>NPID01001529.1_pt2 | contig 33275 bp, 31 predicted proteins | sample 8637491 | NCBI WGS metagenome assembly NPID01 (sample SAMN07420843, study PRJNA396082) | bioreactor metagenome | isolation source: sample BA6 brine-fed electro-methanogenic bioreactor BA | place: Japan: Kochi | collected 2016-06-14 | reverse complement strand
ACTTCCGTCAAAAGTATCAAAATTAATAGTATATTGATTAATAGACCATATAGCATATAAAATAATATTATTTATTACCTCATATGGTGAAGTTACAATTGCTTGTTCATTTCCTGCTATAGTAGACCAACCTAAAAAAGTAAATCCTTCTTTTTGAGTTGATGGTAAAGAAAAATTTTCACCTTCATAAACAATCATAGGAGATACATGATTACCTCCCTCAGCTTCAAATGTTATCGTGTAAGAAACAACAGTAGTTGTAGTGTTTGAGGTTGATTGTGTTGTTGCTGTTGTTGCTGTTGTTGTGGTTGATTTTGTTGTAGTCAATAATAAGTCACAACCAATAAGTAAAAAAAATGACAGAAATAGAAGTGTCAAATTTAGAAGCTTTTTCATACTTTCCTCCGAGAAAAAGTTTATATGTAATTGTTTGTGAGTAATATTCTTAAGTGAATAATTACATATTCATTATTAATATATCATAAACATATAATTATTTATATAGACCCAAGCAAAAATCATTAAAATCTAAATTAAAATAACACCCATAAAGATGTCAAAATGGATTCCAATCTCAAATAAATATTTCTAATAAACATATTAAATACTAATTCAAAGTCAATGTTACAATTCTAATAGTTACATTACTAGCTCAATCTTCTAAGTAGAAAACAAAATCATAAAGCCCTGATATTAAATCATCAAATTATTTTGAGTATAAGTCATTTCTACAGAACATGTATCATCAACATCATCAGTGCCAATCCCGTTTGGAATCTAAACCATTCTTTCAAGCTCTTGACCAGAACTGAACTCAAAGCTTATTGGAATTACAAGTGGTTGAGTCTCATCGCCATTACAAAAACTAAAAAATAAAATTAACACAAAAAATCAAAGCAATTGAAACCAGCTTTTCCATATTTTCTTTACTTCTATATTTATTAATTAGTATCAAAAAGAATATAATCATATCCTTCTAAAATTTCATTAATTTTCGCATCTATTCTCTCAGTTTTAGCTGTACCTAGACGTGTAACCTTAATGGTATAATCTTCGATATCTAGATAGACTCCATTAGTAACTGAGCCATACCACCAAATTTTATTAATCTCTTCATAATCTAGTAATAACTTTACTTTATCAGCATATATCTCTAGATAGTTCATAATTTCTTGTTCAGAGTCATCTTTAAGACTTGCATATTCTAAATCCACTGCAATATAATCTATTTCTAATACGTCATCAAAATAGACATTTACTAAAATATCTTCATCAATAGAGATATTCGTTCTAATGTCGTCTATTTCATAATACTCACTAACAGTTAGAATCAAATCCTTCATTAAGGGTATTAATATATCTAGTGCTGTGTGAGATAAGTCTTCATTGCTAGTATACTCAATCCAGAAGCTGTCACCACCCGGATCAATTGAATATGAAAAAATTATATCATCCGAATCATCAAGTAATTGATCCATTAATGCTAGGGCTAAATCTGATCCTTCATTCTTAACACTTTTATTCAAATAATCACAATAACCAATTTCTTGACAATCTTCAATCGAATCACCTTCTGTAATCCCGCAACTTATAAACAAAAAACTTAGAGCCAGTATCAAAAATAGTCTTTTCACAGCTTTCACTCCCATTTCTAATTGGTGATAGGCAGATTGGTAAGATTCAAACGATACACTGATTTGTCCGTAATTATCGTAAAACTAATGATAATTTGCAGATACTCAACTTCTTCCATTTTACCTTCATTCTCAATATAATATCTATTTATTTCTATATCAGAAGCATTCCTATCAACAATTTGATTTGGCAACTCAACATTTAAAGCAATATTATAGACACCTAGAACAGCTTGTACTTCTTCATCCTCAGGAAAAGAATATCTAAAGTTTTCATTAGAAGTGGTGTCATAATACACATTGATTGTTTCTGACGTCATCTTATAAATTGCATAAAAAGGTTTAGACCAAATAGAGACCCCCTCTGTATAGTTTGCTCTAACTTGAATTTTATAAATACCTGCTTCATAATCAGCTAAACTATAATTTGCTTCATCTATATTAAACTCTTCTTCATTAATCCTTATAGTATAGTCAGTAAAATCCGAATCACTTTGATTCATAGAGATTTCTGGCCAAGAAACTGAGTTACCCAAGTAATTTACTCCGATTCTTTTTACATGTTCGAAATTTCTATTTATAGTAATAGAGATTATTTCCGATTCATCGTAGTTTTCATCTTCATAAAACACTAAAATTTTCAAGTTATAATCATCTTTTGGAAAATCAAAAAAAGAAAAGTTAGAATCATATGCATAATAATTATAATATACTAAACTGATTGGAGTCACTAAATCACTCTCATAGAACATGAGTTGGTAATATGTAGCATTTGGAACATCCTTCCATTCTAATATATCATCATTGTATGACCATCGAATTATACCTGCATCTTGATAACTACTGCAACCAACTGTAATAAACACTGTCAGTATAATAAGCAAATATGATAATAACCTTAAGTTTGAAACTCGTTTTCCCATAAACCTTACTCCTTTTCTTAAGATATTAGATATATAAAAACAAAATGCTTTTTTCTAATAATGAATTCATTATATCATAAAGTTTCAAAAAAACAAATGAGTTCATAGCATCTATATATCTGTTTTGAAAATCAATTCGATCTCAACAATCTTCTGATGAAGTGTTATAATACTATTATAAGGAGAGTCTGTATGAACTTAAAGACCATTATCGAAACGGAATACAATATTAAGATGGAAGATATGTTATTTGTGAGAAAAATGATTGGGACTACTTACTTAATTAAGACAACTAATGAAAACTATATTGCGAAAATCTATGATTATAATGAACGATATCTTTGTGAAAAAAGTGCTAAAATACTCAGCTTATTAAATCATTCAGAAATAACTCCTAGAATTTATTCTACTCTCAATAATAATTACTTTTATGCTAATTCAAAGATATCTATATTATTAATGGATTATCTAGGCAACAATCAACCAAAAAAAATGTTACCTAATCAAAGAAATCTTTTAAGAATAAAGCAACTTCATCAGCAACTAAACAGGTTAAGTCAGATATTACCTAAGCATTCTTATGCATTTTTTATTGGTCGCTTCTTAGAGTTTTTAAGAAGCATCAAGATCGAAGAGGATATATATCAAGACTTCCTTGACTTAGGGACGTATTTATTTGATTTGGTCTCTAATTTACCTGTAGGACCTTGCCATGGTGATCTCCATAATGAGAATATTAGGATTATGAATGGAGAGTTTAAAGTCTTTGACTTTGATACAGTTTGTATGTTTTCTCCATTAATAGATTATGTTGTAATGTTTGAAAGAAGTCATTTCAATATCTTTCATCCAGAAGATTATCAACGGGATAAAATAACTTTTACTACTTGTTTAGATTACTTAGAACTAGATCAAGCACGATATCTTATCCCCATGCTTGCTTTTACTGCTGTTAGACATTATGAGTTAATTGCAACAATCGCTTCTGTAAAAGGAAGTAAAAGTATCTCTCAAGATTTTATCAAAGAACAACATAACTGGATAAAATCTTGGGTTACAGAACTAAAGAATGAAGAAAGGAACTAGAAAATCACCTAGTTCCTTCTGTGTTTTATAATGTGAAATTACTTCTTTTCTAACTCAATTAAAGCGAATAAATAAGGTCCTACTCCTTTTATCTCATTTTCAGCGATTTTTTCTGACAGATAATATTCGACACTTCCATCTCTTTTTTCATTATCTAAACCAGCTACAGCACAGATTCCACCTAAGATGATCTTGTTAGATTCTTCTCTTAAATATTTTCTGTTAATTCCGTCAATTAGGGATTTTCCTAACTCATACTCTTTTTTGTTAAAGATGTTTAAACGATAGCCTTTCATCAAAGTATAAGCAATCATCGCACTACCACTTGTTTCTAAGTAATTGCCATCATACAAAGGTTTATCGACAACTTGATATAACATCTTATAATCCTGATCTAAATGTCTTACTAAGCCCGTAATAAGTTTGTTTGCATAAAATTTTAGCTTCGCTTGTTCTTCTTGAGAATCATCACCAAATAACTCAAACAGATCTACTAAAGCCATCGCAAACCAACCAACGGATCTACTCCATATATTAGGTGAATGACCAGTGTTTTTATCTGCCCATTGCATAGATAAAGTTTCATCATAAGCATGAACATAAAGTTCTCTCTCCTCATCCCATAATAACTTATCTGCATTAGCAACTTGATGAATCACATCATCTATTATGAACTTATCTTTAGTCATTAAGCCATATCGTAAATAAAAGACTTGACCCATATATAGTCCATCTAACCAAATCTGATATGGATACCTCTTCTTATGCCAAAAGCTTCCTGACAAAGTTCGTGGATGAGTAAGGAGTTGGCTTATTAATAATTCAATTGCCTTTTGATACTTCTGGTTTTTTGTTTTCTCAAAAGCAAAAAACAAGACATTGCCAGCTAAGATATTATCAATATTATAATCATCTAAATGATAACTTTGAATGTTTCCGTCTTCATCGATAAAATCATCAAGGTAACTCAATAAAAACTTCAAAACATAATCATCACTACTAATCTCATAATACCGCATAGCGGCAATTAACATTAAACCATCCTCATAAGTCATTCTTTTTGTCTTGTTATAAGGTTTAAACTCCTCTATCATTTGCTTCATATACTTACTAAGAAATTGATTCATAATCTTCCTCATTTCTCTAAAATAATGTACCTAAGTTTATTGTAATATTAACAAATATAAGTTTGACTGTCAACGCATAAATCACTTAAAATCAAGGACTTTTTCTCTAATCATATAAATATGATTAAAACAAAATATTTTTTAGATGTAGAGATTGACAAGTAAAGGCTTTCAGTGTTATAATATTTATTATAAACGCCGTCCGCATTTATATACGGCACTACGGAGGCAATCAATGAGAACCATAAAAGAATTTGTAAAACATCTTCCTGAGACTTTAGGCTCGGAGTCTTTAAACATCTACCCAGACTCAATCAACCCTTTTCAAGACTCTTGGGTTTTTATGTTGGAACAAGACCAAGAAGATTTCTTAATCATCAGTGGAAGAATAATGTCTGAATTTACTGGTCAAACCATAAGTGATGAAGATTTTTCTTATAAAATAGCACCATTATGTCATGAGAATGCCAAAGCATTAAGATTACTTTTTCCTTTTACCAAGCCAGTAAATGTTCTTGATAAAAAAAGGAGCTTTGGTCTAGGAGATCGTTTAGGTATTGCGGGTATGGGGCATTTAAAAACAATCAAAGAATATGATTGTTATCCAGTACTAGCTCAACAATCGATTAGAGAGCTAAATCTGACTAATCGGTCGTATGAAGATGTCTTAGATGCAGCTAGTTTCGCTGTTTTTAAAGTAGGTTACAAAAAAGGTTTTGGTGCAGATGGTGATCATCTAAAGACATTCAAAGATATTGAGTATGCACTAAGTCTTGGCTTCACTATGATTACCCTTGATTGTAGTGATTACATTCATGGTAATGTTTTATCTATGAGTAATCAAGAAATCGATAAAGCTTTAACTTTATCTAAAACTTACCGAGAAAGATATTTAGACTCGCCAATTGAAATAGAAGGTAACATCTTAAGTTTTTCTGAAACAGAATTGAAAAAAGCTATACTTATTTATCAAGATGCCCTTGATTTTGCTAAGAAAGTTTACGATAATTATTTTAGACATAGTCGCAACAAGATTAATTTTGAGATTTCAATTGATGAAACCGCAACTCCTACTACTGCTTTAGAACATTATTTTGTTGCAAAAGAGTTATACTTAGCTGAAGTGGAGATAGACACTTTAGCGCCAAGATTCTGTGGTGAGTTTCAAAAAGGCATTGATTATATCGGTGATTTAACTCAGTTTGAAAACGAGTTAAAGATTCATGCAGCTATCGCTAGACATTTTGGTTATAAGTTAAGCATTCATTCAGGTTCTGATAAATTTTCCATATTTGAAATAATCGGTAAACATACGAACGGACACTTCCATGTAAAAACAGCTGGTACCAATTGGTTGGAAGCAATGAAAGTAGTCGCGATGACTGACGCTTCTCTTTATCGAGAAATTCATCAACTGGCCTTAGCTAAATTTTCCGATGCTACAAAATTCTATCATGTGACTACAAACCTGAACAACATTCCCGATATAGATACTTTAAAAGATGAAGAACTACCTAGTCTTTTTAACAATAATGATGCAAGACAGTTGATTCATATTACCTATGGGTATATTCTAAATGAGAAGGATGAACAAGGAAAGTATATCTATAAAACAAAACTATACCGTTTATGGAAGAAACATGAAGATTTGTATGCACATGAACTATACAAACATATTGGCAAACATTTAGAATTGCTATACAAAGGGTTTAATTAATCAGGAGGATTCTTATGGAATTTAAAAAAGAAGCAAAATACGCAATTGTAGTTCCAACTTCAATGGGAGTACGTTTAACTCCTGTTGATCGACAACCTGTTCATATTTCTAGAGATTATCGCTTACAAGCAACCAGTGCAGAATCAAATGTTTTAAGTATTTCTGCTAGCTTAGGTTTGAAAACAAAAGTACTTACAACCTTTGTAAAAGATAGTCCTATAGCGAAGATTATCAAAAGCGATTTAATGGCAAGACATATTGAATACGAAGGTTTAGACATTGAACAAGAAGGTCCTTGGGGATATCGACATCAGTTCAATATAGCGGATAGTGGCTATGGTTTAAGAGGCCCAAGAGTTCATAATGACCGAGCAGGTGAAGTCGGCAGAACGCTGAATTTAAAAGACTTTGATTTAGAAACGTTATTCGTTAAAGATGGGGTTAAACTGCTTCATATTTCCGGTCTGATTGCTTCTTTATCGGAAGATACAGCGGAGTTCTGTGTTGCTCTTGCAAAAAAAGCAAAAGCCTCTGGCACAAAGATATCTTTTGATTTAAATTATCGTGCTTCTTTTTGGAAAAATCGAAAAGAATCACTAGCGAAAGCCTTTCATGAAATAGCAGCTATTTCCGATATTTTAATTGGGAATGAAGAAGATTTTCAATTAGCGCTTAATATTCCTGGACCGGAAGCGGGTGGTGAAAATATCACGGAAAAAATTGAGAGCTTCAAAGTCTTAATCAATAATGTTAAGGCAGCTTATCAAAATGCCACAGTATTTGCTACTACCTTAAGAGAAGTATTAAATGCTAATGAACACTTATGGGGCGCGATTGCTTTAATAGATAATCAATGGGAAGTTGTTTTACCAAAACCAATTCAAGTGTTAGACAGAATTGGTGGTGGCGACGGATTTGTCGGTGGTTTCTTATATAGTTTAGTCAAAGGTTATACTCCAGAAAAATGCATCCAATTCGGTTGGGCAAGCGGAGCCTTTGTCGTTACGTTACTTGATGATTTTGGTTTACCAGCAGACGAAGAACAAATTTGGAGTATTTCTCAAGGAAATGCTCGAGTGAAGAGGTGAAAGTAAATGAAAGAAACATTAGGTGATATTGGTTTAATTGGCTTAGCAGTAATGGGAGAAAACCTTGCGAGAAACATCGCTTCAAAAGGTTTTAAAGTTGTTGTTTATGGTCGTCATGGCAAGGATGTCACAAGAGTCCTAGAAAAATATAAAAGCGATAATTTCGATGGAGCTTATACCATTGAATCTTTAGTAAGTATGCTGAAAAAACCTAGAAAAATAATGATGATGATTAAAGCAGGTTCGCCAGTTGATCAAGTCATTGAGCAGTTAATACCGTTTTTAGATCCAGGAGATATTATTATCGACGGAGGTAATTCTAACTTTACGGATACTATTAGAAGAACTGCTTATCTAGAAGAAAAAGGTTTGCTCTTTATCGGTACAGGCGTTTCTGGTGGTGAAGAAGGCGCATTAAATGGCCCTTCCATAATGACTGGTGGTTCCGAAAAAGCTTGGCCTGATGTCAAACCAATCTTCCAAGGAATATCTGCTCATGTGGATGGTGTCCCTTGTTGTGATTGGATGGGTTCCGATGGAGCTGGCCATTATGTTAAGATGGTTCATAACGGTATTGAATATGGTGATATGCAGATTATCGCGGAAACCTATTTTATGATGAAAGAATTACTTCATTTATCGCATAAAGAAATGCAAAGTATTTTCGCAGAATGGAACCAAGGGAAACTGGAAAGTTATTTAATTGAAATCACAGCGGATATTTTAGATTATATGGATGAAGACGGTGAGCCCTTAGTTGAAAAGATTATGGATAAAGCTGGCCAAAAAGGTACTGGAAAATGGACTGGGATTGCTTCTTTAGAAGAAGGGATGCCATTAACTCTTATCACAGAAGCTGTTTATGCAAGATGTTTATCTTCTTTAAAACAAGAAAGGATTGTTGCCTCTAAAGAATACGCAAGAGAAACGCAAGCCTTCACTGGTGATAAACAAGCTTTTATTAAGGATTTACACAATGCCTTATATGCAGCTAAGATTATTTCGTATGCTCAAGGGTATTCTTTACTAAAATCAGCTGCTAAAACTTACAATTGGAATCTAAACTATGGCAAAATAGCGGAAATATGGCGTGGTGGTTGTATTATTCGTTCAACCTTCCTAAATGAAATCAAACAAGCTTATGATCGTAATAACTCATTAACAAACCTTCTTGTTGATGAGTACTTTAAAAATGTTATCAAAGAGTTAATACCTAGTTGGAGAAGAGTAGTAAGTCAAGCGATAATGAGTGGCATAGCTATACCAGCGTTATCTAGTGCTTTAACTTATTTTGATGGTTATACAACGAAAGACTTACCAGCAAACCTCTTACAAGCTCAAAGAGATTACTTCGGTGCACATACCTATGAAAGAAAAGATAAAGCTGAAGGCGAGTTCTTCCATACCAATTGGACAGGACGAGGTGGTAAAACTTCTTCTTCAACCTATAATGTTTAACAGAGGAGATTGTTATGAAACTAACTAATTTACCAAATTTGAAAGATAAGGTCGTTGTTATCACTGGTGGTGGTGGTGTTTTAGGAAGCTATTTTGTTAGAGCTATTGCTGAATGTAAAGCTAAAGTAGCTATTTTAGACCTAACATTAGAAAAAGCTACATTATTAGCTGATGAACTAAAAGCTCTTGGTCATCAAGCATTAGCTGTCAAAGCGAATGTCTTAGAACCAGAAAGCATCAAAGCAGCTCATCAAATGGTCCTAAAAGAATTGGGTCCAACTGATATTTTAATCAATTGCGCTGGAGGGAACAGTCCTCGAGCTACTACTGATGATGAATTTTTTGACATCAAGACTTTTGAAGATCCACATAAAACTAGTTTTTTTGATTTAGACCCAGCAGGAATTGATTTTGTCTTCGGTTTAAATTTTAAAGGCACACTTTTACCAACTCAAGAGTTTGGTTTAGATATGATTACCAAAACTGGTAGTACCATAATAAATATATCTTCAATGAATGCTTTTACACCATTAACAAAAATACCTGCTTATAGCGCTGCTAAAGCAGCCATTTCCAATTTCACCCAATGGTTAGCGGTTCATTTCGCTAAAAGCGGTATTAGAGTGAATGCTATTGCACCTGGTTTCTTCTCAACCAAACAAAATAAAACTCTTCTTTGGAATCCAGACGGAACACCAACAAAAAGATCAGAGAAAATCCTCAATAATACCCCAATGGGCCGCTATGGTGAGCCAGAGGAATTAATTGGAACATTGTTATGGCTTATTGACAATAACGCTTCTGGTTTTGTCACGGGTGTTGTTGTTCCGGTTGATGGCGGTTTTTCTGCTTATTCAGGAGTTTAAAGATGGATATCTTTTTAGAAAACCTCAATGAACAAGGATTAAGTAACGAAGAAATATTCTTAGCTCTTGAAAGATCCGTGAAAGGAAGAAAACTAAAAAAAGTTTTATTAATACCCCCAGATTTCACAAGATTTCATTCTAACGCCGGTTTAATCACTCATTATTACTACCACTACTTCCTTAATAATAATATTACTGTTGATATTATGCCAGCCTTAGGGACACATGATGCAATGACCAAAGAAGAATGTAAAAAAATGTATGGTGATATCCCCTTTGAGAAATTTCTTTATCATAACTGGCGTGAAGATATTGAAACAGTTGGTATAGTTCCCAAAGAGTTTGTTAGTGAAATAACAGAAGGTCTTTGGAATAGAACAGTTACCTGTGAAGTCAACCGCATTCTTTTAGATCCTTCCTATGATTTAATTCTTTCAATCGGCCAAGTAGTACCTCATGAAGTAATTGGTATGTCAAACCACTCAAAAAACATATTAGTTGGTTGCGGAGGAAAACAAACCATTAATCAAAGCCACATGATTGGCGCTGTCTATGGTATGGAAAAGATGATGGGTAAAGATCATACCCCAGTAAGAAAAGTCTTGGACTATGCCTTAAACAATTTCTTAAATCATATACCACTAGAGTTTGTTTTAACGGTTACTACAGCTCCTAAAGGTAAGATTAAAACTCATGGTTTATACATTGGCGCTAAACGAAATGCTCTTGAAGCAGCTATTAAAGCTTCTCAACAAAAAAATATTGATTTTCTTGATCGACCAATTGAAACCTGTGTTGTTTATCTAGATCCTGAAGAATTTAAAAGTACATGGCTGGGTAATAAATCAATTTACAGAACTCGAATGGCAATTAAAGATGGTGGTGAATTGATTGTTTTAGCTCCGGGAGTAAAAAAATTCGGAGAAGATAAAAGAATTGATGAACTTATCAGAAAATACGGTTATTGTGGAAGACTAAATGTATTAGAACTTTTTAATAAGAACGAAGATCTTCAACTTAATATGGGAGTTGCGGCTCATTTAATTCATAGTTCCTCAGACGGACGATTTCATGTCACTTATGCAGTAAAGAACATTACCAAAGCAGAGATTGAATCCATCCATTTTAAAGCAGCGGATTATGATGAATTAATAAAGCTGTATAACCCAGAGGGTCTAAACCCAGGTTGGAACACTTTAGAAAACGGCAAAGAAATCTTCTTCATTCCAAATCCGGCTCTAGGATTATGGATTGATAAAAATAAATTCCTCCAAAGTTAAAAAAAGCACTGACAGAAACATGTCAGTGTTCTTTAATTACAACTAATTATCTAGCTAACCAACCACCATCTACAGCTATTGTATAACCATTGATATAATTAGAATTATCACTTGCTAAAAAGACACAAGCTCCAGCTAAATCACTAGGTAATCCCCATCTGCCAGCAGGAATTCTATCCAGAATTTCCGCTGATCTTTTTGGGTCTTTCCTTAATGCTTCTGTATTATTAGTAGCCATATAACCTGGAGCAATTGCATTGACATTAATATCATGCTTAGCCCACTCATTTGCAAGTAACATCGTGACACCTTTTACCGCTGATTTTGAAGCCGTATAAGACGGTACTCTAATACCACCTTGGAAAGATAACATCGAAGCAATGTTGATAATTTTTCCACCATACCCTTGCTTAACAAACTCTTTAGCTACTGCTTGAGAAAAGAAGAATACGGTTTTAATGTTAATATTCATAACATCATCCCAGTTCTTTTCACTGAAATCAATCGCGTCTTCTCTTCTAATAATTCCTGCATTATTAACCAAGATATCAATCTTTCCAAATCTAGCTACTGCTTGTTCAACTAACGCTTGTAAACCTTCTGGTTTTATCGAGATTAAATCGGCTTTTATCCCGAGAAACTCTTTACCTAATTCCTTGATAATATTGCCAGTTTCAGTCATTTCCACATAATCCACACCGACAACATTAGCACCTGCTTCCGCAAGGCCTATAGCCATACCTTGTCCTAATCCTGTTGAAGCACCTGTAACTATAGCTACTTTATTACTTAGACTAAACTTATCTAGAATACTCATATTCTTACCTCAAATCTTCCATTTCAACAAAATCCATATCGTCAAAAGTTTTATTTTCGCCACACATTCCCCAGATAAATGTATAATCTGAAGTTCCAACTCCAGAGTGAATTGACCAACTAGGAGAGATCACAGCTTGTTCATTTTCAATTACTAAATGTCTTGTCTCTTGTGGTTGTCCCATCAAATGGAAGACTCTAGTTTCCTTATCCATGTTGAAGTAAAAATATACTTCCATTCTTCTTTCGTGTGTGTGACAAGACATCGTATTCCAAACACTACCTGGACTTAATATTGTCATCCCCATGACTAATTGACATGACTTACATACCGCCGGATGAACATATTGATAGATTGTTCGTTCATTAAGATTCTTAGGCGAGCCTAAAGCTTTAGGGTTTGCATTTTTAAATGGAATGTGAGTATTGGGATAGGCTTTATGAGCCGGAGCACTATTAACATAGTACTTAGCTGGTTCCAAAGGATTTTTTGAAATAAATACAACTTCTTTTGTTTCAGCACCAATATAAAAGCCATCTTTTGGTGCCATAGTATATTCTTTGCCATCAAGGATTATTGACCCAGCTCCGCCAATATTAATTACTCCCATTTCTCTTCGTTCTAAAAAATAGTCCGTACCTAAATCTTTCGTTACTGGTAATTCTAGTGTTTCGTTTACTGGTTTAATTCCACCTGCAATAATCCGATCATGATGGGAATAGGTTAAAAGAATTTGGTCATCACCAAAAACTTTGTCAATCAAAAACCGTTCTCTTAATGTAGTTGTATCATAGTTTTTCGTATCTTCTGGATGATTATTATATCTTACATTTAATTTCATTTATCTGCTCCTTTCAAAACATTTTTTATATAAACTAAACTCTCACTTATATCATCGTTGACTACACCTTCAAAAATTAAGTACGCGTTTGGTGTAGCTTGTTTTATCATGTTCAGCATTTTCGGAAAATCCATTAACCCTTTTCCCAAACCAACTTGTTTAAGTAACCCATCTTCTATCACAAAATCTTTGAGATGAAAAATTACGATTTTTTCTTTAAAGAGTTTAAAACACTCCTCGAAGATTTCTTCACGTTCTTGGTAATTACCAAAATGTAGATAATTAAACAAATCGACAGTTACATATAAACTACTTGAATCTATTGTATCAAGAATTTGTCTAATTCTTTCAGGAGAATATGCCACATGAGCATAAGCTCCTTCTATTGCTATATTGACCTGTAATTCCTCTGCTTTTTTTGTCAATTCCTGGAAAACATTGATTACTTCTCTTAAAGCTTCATCTGTGTGATTTTTTGGGACATAACCCCAAGGCGAACCCATATACGAACCGGTTTCACTGCCTACATAGTCCGCTTTAAGAGTTATCGCTTTATCTAGATGATCCTTAAAATTGTTTATTCCCTCTAAAACTATCTCCCTATTTGGATGCACTGGATTGAAATAAGCGCCAAGCATCAAAATATCTAAATCGGCAAAAGCGGTATGTATCATCGATAAGTTTGAATCATCAGTTAAGGCTTTCTTCAAAACTAATTGAACTCCATCAAAACCTAGGTCTTTCACTTTATTTGCTAAAGCAAAGGCATCCATTTTACCCACATCATGGGCTCTAATACCAAGCTTAATCACTAAAATCGCCTAAATATCCCAGTTTTCTTGAGATTTTTTCAGAAATATCTAGCAGTTCACTAGTGACCAAATCTTTATCAGTAGCGTCTTCGTGTAGTGCTGAAGCGGCTAAAACTCCACAGACCCGGTTTTCGAAGTTCCAAACTGGAACTGCGATAGTACAAATATGGCTTGCATCCTGATTATTATTTAAGATAAATCGGTCTTTCCTAATTTTATCAAAATTCTCGATATCTGGATTTTTTACTTTTTTGTCAAAGGCTGCATAACATTGACCGATAACATCATTTTTAAAATCTCGAGAAACACTACCTATCTCTTGTGGTGTGATAATCTTTGAACTATTTGGCTGATATTTATATACATAAACAATCTTATCATTAATTCTTTTAGTGATAAAAACCGTTCTACCATGTTTATCAGCATAGTCTTTTAAATCATATTGGGCAGCTTCTATTAAACTTGAATTTTTAGCATATACGGACCCAATCGCAAACATTTTAGAACCGATAACATAATTTTTCAGTCTTGGATCCTTATAATATATAGCATCAGCCTTATAAAGTGTTTGTAAGAAATCATAAGCTGTTGCTTTTGGTATATCAAGTTCGCGATAAATCTGGCCTAGGGTTAAACCTTCATCATATTTAGCGATTAATTCTAAAATTGCCAAAACTCGATTAACTGTTCTGTTTTCTTTCATCTTTCCACCCGCCCTGAAGTATTGCCATGTACTAAGCTTAATACTTCTTTTTCTGTGACCAAGTTTTGATCACCATATATTGTATGTTTTAATGCACTCGCTGCTACTGCAAAATTGATTGCATTTTGATTATCAAATTTTAATAAACCATGAATCAACCCAGCACTAAATGAATCTCCACCACCAACTCGATCAACAATTGGCTCAATGATATATTTGTTGGAATCATAAAATGTCTTACCATCATAAAGAATAGCACTCCATCCATTCTTGCTGGCAGAATAAGATTCTCTTAAAGTAGAAGCAATATATTGGAAGTTATAGTCTTTATGCATTTGTTTAAAAATTTCATGATAATCATTCTTTGCTAATTTACCGGATTGAATTTCTGTATTCTCCAGGTTATAACCTAATACTAACTTTGCATCTTCTTCATTACCAATACAAACATCCACGTATTTCATCAATGGTTTCATAACTGCTTGTGCTTGTTCTGGTGTCCAAAGCTTTTTACGATAATTTAAATCAACAGAGACTTTCAAACCATTCTCTTTTGCTGCAATCAAAGCTTTTTCTGTTAATCTAGCTGCTCTTTCACTTAAAGCTGGAGTTATTCCAGAAAAATGAAACCAATCTTTATCCTTAAATATTTCTCGGAAATCGAAGTCTTGATAATCCGCTTCCGCTATAGCACTATTTGCGCGATCATATAGTACTTTTGAAGGTCTCATTGCAGAACCAGCTTCCAAGAAATAGATGCCTATTCTGTTTCCACCTCTAATGATATAATCGGTTTTTACCCCGAATTCCCTTAATTTATGAACTGCAGAATCACCTATTTCATTCTGCGGTAGTCTAGATACAAAATATGCATCATGTCCAAAATTGGCCAAACTAACCGCAACATTAGCTTCACCACCACCATAGACTACATCAAAAGTGTTCGCTTGTGTAAACCGAAGATTATTAGGTGGAGATAACCGTAACATTATTTCTCCTAAACTTATTATTTTTGCCATAGAAAATCCTCCTATTTATTCACGAGCTTCTTTTACTTTTCTTACAAATTGTTCTGCTAAATTCTGAACTTGTTTATAGTTTTCGGTTTTTGCTGGAGCTGTTAATTTTGAACCAATACCTAAAGCTACAGCACCATTGTCAAACCATTCTTTAACGTTATCTAAATCCACACCACCAGTTGGCATAATCAATATGTCTGGTAGTGGACCCTTAACAGCTTTGATAAAACTTGGGCCAAATACCGAGCCTGGGAAAAGTTTAACAACTTCACAACCCAGTTTTGTTACTTTCATCATTTCCGTAATTGTCATACAACCAGGAATATACGCAACTGCTTGTGTAAGACAAACTTCTAAGACTTCTTCTGCAAAGCCAGGTCCAACTATAAAGCTAGCTCCTGCTTGAATAGCAGATGAGGCTTGTTCGGCACTTGTAACAGTCCCTGCACCTATTAGTATATCATTTCTTGGATATTTTTGAACTAGTTTACTAATAATATCCACTACATTTGGTACAGTAAAGGTGACTTCAATAACATTGATTCCACCACTGATACATGCATCAATAATCTTACTTGCTTGATCTGCATTTTCAGCTCTTACGACAGCTACTAATCCTTCATTAATAATCTTTTCAATAACCATTGATTTACTCATCACAGCCTCCTAGATGATCGTTTGTTTTAAAACAGAAATATCATTACCCGTTGATCCTTTTATTTCTAAATTGTTCAATATTAAATGATTTACATTTCTTGCAAAAATACCTAATCTACTTTGCCTCTCAATAAAAGACATCATTGCTGGATAACCTGGTTCAACATCTTTCGCATAACTTATCTTTACATTTTCGAACGTAACGGACTCAATCGGTTGTTCCGGTAGGCCATAAAAGAATCCTCCAGATTGATGAACGTTTTCACAGACAATATCTTTAAAAACAAAGCTACCTAAACGTGGAGTTCTCTTATCTACTGGTAAAGCTTCTTTTGTATATACATACTCAGTTTTACCATCTTCATCACAAAAATAAAACATGTTAATAACAAAAGGATTCTTAACCTTATCCATCTTAATCTTTTCAAACAAGATATCAGTAATTACAGCAGATTCTCCTCTACCTCTTCTTGTCTTTATTCTCAATCCTCGATCAGTATCCTCAAAAAGACAATGACTCACACTTAAATTTCTAATACCACCACTCATTTCACTTCCTAAAACAACCGCGCCATGCCCATATGCCATTCGGCAGTTCCGAATCGTGATGTTTTCTGATGGTTTCTGATACTTCATTCCTATTTCATATTTACCACTCTTTATCGCAATACAATCATCGCCAACTGAAAAATCAACACCAATAATCTCAACATCTTTACATGACTCTGGGTTACAGCCATCTGTGTTTGGCGAATCTTTTGGGCTAAACAACTTCACATCAATAATCTTTATACCCTCAGAAAAATATGGATGAATATTCCAAGATGGTGTGTTCATAACGGTAATTCCTTGAAGAACAATATTACTGCAGTTACTTAAGAACACTCCTTTTGCTCGGTAAGCTCCATGATACTTCTCTTTATGATTCACCCACCATAAACCATTCTGAGCAGATTCATCAATGATACCTTCACCAATAATCTTAACATTTTCTGCAAATAAACCGGTAAGAACACTTGCATAGGTTGGGTTAGGTAAGCCTTCCCAACTGGAAAGTTCTACCAAGCCTTTGTCAGTGTGTATTTGTGCCGGTAAAATCGGATACAAATCTCTGTCTGTCAAACCTTGTAAAATAGTTCCTTTGGGAATCTCAATAGTAATATTATCTTTTAAAAATAAAGGGCCAACGAAATAAGTCCCTTGTTCGAACAACACTCTCCCGTTCTTAGGACAAGCAAGAATTGCTTTTTGAATGGCTAAAGTATCATCCTTCAACCCGTCTTTCCCTGCACCAAAATCTGAGACTTTAACTGTTAAACTTTCTTCTAAAGTAACAAAACTAATCGTTTCACCACAAGCTTCTATGACATTTTGACTTAATGGTTTTAAACCATAAACAGAAAAGACGTTTTTCCTGATATCAGAAAGAACCTCTTTTCCATTCAGATAGACATTAAACGGCTTTTCAGCGTAATATATCTCACCATTATTTACTTCAAAACTAGCACTTCTTGATGATACAAATAATAAAGAAATCATAGAGATTTTCTGACCTTCCTATTTTTAATAAGTCTTCTAAGAGTTATCCAGATATAATCAAAAATTAAAAACAATATTCCAAACGTTATTGGATCAGCAGTTGCCTCGGAAACAACTTCTCCCATCGTTTTAAACCCTAACCAAGTCCAGAAAATAATAAAGTAATGGATTGCAGCTAACATCACTGCCACATAAATGGTTGTAGCTAAAAAACTTAATGGCGATTTCCGATTTACTTCATGTGGTAAAAACTTCTTCGTATCGGATTCTGGACGGTTCATCCAAATAATCAAAGTGTTAGAAATATACTCAACACCTAAAATCATCAATAACCCAAAGATCACTAATCTATCTAAAAACGAAAAACTAACACCTAAACCATAAAAACCTAACAAAAAGCAAGCTCCAGCGAGCCAAAATTTTAAAAACGCTATTTTCCAAGATGCCGGTATTTTAGCAAGCTTGTCAATACCATAAGGATTCAATTCATCATTATCTCTATTCTTCTTTTGGTTTAACATATGTCCAATCCACGTATAACCAGGCAAATACTGTTCCAATTAAAAACAATATCGTACCTATGATAAATATAGTATAAGAAAATCTAGCAATATTGTCAATCGCATAATCAAGTCTATTTGCTTGTTCATTAAAGAATATATATGTATATAAACTCACAGCGACAGTTTGCAAGACAGTTAATGCTGTTAACATGATTAAAGATTTTCCAGCTCTTGTTTTAGCATAGCCAAAAGAATTGAACATTTGTAATATAGCAACCAAATAAATTAAAAATAGTAAAAAGGCACTTAGATTATTTAATGGCGTATTTAAAAACTTCCTGATAGCTGCAATATGTGACTCTAATTTAATATCCGTTCCTTGAATTTCAAAATCTAAAAATGCAGTAAAAAAGATCGCCCCTATGGATATAAAAATAGCTGGTATTTTTGGATAATTAAATGAATACCATCGTTTTGGCCATGATTGAATTTTAAACTCACTGTTATTATTCACCATAGATACATTTCTCGCTTTCCTTTTCAAAAAAATACATATGATCAACATCAAAAGAAATCGAAATTGACTGATGTGGCTGCATTTCAACTAAATTTTCCGTTTTAGCAATTAAGCTTTTGTTCATTAAATTAAAATGAATTAAAGCATCAGAACCCAGCAATTCATAAACATCGACTTTAGTTATAAGAGCTTGGTCATCTGGTATTTCAGAATTTACTCTAATATGCTCAGGTCTAATACCTAAGATTAATTTTTTTCCAAATAAACCTAGTTTCTTAATGGATTTATAAGCAGGATGAGCTGTAATATCTTTTTGATATTGCTCAATTACTAATTTTCCGTCTTTTGTAATTTCAGCATCAACAAAATTCATTGGCGGAGTTCCAATAAAATTAGCAACAAACAGATTAACTGGTCGTTCATATATTTCCATAGGTGTTCCAATTTGTTGGATATAACCATTATTCATAATAACAATTCTATCTGCTAAAGTCAAAGCTTCAATTTGATCATGAGTAACGTAAATCATCGTTGTTTTTAATCGGTGATGTAACGCTTTTAATTCTTTTCTCATAGTGTTTCTTAATTTAGCATCCAGATTTGATAATGGTTCATCCAAAAGAAAAATCTTAGGATCACGAACAATTGCTCTACCCAAAGCTACTCTTTGCCTTTGACCACCTGAAAGCTGTGCTGGTTTACGGTTCAATACTGGTTTTAAACCAAGTACATCCGCAGCCCATATGACTCTTTCATGGATTAAATCAGAAGCTTCTCTTCTTAAAACCATACTGAAAGCCATATTATGATAAACGGTCATATGAGAATAAAGGGCATAATTTTGGAAAACCATTGCTATATCTCTATCTTTAGGCGCGAGATTATTAATAATACTATCGTCAAGATTGAGTTCTCCTGAACTTATTTCTTCTAAGCCAGCAATCATTCTTAAAGTAGTTGATTTACCACAACCTGAAGGACCAACAAAAACAATGAACTCACCGTCTCTGATTTCCATATTGAAATCAAAAACTGCTTGTACACCATTTGGATATATTTTGTTTATGTTAGTTAGTGTTAATTTCGCCATATTCTTCCAACTCTTTCAAATGATGTGTTAAAATAATGATTTTTCTTGTCGTAATAATACCTGCAATAACTAAACAAATGACACTTAGTACAAACCCTATAATACTGATAATCATAGTGCTCTTTGGAATCCATAATTTTTCATAAGCATAAAATGGAATATTAAAAATGCGGAAAACATTAACACCTGCTATTAAAAACAAGCCATAATAACCCCATGTTTTACTATAATACTTAACTTTTTCAGCTGCTAGAAATGTCATTAGCATCATTACTATTCCTAAGACGATCTCTAAGCCTATACGAAAATCAGGCTTGACAAAAAAAGGTGTATCATATGCTCCATATGAATCATATGTAATTAAAATAAATAATGAAATTACTGAGAAAACCACACTTAACATCACTAATAGATAAGCGCTGCTATTTGTTTGATATCTCAACTTATCAGCCTTAATATTTTCCATTTATTCATGTACTCCTAAATCAAACTGTTTTCTTGCCTTTGATCTATTACTTTGTTCAAGAACTTTAAACGTTGTTACAATTACAATTAAAACTGCTTCTATAATCATCAAGTATGAAACAATGACTCCTAAATCAAATATATCCGTACTAATATTTGAATAGTTAATCGCTACTATGATTGTTAGAAAAGCTTCAGGGAGTTCGTTATAAGCTGCTTTAAGTGGTCCCATATATCCTAAAGTAATAACAGCTGGGTACACCAAGAAAAAGACTGCAAATGCAATCGCAATAAAATTCATCACAAATAGTTTTCGGTTCTTGTGTGTGTTTAAAAGAAGTAAGACCCCAGAAGCAATAACTGTTCTGACTGCCCACTTAAACATTTCCTTATTAGCAATTTGTGCTTCAACAAAAAAATCATGTAAAAACGCTTCTCCTAAAGCCCATCCAGTAGAAAAACTTAAGGTAAAGATAAAATATAAGGTTGAAATCACAAGTGCTAAAACAAAGATGATAAACTGTATCTTCTTCATAGAATCCCCTTTAAATAGTTAGTAGTTAGGGAGGGAAGAGAGTTACCCTCCCTGCTACTAAAGTATAAATTTAATAATTATTCTTCCAAGTCTATAATTCTTTGATATGCATCACGGTATGCTTTAATGTAGATTACATCATACACATCAACACCATTCATATCGAATAAATCCCAATATTCTTCTTCGGTTAATGATCCACCATTTCCTGAGAATCCATATTTAACCATTGTAATCAAAGCACTATCTTCAAAGATTGTTCTAAATGAAGCAGCTGCAGTAATCATATCACTTTCATTTTCTGTTAACGGATAGAAAGTCGGAGATAAACCAAACCATGGATTATCAGAGTCAACTTGACCCGCAAGTTTTAATACTCCAGCACCGATTGCTGTATTAAGTCTTTCAATACCAGCAACACCTTGGTCCGATAATGTTTGGAACTCAAGTCCTAAACTACGGATATGTCCGATTGGCATAGTAGCGCCAACATATTGACGTAAATAGTTAATGTGGTTACCACCTGCTAAATCTTGCATTTCTTGTAAAGCTTCATCTGCTAAACGATAAACTGTATCACTACCATATGCAAGAGTGCCATTTGTCCAGTCTTGAGGACCATAAAGATGAATAGTTCCAATTGAATCATCTGTGCTATAGTCATAAAGTTCATCAACTAATTTTAAAGCACGGAATAATTTGGTTTCGTCGTCTTCAACATGAGCAGGAATACCCCATGCTTCATTCTTAACTGAACGAACACCTTCTGTAAAATGGAAATATTCTCCATCGCCTAACCAGTCAATAACTGGAGGTAAAATTGCTTGGAATTTAAAATCCGGATCAATTGCAGTTCCATCAGCCATCATTCCTGATGCTGTTGAAGATGCGTTATAATCATAAGTAATAAATCCAGTTGAACTTGAAAGCAATAAAGAACGCCAGTTCGTATTACCTTCTTCAGGATTTTGTACGATTAATCCATCTGTATACATATAAGATAAATCATTTACTCCATCAAGGAATGATTGTGTATGACGGATATCTTGTACTAAACCTTCTTCATCAAAATATAACCATTCGCTTCTTGAGAAAACTCCTCTTAAACCGAACATTTCCATACCTCTAAATAAGTTACGGATTCTACTTCCTCTACTTTCACGAGGGAATAAAACTTCAACTTCAGTTTTTACACCATCAGTATGTTGACGAGTAATATATTGAGGATTTGACTTAATTACATACATTAAAGCAAGTAATTCATCAGTATCATACGCTGCATCTGTACCAGCAAATACATCTGATAATTTCGCATAACCTTGATCGCCGTAAGTATTCTGCATATGAGTTCTAAAAGCATTCGCTAAATCAGCACCGGTTGGATTAGTAAGACCAGCCAAAACATCAAGAATGTTTGCTGTGTAATTCTTGTTAACTACTCTTGTAGTTCCATCAGAATTAGCCACAGTTATGTCAACGTCGATTGGAACAGATACATCTCTTCTTGTGTAAGCTGTTGGTTGAACTGCCGCAGTCGTATCGAATGTTGGACTTGTTACATCTAAAATGTCTTCAATCCAGTCAATTCTTGCTAAGAACATTTGTTCAATTTCGCCAAAACCATCAAAATATGGTGTGTAATAGATTCCACCATCAGCAGATGTCATAGAAATCTTAACTGCAGGATTGTCATCTAAGAAAGCTTTTAAGTTAGGCATAAAGCTTAAATACTTTCCAATGTCAACAAAATTGCCTTTTACACCTTCAGGACCTATTAAAGCTCCAGTCCCATTTACTAAATCAACCCCTGCAAAACTTTCTGTTTGCAATCTTGAGAATTGAGCATTGGTATTAGCATCTGATGAAGTAGCCATATCTACAAAGTCGACATTAAGCTTTTCACCAATTCTTTCCCATGCTGGCAATAAATCACCTTTCGTATAGGTTTTTCCATTGAGTGATTCATATGCTGCATCTTTTTGATATGAAATACTCATTAAGTTTCCACCAGAAGTGTAGTTAAGTGCTACTTTTAATTCAATTTCAGTTTCATAATCAATTTCAGAAACTGTAGTAACAGTAGTTGTTTCTGTTGTTGTAGTACTTGTTGTTCCAGTAGTACCTGTTGTTGTTTCGCCTCCACAAGCTGCTAAAGCTAATGTGAAAGTAAAAGCTAAAAATACAATTACAAATTTTTTCATTTTCTTCTCCTTTTTTAATTTCTTACTATTCTTTAACCCCGCCAACATTGACGCCCCTAGCAAAGTATTTTTGCAAGTACGGATAGACGACTATCACAGGGATAATAGATAATATAATTGCTGCATAAACTAAAGAAAATTCCGAGTAAGGATAATTAGTAATAATGTCTGTGTTTTGAGCATCTTCAGTAATTCCTCTTAAGATAACTTGGAGAGGGTGTTCTGTTCCTTGAACCAATCTCATATTCCAAAAATACCCATTCCACCTATTCAGCGCATAAAACAATGTAACTGTTGCTAATGCCGATTTAGACATCGGAATATAGACCTGCGTGAGAATCTGAAAATCTGATGCTCCATCAACTATAGCTGCTTCTTCGATCTCTTTAGAAATCCCCTTAAAGAAATTTCTTAATAATAAAATATTAAAAGCTTGAACACCGAAAGCATAGATAATTCCCCAGCGATTGTTAACTAGCAAACTACGATAGTTCATATAGGTAGGAATTAAACCTGCACTAAACCACATGGTAAATACGATTAAGAAGCTTATCTGTCTTTTAAAAACTAAATTAGTCTTCGATAAAGCGTAAGCCGCAAAAATAGATATGATAATACTATAAAAAGTTCCATAAAAAGTATAAAATAGAGTATTTGTGTAAGATATCCAAAAACTCTTAGCTCTCTCACCGATAATCAATGCTTTGACCGCGTCAAACTGAACATCAACCGGCCATAAAACCACATTACCTAAAGTAACAGCCAAATCACCACTGATTGCCATTGAGATTGAGTAAATGAAAGGATATAAAGTTGTAAGTACAAACGCAGTTACTAAAACATACGCAAGTATTTTAAAAATAAACTCTGATTTATCTAGGCGTTTCATTCATAATCTCCTAAAATAATGATGTGTCTGATACTTTTCTACTAATAAAATTAGCTCCTAAAACTAAGAACATCGCAATGAAAGAATTAAAAACATCGGCTGCAGCTGCAAAATTAATTTGACTAGCTCCAGTTGTTAATCCCCCTAAACTTAATACGTAAGTAGATAAAACTTCTGATGTTTTAAAAATATCTGTCCCACGATCCATAGTTAAGAGGATTACTTTTTCATAACCGATATTCAACATCTGACCTACTCTCAAAATCAACATAATCGTTAAAGTAGGTGCCATCCCTGGTAAAGTAACATAGCGAATTTGATCTAATTTATTAGCCCCATCCATTTTTGCTGCTTCATAATTTGTTGGGCTTATAGCCATAATTGCTGCAAAATAAACAATAGATCCATAGCCAGCCCCCGACCAAATATCTGAAATGATGTAAATTGATCTAAAATATTGAGGCATCGATAACATCGGTGTATTCTCCTCTATCCATCCCCACTTAATAAACAATCCGTTCAGAACACCTGGTGATTGAGATATATTCCCACTCGATAGCATCAATGCAATGATAGAAGTAATAACAACTGTTGAGATAAACCTTGGTAAATAAGAAATAATCTGAGTAAAACTACGATATTTCTCATTTCTAATTTCCGAAAAGAATAATGCTAAGATAATGGGGATAGGAAACCCGAAAAACAAACCATATGTACTTAGTGTAAAAGTGTTTCTGAATGCTTGCCAGAACCGATCTGCTTGAGGACCAAACATAATATATTTGAAGGCATAAAGACCATAAAAATCACTATTACCTATAGTTTCTGAGTAATTATCATAATTTTTAAAAGCTACTAATATTCCCCCAATAGGGCGATATTTAAACAAATAGAAAAACAAGAAAACCGGAATTAGCATCAAATATATTTGCCAATTCTTTTTAATCAGTTTCCAATATCTTTGCCACCTAGTTTTTTCCAACTTAATGACTAACTCTTCAGATCTGAGTTTTTCCAATTGTTGTTCATTCGTTTTGATTGTTCTTCTCATTTAAGTTTTTCCTTTGATTTTTCGATTAAGTATGTTTGCATATCAACTAATAAATCTTTCTGTAAATGAATAATAAAGAGTATAAAAAGTCCTAAGAAAAAATTAACACTTTGATTAACAAGAAAGTTGCTAAGTGAAATCCCATGTCCGAAAACTAGAAGCAAAGTCCATTCAACAAAAACAACAAATAGATAAACAATAAAATAATTAAAACTTACTAGCTCAAACCGACCTGTTTTATTTCGTATTTTTGGTTCAAAAACAATAAAAAGTCCTATTGATGCTAAAGCTAAACTGTGTGCTAATAAAACTAGTAAATCATTATTATTATAAGTTATTAAATGGGAGATAATTAAAACGATTATGGTAATTCCACCCCATCTACGCCAGCGGATAATCACTAATAAAGCTATTAAGACAGAAATGGACAAATACATTTTCAAACCAAATAGCCCATATCTACCTAGTACAAAATCGATAATTATAGCTAAAAGGGTAAAAATTATCAAATCAATATTTCGAAACTTAGCTATTGTCAATTCTCTTTCCCCCTTATATAATAGGATTATCGAACGGAGGTAACCCGTGAAAACAATAAACGTATTCCCTAACCAAAGTATCCAAGAAGTTTTAGATAATTTAGAAACAAATGAATTAACTAAAGTTAAACTTTCCGCAGGAACTTATAGTGAGAAAATCACAGTAAATAAATCAAACATTATAATAGAAGGAGTAACGAAAGAAGATACTATTATAACCCATTCTGATTATAATTATAAAATCCATGAAGATGGAAATATTTACAACACTTTTAGAACACCCACGATAAATATTATCAGCGATAATATAACACTAAAAAATTTAAGTATTCGCAATGATTCCGGTAAAGGTAAAGATATCGGTCAAGCTATAGCTTTAAGTGTTTATGGCGATAATTTTATTGCAAATAACTGCAGTTTTCATAGTTATCAAGATACGATTTTTTGTGGACCTTTACCTCAAGACTTAACAATAAGATATCAAGATTTCTTACCTTTGTCTCACCTTCATACAAACAGTGTTCATTGTTATTTTAATGAATGTTTAATAACAGGAGCTGTTGATTTTATTTTCGGAAGTGCGTTCGCGATCTTTACAAACTCTATTATTCGAGCTATTGACAAAGGGTATATTGTTGCTCCGTCAACCTATCAATTTCAAGAGTTCGGTTTTGTTTTTATTGATTGCGTAATTGAAAACGTCTCTAAATCAGTAGATGTTTTTTTAGCAAGACCATGGAGAAACCACGGCTCAACTTGCTTTATTAATTGTAATTTTAAAGGAAGTTTTAACCCCGAGAGATATGATCTCTGGGACAAAGAGTTCTATCGATTCTACGAATCGCCTTTAGTTGATTCTAAGTATGTTTTGGCACTACCTGAAATGAAGGAGGAGCAATTAAGAAAGCGGAGGTTTTATAATTACTCCAAATGAAAAAATTAAAAGTTAAAATAATTTTTAGCATTTCGATAACAGATATTCTCAACCATCCTACCAAGAAGTTCATAGTCTTCAGGAAAATAACCTAATTCTACTTGTTCTCCGAGGACATTACACAGAGCTCTTCTGAAGTATTCATGACGAGGATATGATAAAAAGCTTCTAGAGTCTGTAAGCATACCTATAAATCTTGCTAATAAACCATTATTACTTAAAGCTTTGAAGTGCTTTTGCATACCGTCTAAAGTATCTAAAAACCACCATGGAGAACCAAATTGAATTTTTCCAGGTATGCCTCCGCCTTGAAAAGACTGCATAAGAGTAATCGCAACTTCAAAATCATTAGGATTTAAAGTATATAAAATTGTTTTTGGTAATTCACCAGTTGTGTCTAAAGCATCAAGTAATCTTGATAACGGTAAAGCTATTATACCATCATTAATAGCGTCAAATCCGGTATCTGGCCCTAGAGCTTTAAACATTCTTTTTGAAACATTTCTTAAAGCACCAATATGGTATTGTTGAACCCATCCAAGTTTTTGATACTCTCTTCCGAAGAACACTAAAAGATGCCCTTTGTACTTTTTAATATCCATATCACTTAACGGTTCTTTCTTTAAAGCCTTAATAAAGATATAATTGACTTCATCAGAAGTTGAATCTTCATATTTAACAATATCTAATGCATGATCAGCTAATCGACAACCGTGATTATGAAAATAAGTAATTCGGTTTCTTAAAGCTTCTTTAAATGTTAATAAATCACAAATTTCATAATCTACAATTTTACTTAATTGATTCACCCAATCACAAAACCATGCCATTTCAATATCTACAGCTTTATCTGGTCTGAAAGCTGGTAGAACTTTTACATTAAAACTGGTATCTTGATTTAACAACTCATGCCAATGAAGGTTATCCAACGGATCATCTGTCGTTCCAATATATTCAACATTACTCATTTTTATTAAATCTCTAGCGTGTAATGTTTTTAACTTTTCATTTACTTCATCATAGATTTCTTTAGCCGTTGCGGGACTTAATAGTTTGTCAATCCCAAAAAAACGTTTTAACTCAAAATGTGTCCAATGATATAAGGGATTGCCAAATAGTATCTCCACAACTTCAGCCCATTTCAAAAATTTTTCAAATGGTGGTTTGTTTCCAGTAATATACTCCTCATCAACACCATTAGCTCTCATTAAACGCCATTTATAATGATCTCCAGAAAGCCAAACTTCTACAATATTAAACTGCTTATTTTCATAAATCTCTCTAGGATTTAGATGACAATGATAATCGATGATTGGCATTGTCTCAGCATGATTATGATAAAGCTTTCTTGCAACATCATTATGTAACATAAAATCATTATGAATAAATTCTTTCATAAACAAATGTATGAACCAAATAATTGGTCATACTTCTCCTCTCGTATAAAAATCAAATATATCACATATTATTAAAAGGTATTATGACAATTTGAGTGCAATTGACTTTACCATCAAAAAAATCTTATTTAGACCGTCCGTATATACGTACATCGTTTATTACTTATAATTTTATCACGTAATGAAAACGTTGTCAATATCTTATAAACTATTATTTAATTTTTTTTCAATTTAAAACCGACAAAGTTTTCATTTGTCGGTTTTCAGTTTATTTTCAGAAATATTAATCTTTTTTGTAAACACCATATACCATAATACCTCCACTTAACATAACATCAAAAATGTATGGTATTGTTAAATCATAATCTTCGTACCAACCAATGAAGGTATAGCCATTTATATCGTTTGGAATGTATGAATCTATTAGTTCATTATAATCATATTCCACAAGATAGGTAATTTCATAAGGCTTAGCTCCGATGTTTACAGGTGTATTTGAACTCGTGTTTGTTTGATTCCCGATTTGTCCATATCCATTGTCTCCCCAAATGAACATTCTTCCTTGATTTGTTACTATACCTCCGTGATTCCATCCTAAGGTGATTTTTAAGAATACCTCGTTATAATTTAGGTTAAACTGATTCATGATACCTCTTGGTTCTTTAGTCAAATCGAAGGTACCATTTCCTAGGTTACCGTAAGTGTTAAATCCCCAAGTATAGACTTTATCGTAGCTTGTTACTAATCCCGACATTGAACTACCTAATTCAATTGATTTAATTGTTTCTAAATAATCAAAAACAAACTTATCAGTAATATCAACTGGAACATTGGAACTCACAGTACTATTATTTCCGAGTTCACCAAAAGTGTTCGATCCGAAAGTATAAATCTTATTCAAATTAGTTACAACCATTGAATGATACCATCCTGCTGAAATATGGGTAATAACTTCCGATGTTTCAAAAACGAATTGGTTTGTAATTTCAGTTGGTGAAAATCTATCTATATTGTCGCCTAAACCTAATTCCCCGTCATAGTTTCCACCCCAAGCAAAAAGTCTGTTTTCTGATGTTAAAGCTAACGAGAACACTCTTCCGGTTACGATATCTATAAACTCTTCATTAACCCCTAGAGAAAAGTTAGCTGTAATATCAACATAGGCATAACGGTTTGTTGTATCGCCAGTTCCTAATTGACCGTTACTGTTGTTTCCCCTTACTAATACTCGGTTTTGATTAGTTAACACAACGACAAATCCATTTCCCGGGTTAATTTCGATGATTTCTTCGTCTTCATTTAACATAAAATCACCTGTGACATTCTGCGGAATATTTACACTTAGATTAGAACCAGTATCCTGTACTCCACTAGAATTGTGACCCCAGAAATAAACTTGATTATGTAAAGTAATTGCATAAGCAAAATCTTCTGACATCGCAATTTCGATAATTTTATCATTTACTATATTAAAATGATCTGTTATATCAATAATAACATTACTGTTTGTAAAAGTTCCATCACCAAGCAATCCCCATTGATTATAACCAGTTGTAAATACTCTACCTCTCGAACTAAGGATAATTGTATTATCCCCAGCGGTTATAATATCTATAATTCTTTCACTCTCCCATAATACCAAATCATAATCATTTTCAATAACCGCTGTATAGAAAGAGATAGGATATTGTATTGGTATCCATTTGGCATATAGTGTTATGTTTTGAGTAATAATATCACTGCTGTCAATTCTGTTTAAAAAATCATCATCTGTATAAAAACCGCCAAAAAAATAATTGTCATGCATTGGATCAATCAAACCTAAAGATCCATAGGTTGAACCAACTGTAACAAAAATTGGTTCTCTTGCATTCCCCACTCCCATTTCAAAACTAACAGAGGCAATGGCTGTTGTTGTTTGTGCTGTTGTGTTGGTCGTTGTTGTTGTAGTTTCACTTGTATTAGTTGAACTACTTTCGGTTGTTGTAACATCTATCGTTGTAGTCTCTGTAATAGAACTTGTTGCAGGAAATGTAGTTGAAGAACCTTGAGTGGTCGAGATAGTTTCACTCGTAGTTTCAGAGCTAGTTACAGATGTTTCAGAATTAACATTACATCCTAAAAGAAAAAAGCTAAACAATAAAACAAACGAAAATATAAAAGAATTAAATTTCTTCATATACTACTCCTATTCAAAAAAAATAAGCACTGCATATTATTACTATTATCCTAAGTAATTATATAACCAGTGCTTTATATTTATTATTATACCCCTACATATTCAATTTTTCAACAATCGAAAATGTAATTTCATATTTATATGCATTTTATAGTATTTCTAAACCAGATCATCCATGCCTATTCCAGCTGAATTAAGAATAGAATTTATAAATGCAATAAAATATCCAATATCTTGAATTGCTTCTTCTTTACGAGCTGACTCACTATGCATGTTAGATGAAAAATATGTTACACGATAGTTACCTGATATCGCATTTCCGCTTAGATTCAATTTTGTAGTAATTTGAACTCCATAATTTTCATCTAAATCATAGGTATAAGTAACATCCCAATCAGTATCTACTGTAATCCGAGATTTAAGTATTCGATATCCTCCCTCACCATTATCTTCAACGTCTTTATCATAGATAAACAATAGTTCATCAATATCAAAAATATAATTGTACCCATTAGCTACTTCATAAACACATTGGTTGCTCGTACAAACAAAATCATATTCAGATAATAACGCTGTTAATTCACCTGTTGGAGTGATGACCTCATTCCATTTTGCATAAAGGGTTATATCTGCACTAGGCATTTCCTCAAATTGATACGCTTGAGTAAAACTCAAATCTAGATACCATCCCGCAAACTCATAACCCTCTCGAGTAGGATTATTCGGTTGACTTATACTTTGTCCCTCTGCAGCTGTAATAGGGCTAACAGAAGAACCTAGGCCACTATCAAAATATATAGTCACCATGTTAACCATTGTTGTTGTTGTTGTCTGTGTTGTTGTTGTTGTTGTTGTTGTTTGTGAACTTGTAGTTTCTGTAATAATTTGTGAAGTAGTAGTTTGATCTGTTGTTCCAGATGTAGTTTCCGTTGTTGGTGTTTCTGTTGTCGTTGATACTTCTTCGCTAGTTGTAGATACCCTTTCAGAAGTAGTTGTGTCTGATGAAACAGTTGTTGAATCGGTAATTTTCGAAGTATTACTAGAAGTTGTTGAATCTAGCGCACATCCTACGGCAAAATAAACTGTTAATAAAATCAAAACAAATCTTAAAAATTTTTTCATGCGTAATCCTCATTTTTCTTAATTATATTTTATTTTATCATAGTATTGATTCCAAATCAAATCGACAAAAATATCGAAGATTACAAGATTCTCCAACACAAAAGGAAAGGCTATAGATATCAGGATTTATCTATAGCCTTACGTAAAAATTATGAAATTTATTTATTGGTTTAGGACTTTTTTTATAAAAATTTCAACTATATCTTTATCTAATTGGGTTCCAGAATGAAGAATGAGTTCATCGATTGCTTCTTCTAAAGATAAAGATTGTCTATATGGTCTGTCTGAAGTCATAGCTTCAAACGCATCGACAACAGAGATTATTCTTGCGATATATGGAATTTCATTTCCTTTAAGACCATCTGGATAACCTTTACCATCGATTCTTTCGTGATGTGATCTAGCATAAACTGCTAAGTGCTTATACTCTGGAATGGATTTTAAAATATCATATCCTATAGTTGTATGAGTCTTCATGATTTTCCATTCTTCTTTAGTTAAAATACCTGGTTTATTTAATATGCTATTAGGAATCGATAACTTCCCAATATCATGTAACAAACCCGCCATTTTAATCTCGTCTAGTTCTTCTTTGCTGAAATCTAAGGCTTTACCTAGTTCAACGCAGTACTGACTAACTTGTCGAGAATGCTCTTCTAAGAAGAAATCATCAAGATTTGTTTCAAAATTAGTAATTGGTTCATGGTAATAATACTTTGATTCTGAGTTTTGTGAGTGTTTCGTAGTATATTGCTGATAGTGGTTAAGACCTACAAAGTGCATTGCATGAAATGAAAAGCTACAATACTGTGCCGTATTATAACGATTATTGAAGTCAAATGTTTCTCTTATAACATTTTTAGATTTAGCAAATCCGAAATGTTGAAAAACTACAGATTTTGTTTTAGCATCAGCTGAGAAAAGCTTTATCATATTTTCTTTCGCTTCGCGCCAGCTATTCAATCCAAAATCTTCTCTTGACTCAAAATTATTAAGATTCTTATTTGTTTTCATAATTTTATCACTAAAATATAGCGATAATTCTCCTTACGAATACACGTATGGCACAACAAAATATTCTTTCATAATCATACACCTTCTATCATACTACAAAACTCACACTTATATTGTCCTATATTTTACTAATAAAAACAACGGCGTATATGTCATACTTTTGGGTGTTTTTAAGATTTTTATTAGTTTTTTTATAAAAAAACAAAAAAAAGAAAGAATTATTGAAATTCTTCCTTAATCCGACTAATTAAAAACTCTTTGCAATCAATGTCGGTATCTTTACTTATCATTTCAAAAAATCTGTCTCTTTTATGTTGATCTCTTTGTAGTAAAACATATATAGTTTGTGTAAGTGATTCTTCAAAATCCTTCTTCATATTTCTTTTATAATATGCCAAAGCTTTAAAGTAATAAAAATGTTCTAGGGAGTAGTAAGAAAAGTTCCTCTTTGAATACTCAATTGCTTCATCTGCAATATCAATTAGTTCTTTATACTTATTTAAACGCCCTAAACTTTTCGTAATCCAAAAATATAGTTGGGAATTATATAAAACATTATTTCCTAACAGCAGTTTGCCTTTTTTTCTTAAATTAATAATCTTACGATAAATTAACTCTCTATCATCGTCGCTGTATTGCATAATAACACCTAAAAGGTACAGCTCACTATCATGCAAAACTTCTTTTTTCATTATATTCTCAAACTCAATTTTTAATTTTAATTTATCTATCATTTCTGAAATTGATATCTTATCTAAAAAATACTCATTTAAAACAGTTGCTAAATAATAGTACTTCTTTGTTTCATCATCTAACAATAACATTCTTCCATATTTTGAAATAAACTTACTAGCCTCATTAAGTCTTCGATCAATAATTAGATAACAATAATTCCTTACAATCTCCTTTTCCTTTTCAGAGTGTGTTTGAAATAAACTAATAAGTTTTAACAATGGAATTTCAAGTTTATTTGCAAATTTTACAATCACTTCAAACGGGACTTCTGATTCTCCTCCTCGATAACGATAGTATTGTCTTTGGGAAATCACATCTTGCAAATAAATTTCTTGTGACATCTTGCGATCATAACGCAAATTTTCCATATAATTAAGTAATTTTACAATATCCACGTGCTAAACCCCCAAATATATGACATATACGCCGTAGTATTTTCTTGACAAATCTGCTAATATATAAATAGACATTGAGTCTATTTATATATTAGGAGTGTGAAATTATGAAAAAATTATTGGTTATTTTATCTATTACTGC
>NPID01002325.1_pt2 | contig 33287 bp, 38 predicted proteins | sample 8637491 | NCBI WGS metagenome assembly NPID01 (sample SAMN07420843, study PRJNA396082) | bioreactor metagenome | isolation source: sample BA6 brine-fed electro-methanogenic bioreactor BA | place: Japan: Kochi | collected 2016-06-14 | reverse complement strand
TCGTTTTCGAGGAGTCGGCAAAGGAGTTCGCCGATGCGGTGGCCGAGGCTGGGAAGATCATTGGAAGCCTCTACGGCGACCGCCGGAAAGAGGAGATCGCCGAGATCCGGAAGACCCACCCCCGGGCCTTCATGAAGTGGGAAGAAGATGAAGAGAAGAAGCTGGAAAAGCTCTTCAGGAAGGGAACCGAAATAGAAGACCTCTCAAGGGAGTTCGGAAGGAGCCAGGGTTCCGTGCTTGCCAGGCTCGAGAGAATGAAGCTAATCGAACCCGCCGCCTCCGGCGAGTAAGCTCGCGCCTTCGCCGTGAAACCCCTATACTTCCGCAATGGGGTACAACCTTCTTCTTCTCACAGCGGGAATCGTTGCCGGCTTCATGAACGTCACCGCCGGCGGCGGTTCCCTCATTACACTTCCCCTTCTCATACTCACAGGTATGGACCCTGTCACCGCCAACGGAACCAACAGGGTGGCCGTTCTGGTTCAGAACCTCCTGGCCGCCGGCAACTTCAGAAGGAGCGGAAGGAAAAACCTGAGATCAGGGCTTCTGCTAGGGCTGGCTGCCGTTCCCGGAGCAGTTGCCGGAGCTTTCACCGCCCTCTCGCTCCCTGACCCCGTTTTCAGGGGAATACTCGCCGGAGCCATTGTCCTGGGGCTCTCGGTGGTTGTTTTCCACCACCCGAAAAGGTGCTGCGGAACGGTTCTCAGAAGGAAATGGCTGCAGGCTGGCATCTTCCTTTTCATAGGCTTCTACGGAGGCCTTATACAGGCTGGAACCGGGTACCTCATCATATTCAGCCTCACGCTGCTGGGGGGGCTCGATCTCGCCACCACCAACAGCATCAAGGTGATCATAATCGCGGTCTATCTCATACCTTCCATAGCGGTATTCGCCTGGCAGGGCAACGTTGACGTGGTTCCCGGGCTCTTCATGGCCGCGGGGAACGGAATCGGCGGTGTGCTGGGAAGCAGCTTCAGCCACAGGGCCAACCCGAAGTGGATAAAGGTCATACTTGCCATCGCGCTGCTGGCGATGGCGGCGAAACTCATAAGCGGCTAGTCGGTTCTCCTGGTTCCGGTCATCGGGTCGCCCTTCAGGACCTTGCTCATAACGAAAATGTCCTCACGCAGGTGCCAGCCGGTCTTCCTGTAGAACTCCACGGCGGGGTTGTCGGTGAATATGAAAAGGTGAACCTTCTCTATCCCGGCACTCCGCAGGGCTTCCTCGCACCTCTCCATCAGCATCCTGCCAAGGCCCCTGCCCTGCAGGTCGCCTGAAACCGCCAGGTGATAAATGTACCCGCGTCTGGTGTCATGTCCCGCCATTACAGACCCGGCCAGGCATCCGCCGGAAAACACGGTAAAACAAAAGGCTCCATTGGCCTCCAGGAAGGCAGTGAAATTCGCTTCCGAGTCGGCGCCGGTTATGGCGTTACCGGGAAAAGACCTCCACAGCTCAAGGAGCCTTCCGTAGTGGGCCTTCTCCATGGGCACTATTTCCATGAAAGCCTCTCCCTGTACAAGCCCGGCGAGCTGTGGGGAATGACGGTCGCTCCGCATGCCCTTTCAAAGAACTCCACCGGGCCTGCATCCCCTATCACGGCGTAGCCGTACCCGGAGGCCTCCATGGCGTTCAGAACTGAGACCACAAGCGCCTTGCCGATGCCGGTACCCCTGTGCTCCAGAGCTACTCCCACCGGCCCCAGGAATCCCTTCGCCGTACAGTCCCAGGCGCAGAAACCAGCAGGGGTCATGGAACCGGAGTGCACAGCGATGATTACCGTAGCAGGAACCCGTGAGATCCCAGGTGTGATCTCCGAGGCCCAGCCCGGGCTGAATACCCGCTCCACCCATTCCGTCAGGCGGGAACCCTCACTGGCCATGGGCCTGCGCAGGGTGTAGCCCGGAGGTATGACAAGCTCCCTTGGTCCGTAAAGTTTCGCGAGGAGGTCAGCCATTGTCCGGAAGGCTGAGAAGGTCCTTCAGGAACATCAGCGATTCGTTACCGGTTATGGCGCTGAGTATGCTGAAGACAATGCTCAGAACGATTATTGTCATCACAACCGCTTTGCATGCGTCCTGGCCCTTTATGGAGCCCAGCTGCCTGGGTTCCCTCCCCAGGTAGGCGCTGGCGGCGTAGAGCTCCTCCCCGATAAGGGTGTAGTCGCAGGTGGTTATGAAGAATGGTAGCTGGGTCACAGCGTCGGTTCCGGCGATCTGGATAGCGCCTGAAAGGGAACCGGTTTCGGCCAGTATCAGCGACTCTGCCCAGAACATACCCAGATAGAAGTTGGTGGCGGGCCTGTCCCTCATCATGATGCCGTTGACTCCGGCAACATAAGCGAACTGGGCATCGGTAAGGAAGAAAACGCCGTCCTTGTCAAAGGCATCCGGCCTGCCGGCTTCCAGGTAGGCCTGGCGCACGGTTTCCTCCGCCACTGTGTAGACTATCGGGTCGCAGTTCGGCACCAGCAGGGGCGTCTGGTACTCCGCCACCTTTTTCGCCACCCTTCCCAGGATGGTCAGACTTGCAATGGTGGCAACGTCGCTTATGGTTGAAAGCCCTGGAACGTAGAGTATGGGCTTGCCCATCTCCGTGGCCCTGCCTATCGCCTCGTCTATTGCCTCTATACCGGCTATGGGCCTCAGGTAGAGGTCGACCCCCCTTTTCGCCCTGTGGAAGTAGTAGAGGATAAGGGCAATGAAGATCACGCAGCCCACCAGGACCGGCACCTCATCACTGTTGAACCACTCTCCCCTGGCAAGCTCAGCCCCGGTGAAGATCCCGCTGAAAAGGGAGTCCCCGTCCATGGTGAAGGTAATCGTCCTGTACTCGTATGCGGTCATTGGCTCGATGGGAAAGTCGGGATCGTATCCGTCCTCCAGTACCGGTGACTCCAGTGGAAGCGCCTCGGCAAGAACGGTCTGCCAGGTGTTATCCCCGGCTTCCCTTCGCTGCACGAGAAGGGCCCCTGCGTCGGCGGGGCAGTCAACGGCGCCGGAAACCTCCACCAGCAGGGTGGTGCCCGCATCGTTGGGGGCATTGTGAACTCCTGTTATCTCCGGAACCGAAAGCAAAGCCAGCAGCATCATGGCCAGGGTGAACAAGCCGGACCTCCTGTTATGGGTTATGTTCAATTATTGCATGAAGCGAAGGCAAGGTACAGAGGAGGAGATCCATGAGATCACTGATTGCTGCGGCTGCGATCCTGATGGCAGCTGGATGCGGTTTCAGGGGTAACAGGGTACTGGTAACCAACGACACAGATCAGGCCATAGGCGGTATCACCGTTTCCGTCTGCGACAGCGTGTGGACCATTGAAATCCTTCCCCCCGGCGAAACTGTGGTGTTCAATGTGGTCTATGACAGGGACGACCATTTCAGGGTAAGCTCCCCCGAACTGAACGGAGACTTCGGGTATGTTACCCACGGCATAACCGGGGAGGAAACCGAGATTACCTTCCGGGAGGACAGGATCGACTTCAGGCAGTCTGGAAGCGACTTGTACTGACCGTTTCGCAAAACCGCAGAACCAGTATATTACCCCCTCGAAACAACCGAAGGGAGGTGAGATGAATACCCATTGCCCCTGCCCCAACACAGGGTGCAGAAGATACGGCAACTGCGAGGCATGCCGTGAGTTCCACGCAAGCGTGAACTCCCCGGAGTACTGCCGGCAGACAAGCCGTGTTTCCCCGCAGGCTTCCGGAGGCGTCAACCTCATGGATTACGCCGCCTGCGCCGGTTGAGCGGGCAAGATGCCCCCCGGCAGGCTGTCGGGAATACTGGAGAGGCTGCCATCGGTTAAGAGCCCTAACCTCATTGTGGGCATGGACACCATGGATGACGCAGGGGTGTACCGTCTCACCGACGAGTCGGCACTGGTTCAGACGGTGGACTTCTTCGCTCCGGTGGTGGCGGATCCCCGCACATTCGGACGGATAGCCGCCGCCAACTCAATGTCCGACATCTGGGCAATGGGTGGCACGGCAATAACCGCCATGAACCTCCTCTGTTTCCCTGGAAGCAAACTGGGGCCGGAAGTGGTGGCGGAGATACTCACCGGCTCCAGCGAAAAGCTGGTTGAAGCCGGTGTGGTGCTTGTGGGAGGGCACACCGCCCAGCAGGACGAAGTGCTCTTCGGCCTCAGCGTAACCGGGATCATCCACCCGGAACTCGCCAAGATGAACTCGAAGGCCAGGCCGGGCGACGCCCTGGTACTCACCAAGCCCCTGGGAGTGGGAATTCTCACCACCGCCAACAAAGCCTGCCCCCTGGAGCCCCGAATAATGGGCCCGGTGATCTCCTCCATGGAGAGGCTGAACATGTACGCCAGCGGTGTTCTCAACGGGTACGACGTAAGCTCCATGACGGACATCACGGGGTTCGGCCTCCTGGGGCATTCCCTGGCATTCGCCCAATCAGCGGGAGTCAGGCTTCAGTTCGACCTGAGCAGGGTTCCGGTTTTCCCCGGAACGGTGGAACTCACGGAGAGGTTCTTCCCCGGTGGCTCCGCCCAGAACAGGAAGTACGTGGGCGAAAACGTATACATCCATCCGGACATAGGATCCATAAGGTCAGACATACTCTTCGACGCCCAGACCTCAGGCGGCCTCCTGGCGGCGGTCAGGGCGGATCAGGCGGAAGAGGTCATCGATGCCCTGAGGGAAGCCGGCGACGAGAACGCCGCAATAGTGGGATCCGTACAAAGAAGGGAATCCGGGGAACCTCCCCTCAGCCTTCTTCCGTAAAAAGCCTTATGTGCTCCATGGCACAATCCACAATGGAGTAGCTCCTGGAACGGACGGCTCCCGCCCTGCCCATCCCAAGTGCTCGGGAGGGGTCCCGCAGAAGGGACCGAAGCGCATCAGTCATGGCCGAAGTGTCGGAAGGATCCACAAGTATCCCCGCATCAGAACCCACCACCTCGCTGAGACCAGGCACATCCGACGCAACCACAGGCAGCCCCGAGGCCATTGCCTCCACCGCGGCTATGCCGAAACCCTCCCAGGAAGAGGGCATGAAGAAGATGTCCGATCGCTTCATCAGTTCAGGCAGGTCATCGACGTATCCGGCAAACCGGACGATACCGGCGGCAACGAGGTCGGATGCCTCCCTGCGAAGCTCCTCCAGCAGCGGCCCCTCCCCGGCTACGGTCCACACGAATGGAAGGGTGTGTTCATCTGCGAGCTTCCTCACCGCCGTGAGGGCTCTGAAAAGGTTCTTTGCCTGGGTTATCCTTCCTGCGGACAGTATCACAGGCGGGTCATGGAAGCAGTTCCTTACAATTGGTGGGAACCTGTCCAGGAACACACCGTTGCTGATGACCCTCGTCCTGCCCTGAAGGAATGGTTTCCATGAGACCAGGGCATCTTCCACGGCTCGGCTAATGCACACCACCTTCCTGTATGGAGCGTAGGTGAAACGGTCCAGCAGCCTTCCCCTGAGGGTTCCCCGCCTTCTGTTCCAGGTGCTGTGTTCCGTTGCGAAGATGGCTCCGGAGTAACCGCGGCGGCGCAGGGCGAACGGTACGGTAAGCAGCGCCGGGAACAGGTGAACATGCACCGCATCGATCCGCCCCCCGGGCATCAGGGCGCTTGCCTTTGAAGCCGCCAGCGGATGGTATGGTGAGGAAAGACCGGTTGAGTGGATCCCCTTCCCGGAAGCAGGTCCCGAGAGGGCGATCACCATGGAATCGTGGCCCATGTCCGTATATGTCCGGTGCAGGTCCAGCACCAGCCTTTCAGCTCCGCCGCCCACTGCGGCGTTGACTATCTGAACGATTCTCAATACAGTCCCCCTGATGGAAGATATTGTCACACCGAATATAACCGGAAGGAACGCCATGACCGACGAGAAGGCTCTTCAGAAGGAGATCAGCCAGTATCACAGCGAAAAGGAATCAGTAAGAAAGATACTGGGTGAGATAGGCGGCAGCACCACGAAGAGGAAGGAAACGATAATCAACATCACCTTCGCCGCGCTCGTGGTGCTGTTCTTCTCCTTCGACGTAATGCGCCACACCCTGCACATGGAGATAGACTTCATACCAGAACTCTTCAGCGTGGAGATAGCCCTTCTGCTGGTATCCATGAAGATAATCTGGATGATCCACCGCCAGCAGAAGGTGGAGCACTACCAGTTCTGGATACTGAACACCATCGAGTTCCAGATGAACTCCACCGCCGCCAGGGTGCGTAAAATAGAAAAACTCCTGAAGGAAGCCGAAAGGGAGCGGGGCAAATGATTCGCTGATGGCTGGCGGTTCCTTACCCCGTGGTGGATACGTTTTGAACCCGTAAAGATCATTAGACCCTATCAGGAAGCATCATTCCTGAGTTGAGATCAAGGTGTTTTCAACTCGGAATAATCTTTCTCCTTGCCTTCGCCAACTACCCAGCGTTCTATCTCCTGAACATCGACTCTCTGGTGCTTTGCTACTAGATATGCCTGTTCAAGACATTCAGTTTCACCGGCGTGAAAGAACCAGGCCAGTCTGTCTTTCACACAGTCTGTAGGAGTCAGCAGTCTAAGACACCCTACAGGTTAATGATCTCTTCATATTCTGTGATTGGCTCGTTGCCGATACCAAGCGGTCCAGCTGGAAACTAAACAAGAAGGTCTGTATCAGAATGCTGGAAATAGCGATTCATCTCAATAAAACCAAGACTATACATGCACCTTTTAACAGCTGCTCTAGAAGATACTCCCACTTCAATTAAGCCTAAATCCATTGAGACATATTTATCATGACTGTATATGGAAACGCAGGATCCTCCACTCAAAACAACAGTGATCCCTTTCTCTCTTAGTCTTGAGGCTATAAATGAAGCGAACTCTGTTCTGCTCATCTCAGAGATGGCCTTCATAGGGGTTTCCCTTTCCTTCTAGGTCTTCCCCTGAAAACAGTAAGCCGCTCCTGTTCCTCCTTTGGCAGGAACTGAAGAGCCTTCTGCAGCAGCTCCAGGAACTCCTTCAGCAAAGGGTATCTCGGATTGAACTCATATACTCTGGTTCTTCCAACTTTGCTGCTCATCAGCAAACCACCAGACTCGAATCTCTCCAGCTGCGTTTGTATTCCATAGAGGTTTCTTTTGTAGAAGTCTGCTATCTCAGTAGCATAGCTTTTCTGCCTTGCAGCAAGAAACAGAAGAACTCTCTCTGCATCCTCAGACACTAAGAAGGAATCAAGGATCAAAATTACACCACCAATTTCTTTGGTTTTATAACCAACTTCTTTGGTAATATACTTGGACGCATGATCCAGGCAAACTGGGCTGGTTTCTCTTCCCGGGAGCTGCAAGAACTGCAGTTGTGCTACCCCGTATTGGACAGTTTTGGAACTGGGAAAGCAGATCAGGAATCCGTGAGCCTGCCCTTGGATCTGGAGTAGACTTTGTCCTTCTCTCGCTTCCCGACCGCAATAACCAGAACTGTCACTTCTTTGTCATTCACTTCGTAAACGAGTCTATAGCCTGACGATCTCAGTTTGATCTTGTATACGTCCGCAAAGCCATGCAGTCTGCTTGCCGGAATTCTGGGATTCCCAAGCCTTTCCTTAAGCTTTTTACGCAGCTGTTCCCTTATCGGTGCCGCTAGCTTCTTCCACTCCCGGAGGGCGCTGGGCAGGAACTTCAGCTTATACATTGTCTATGTCAACTTCAACAGCCTGTTCTTTTTCACACTGCCTGTCTAGAACAACTCTGGCCAGTTCAGCATCTTCCAGTCTGTCGAGAAGCATCTCATAGGTTTCGGCTGGAACAAGATATGCAGTAGGGACATTATGGTTGAGAATGGTAATTGCTTCACCATCAGCTTCCCTGAGAAGAGCTGTAGGGTTCTTCTTCAACTCTGAAATGCTGGCCGAACAACTTGACAGCACCTGTTCCATATCAACCTCCGTATAATGGTCTATTTTTCGTTCTTTTTATAACTCTTTTATTATGGCTTGTCAATTTGCGACAGTTCAGTATACCTCACCGTATTCGGTTATCGGTGAATCTTTTTAGCACCCCGTAGTGGACACGTTCGGAACCTTCTACTGCGGTACCCCGTAGTGGACACGTTCGGAACCTTCTACTGTGGCCCCCCGTAATGGAGACTCTTAGAACCTGATCCAACTCAGGCAAGATTAGGGAGGCTGGCTATTGTACTGTTCGGATTACTCCAGTTTGACTAGCTTTGCAGAGACAATACCGGTATCACTTATCAGGTTAACCAGGTAAACACCAGAGGGAGCTTGCTCGCCGGTGATACCTCGTCCATCCCAATGAAAAAGCCCGTCAGATCCTTGGAGAACGGTATTGATACAGCGGCCTGATAGATCCAGTATTTCCATCTGAATCTGCTGACCAGAGCAGGAAGGTAAGATCGTAACATTGTTTCTGAATGGGTTGGTGCTAACTCTAAAAGACAGCCCCTCATCATTCTGGGATCCGTTCTCACATCCCTGGGAATATGTAGTGTTCCAATAGCACATTAGCATGGTTTCATATCCGCTGTCAGTAATAACACAACAAAGGTCCGGGTCACCATCCTCATCATAGTCATCGATAGACAAAGAAGTTGGTGATACAACAGCATAGGAGCTGGAGTAAAGTGTCGGCTGAAGATCGAACGATCCCGCTCCATCCCCCTTATAGATGTCCAAATTCCAGTCACACAGGATCGCGAGATCTGCGCAGTCATCCATATCGAAGTCATGTACGGCATAGTAGTCTAGATACATTCCGGGGTCGAAATCCCCTCCGTAAACGAATTCTGCCGAACCAGTATTAATGAACGTGGTAAACGCGTAATTTCCTGCGATAACATCAGGGAAGTCGTCACCGTTCAAATCACATACTTCAAGCTGTGAACTGGCTTGGATGGGATCATACGTCCCATATTCCGTGAATACCATTTCCCCCTGATTCAGCAGGACATGGAAATCACAGTTAGTGGTGGCATATATGATATCTGAATCACCATCTGAATCAAGGTCCGCTGCACACACATTTATTGCTGAAACGGAACCTGTGATCTCCGTCAGGCTATATTGTCCAAAACCCTCACCACACCACGCAACGACTGTTCCTCCGGATGTTCCGTACAAGTCAGGGGGAGAATCTCCATCCATATCGCATATACCCCAGATTCGAGTCTGCTGATTGGGGATGAAAGTATAAGAATCGCTAAATCCATTCTCCGTAGTATAATAGGTATTAAATTCCCATGGAGACGAACTGCCAGCAAGAAAGAGATCTGCGATATTGTCTCCATTCAAATCACCAGCAATGCAGTAGAATGTGTACTGAGGTAAATCGAAGAAATATACCAACGTTGAAAATCCGCCACTCCCATCACTACTGAACAGAAGATACGAGTACATGCTGGGACTTGAGCCATAGTACTTGTTGATGACCCCAACCCCTGGGAAACCGGCAGGAAGGTTATCAAAACATTCTGGATAGTATATTAGACTAGTCCAACTAGCTTGCATAAATATCTCTGTGCAATTGCTTCCTGAGAAGATGGAAGCTTCTACAGAACTGGTCCAGAAAATAACAGAGATTGGAAAGAATATCCTTGCAACATATTTCATTTCTTACACATCCCTTCCTATCTTCTTGCTAATGAACACTGTGATAATATTGAAAAGACAAGTATGAAAATCAACCCTGGCATCGCCACAAAGCTATACAAATGCACTCTCCGTGATATGTTAAAAGGACTTTTCAGTACCCCGCAGTGGACACGGTCGGAACCTTCTACTGTGGCACCCCGAAACGAATTCGAACAGTCAGGCCTGATACCGGCTAAGGCACCATTATCTGATCAGTTGTGGATTTTGATTGACATACTTGCGGGCGGCCTGGGGGTATGACCACTTCGGGGAAAAAGAAGTGGTGCCGAGGGGCGGAATCGAACCGTCGACACACGGATTTTCAGTCCGTTGCTCTACCAACTGAGCTACCTCGGCACCGGAGGCAGTAATTTACGGCTATTTGCTGCGATGGTCAACCCCGGAATGAGTTATTCATTCAACCTGTTGTCATTTAATATTTTAATCGCTCGCTCCATGGAGCTCTTCAAAGAACTCCTTACCCACTCCGCACACCGGGCACTTCCAGCCGTGGGGAAGGTCCTTGAACGGGATCCCCGGTTCCACGCCGGAGGACTCGTCGCCCTTGGCTGCGCTGTACACATAACTGCAGGCCTGGCATTCCCATACCATATCATTCCTCCGGGTCTTGAAGAAGGATGAACGGACGCTCCACACCGGCCCTAAGCCTGGTTGTGGTGAACATGGCGCAGTTGCCTCCTGTGTACCTTTCCAGGGCGTAGAAGGCATCCTCCTCCAGAGCAGCGCTCCCCACACCCCTGAGAAGGATGAGTGAGAAGGGAAGCTCCTCGTCACCGGTGAGGATCACCCCGGGTTCATCATCCAGGAACTCCACAAGGTCCAGGGCGGACATGGAGGGCGCTACCACCCCGGACACCCCTGCCTCGGCTGCCCTGGTGGCGTATGATGAGGTAAGCGGGTCTTTGAGGAGCATCACCGCGCCCTTCTGCGGGTCTCCGGTTGCAAGGGCTCCCCACCGGGTTCTTCCGAACCCGGCTATGCCCTGGACCGTGGCGCCGGTGCAGGATATCGTCGCGGAAGTGTTTTTCTTCACGGCGGTGACCTTTCCGGAAACGGGTGAGAGCATCATAACCGGGTTGAGGAGGTACTGTATCTTCACCACTCCTGTTTTGCCGTCTATCTCCATGACCGTGCCTGTGGCCGGTGACTTGACGGCCTTAAGACCGCTGCCCACCGCAAGGTGCTGGCCGATATGTACGAACTCCCCCTGGCGGACCTTCATGATTGCCTTGATCCGGTTGGGTTTTACTCCAAGAAGCCTTGCCACGTTCACGAAGTGGGGTTTGGCGTCGTAGTCCTGGATCTCCTTCATGATTACCATGCCCGGGGGTGTTACCGAGGTAACCTCTCCCCTCACAGGACTGTTTATGGTGATGTTGACCGCAAGCAGCCCGGAGCCTGATTTCATGGAGAGGATCCTCTGCCCGGTGGACACGCTGTCGCCGGGCTTCACGGTGATGCCCTCCATTACCATCTGGTCGGTAACGCCCTTTCTCTGATAGCCCACCCTGTCCCGTACGTCCACGAAGTATACCGAGGGTGGGGCAAGGCTGTTCTCCCCCACAGGGTCGCCGGCTTCAACGGAATTGGATTCCTTCACCAGGATATCCCCCTGGTAAGCAAGTGAAAGCTCTTTCTCCACCGTTTCGTTCTTTGGCATGGGCGAGGGTCCCGCTGGAAGGATTACCTCCTCCCGGGTATGGGTCCTTTCCGTCTTGAGGTCCATGGGCAGCACCTCATCGCCGAAACGCATGTCCACCAGCAGAGGTGAATCGTCCTGGGGAAGCTCAACGCCGGGGATGGAGACACCCTGCGAGCTTTCCAGGTAGAGGAATCCTCCGCTCTTTACCTTCACGATGCCACCTGGGGAGGTGACCTTCAGACTGCGTTTCTTCCTTACAGGGGAATAGACCCTGCAGACGGTCACCAGGCATTCCCTCTGATAGTACTCCAGAGCCTCCCGGGGGTACTCCCTGGACAGCACCCCCATATGGGGGCTGTGGAAGTGCCTGTCGATCATCAGGGTGGTAAGGCCTTTCGGTCTGAATCCCATGGCGAGGATCCATGCGGCCCTTCTGGGGGAGGAATGGGCCATGATTCCCCCTGCGCCTATGATCACGTCTATGTCCGATATACTGAAGGAGTCTCCGTGAACAGTTTCGAAGGCAGCATTGAACTTGCATTGACCCAGGGACCGGATCCTTTCGGTGAATCCCACCTTTGATCTTCGGTAACCCATATCCAGGTGGTGTTTCCAGGCCAGGGCCATTCCCTCCGCAGCGGCGGCTCCTTCCACGACCTCCGCAGTGCCGCACCTGGGATTCTCGGTGGGGAAAAGGGTCTTCGAGAGTATCCAGTTCCTGGCGGTGCCCCGGTCAACCTCGGGAATGTGCCTGAGGACCATATCGGGACCGGCTTCCCTGATGATGTTGGAAAGGCTGTAGCTCATGCCGGTGTTCGCGGCAACCGTTCTCTGGAACTGGCCCTCCAGGCTGCTGAAGATATCGGTGGTGGCTCCGCCCATGTCCGCCATTACCACCTTTTTCCCGGAGTGCTCGCTTACGAGCCTTAATATCCTCTCAACGCCTGCCGGTGTGGGTATGATGGGTGCTGAGGTCATTTCCGAAAGCCTGGGATATCCCGGGGCCATCTGCATCACATGGTCCATGAACAGCCGGTGAACCTCGCCGATGGCCGGGCGCAGGTTGAACTTCGTACCGGTGGGGCGGATGTTGTCGGAAAAGGTAATGGCAAACTGTTCCCCCAGAAGCCCCTGGATGAACGGCCTGGCCTTCGTGTTGCCGCAGAAGACCAGAGGGAGCTTCCCTTTGCCGTACTTGGGCCGGGGGCGGGAGAGGGCAACCAGCTGAGCCATGTTAACGACCCCCGCAATGGCGCCGTCTTCATAGCCTCCGGCCATTATCACCAGGTCAGGTGACAGATGCTGCATGCGCCTTATCTTTTCGACCCTGGGGGTTTCGTCGTCGATGGCGAAGGAATCCAGAACTACTCCACCGGCGCTGAACGCAGTGGCCTGGGCCATTGTTCCCGAGTCGCCGGATGCAAGGGCCACCACCAGTATCTGAAGGCCTCCTCCGGCTGAACTGGTTGCATGGAAGGGAACGGCAAGATCTCCTGAGTCGGTTCTCAGCTTTTCCCCAATTGCCTCTTCCAGGGCCCTCAGCCCCTTGAAGAAACCCTGGCATACGTCTTCCGTCGGCTTCTCCACAGTGGTGCCGGTCTCCCGGGATCCCAGCGCTCTGAATCCCCCCTCACCCCGTTCCAGCAGCAGGAGCTTGGTGGTTGTGCTGCCCACGTCGCCAACGAGTATCCTTCCGGGCATTTCGACCCCCTATCCGGTTCGTAAGGGTGGATGATTGCGTCTGCTTGAATATATACACTCTCTCCCCTTTGGCATGTGCGCGAGTGTACTGTATGTTCTTCGGGGCATTCGGAACAACCGGTGAAATGAGGGGGAGGGATCATGTGTGTTCACGCTGTCCAGGCGTCGGACCTTAAGAAATCCTACGGCACGGTTCAGGCACTCAGCGGAATGAGCTTCCAGGTAGAGCGTGGCGAGGTCTTCGGAATAGTGGGGCCCAACGGCGCCGGGAAAACCACCACCATTGACTGCCTGGCCGGCATGAGGAAACCGGACTCCGGAATCATGTCCGTTCTGGGGCTGGACCCCTCGAAGAACGGCAGGGTGCTGAGAGAGCGCATAGGCCTTCAGCAGCAGGAATCGGAACTCCCGGAGGGCATGAGGGTCTCTGAGGCACTGGAACTCTTCGCCTGCCTTTTCGGCGCGAAACCAAGGTCGAAGGAGCTTCTTGCCAGGGTTGGTCTTTCAGAGAAGGCACAGAGCCCTTTCTCAGCGCTTTCCGGCGGGCAGAAGAAGCGGCTCTTCGTCGCCCTGGCCCTGGTGAATTCGCCTGAGCTGATCATACTCGACGAACTCACCAGCGGTCTTGACCCCGCGGGCAGAAGACAGCTGTGGAACCTGGTAAACGAGTTCCGCTCCCCTGAGAGAACCGTGATACTCTCCACCCATTACATGGACGAGGCGGAGAAGCTCTGCGACAGGGTGGCTGTAATGGACAGGGGCAGGGTGGTGGCTGTGGACACACCCAGGGCGCTGATAGAGAGCTACTGCCCGGGAATGGTACTCACCCTGGAATGCGGCTCAGATTTCCAGATAGGGAAAGCCCTTGCAGTAAACGGCGTTCAAAAGGCGGTGATGAAGGACGAGTACTGCGTGATGGACCTGGCGGGTCCCGAGGTGGTGGTCCCTGTGATAAGGGAACTCTCCGGCGCCGGAGTGAACCTTGGAAACCTCCACACGAAAACACCAACCCTGGAGGATGTGTTCCTTGTGGCCACGGGAAAGGAGTACACCCATGAGTAAGACCCTGAAGCTATGCGCAATGGAGCTGAAGCTCTATCTCAGGGAACCCTCCGCGTTCTTCTTCACCCTGATCTTTCCCCTGCTGCTTATGCTGCTTTTCGGAAGCATCTGGGGCAACGACCCCTTCCCGGAAGCTGACTACGGGTACATAGACGCCTTCACCTCGGCGTTCATAGGAATAGTGATACTCACCGCAGGAATAAGCAACCTGACGATCGGTATAGCCACCTACAGGGAAAAGGGCATACTTAAGAGGTTCCGGGCCGCCCCCATTTCACCGGTCTCCTTCCTGCTGGCGCAGATGGGGGCCATACTCGCGGTGAGCGCCATGGGGGTTATACTCCTTCTCATCGCCGGGAAAGTGATCTTCCACATGCAGTTCAGGGGAAACCCCCTTGAGGCTTTTGCCGCATTCTTCCTCAGCTGCTGCGGAATAGCCGGGCTGGGCTTCATTCCAGCCAGCCTTGCGAGAACCGCCAGGAGCGGAACGGTGATAGCCAACAGCCTCTACTTTCCCATGCTGTTCCTCTCCGGGGCAGCGCTGCCCAGACAGATGCTTCCCGATCTTCTGAAAAAGGTGTCGGAGGCCTTTCCCCTCACCCATTCCATCCGCATGATGCAGGGTATCTGGCTCGGAGACCCAATCACCGAGTACTGGGTTGAAATGGCTGTTCTGGGGGCCACACTTGCCCTTGGGGGCTTCTTTGCGGGAAAGCTCTTCCGCTGGGACTGAACCTAGTAATACACGCCTGAGCCTGCGGTCTGATCCCCAGCACTACTGCCTTAGCCTTTCCTGTTCTCGATTTCGGAATCTATGTGTTTGTGAAGAGGGTCATGGGGAATGGAAAAAACATGCTGCTCCACAAGGTCCCTGACGAAATCCCTGAACTCCGCTGAAACGCCGTCAGTCGAGAGCCTGTTCAGAATTGCCGCCAGAACCGTGTCCGCGCTTCTGCCGTGGTGAAGAACGGTTGAGATGAAAGGGTTGCTGATCCATCTGGCATCCACGACTTCCCCTCCAGGTGAAAAAAAGGAGTTCAGGCTCTCTGAACCGTCCGCCGCGACTATGAGCCAGTTTCCCCGCCAGGGTCTTCGCTGACTCCTTCTGTTCCATGTTACCATCCTGCAGCCGGGAATATCGATCTCCTCATAGCAGTTCACAATCACTGCTACACCACGTTCAGCTGCCTTCTCAAGTTCGTCTTTAAGCTCCCTGAGCGGTTCGCTGTCGGCTGATACAGTAAGGGCTTTCTTTGCATTCCCTGCTATTGCCGCAGCCCTGAGCATGACCTGCTCCCTGTTCTCGAGGCTGTAGACCCCTGGAGGAATCCTTTCCCTGGACACCTCAAGATCGCTGAATACCTTCCTTACCCTGCTAAGGTCCCTCTCCACCTTGACGGATCGCTGCTGAAGCCAGGTCTCCAGCGGAGTCGGCACATAGGTGCTGGTTCCCTGGTCCTCGGAGCACATCACAAGCCCCTTCAGCGCCATGGCACTGAGCGTCTTGTAGATGTTCGGCACCGAGCGGCCCAGCAGCTTCGCAGTTCTGTAACCCGTAAGGGGAGACTCTCCAAGAAGCAGGATGTATACCCTCGCCTCCAGATCGGTAAGTCCTGAATCAACCAGGGCTCGCACGGCATGGTCGTTCTTCTTCAATGTCTCCCCCTGCAGGTTCAAGAAAACTCACCAGCGAATTATAAGGTCATTCCCCGGTTCTCAGTATCCAGTTGCAGCCGTTCTGCATGAAGGGCCAGTCCGACTCCCTGTCGTCCAGTTCATCGAAAATGTCCACCCCATCCCTGTCGCTGTTCTCCTCGAACTGTGGCATGGGACCCATTACGAAAACCCTTCCATCTCCGTAATCGCATGCCGCGAATCCGACCTGCATGGATTCGGAGAAAAGGGCGACCCTGTAGCTGGAGTTATCCGGAAGGAAGAAGGGGTTGTTGTTGAAAAGGACCCACATGGAATCAGCAAGCCCCTGACATATAGGGTGGGTCATCACCAGATCGAACTCCTCCATGGTCCAGTATCCCGCTGTACCGGCATCAGCCGGCCCGTCGGCGTCGCCGTCGAATATTCCCAGGGTCTCATAACTCATGGGTGAACCGGCCCAGTAGGCCTTTTCGCAGGCGAACATCGCGCCACCGCAGATCCCTATGTATCCACCGCCTGCAGCCACGTAGTTCCGTATCTTCTCCATTCCGGTCTCGCCTATCTCGTTTCCGTACACCTCCGGGTTACCCCCGGGAAAAACGATGATGTCGTATCTGGACAGCCCGTCGCCAAGAACGAAATTCTGATTCACAACCGAAACCTGGTATCCCATCCATTCGAACATGTTCTCAAGCGCTGTCACCTCTATGCCCACAGCGCCCGGTCCGTTGTAGACCGCAACCTTTACCTCATTCCCTGAAGAACCTGTGACATCGTCGCCGCATCCAGTCAGGGCAACGGCCAGAACCAGTGGAAGAACGATGCGCTTCATTTCAACCTCCTTAGTATTATGGTAACAGTAATACTAGCGGAGGTATTATGGAAAAGCCATTACTATATGTCAATACTACTACCCGGTTTTGTTTCTCTTGAAGGTTTGTTATGGCGGATCGCCTGAGGCGTCGGTGTAGTACATGGTCACCCACATATCCCCGGAATCAGTGTGGAGGATGATGTCCCAGCTGTTCCACCCGCTGCTTCCTGAGCCGTAGAGGAAGTTCCCCTCCGCTGGGATACTGTCCCATGGGGATGGAAGCTCCTCCAGGAAGAGCACGGGATCCCATGTGCAGGGTTTCTCAACGGAGAGCCCGGCCTCGCCTGCGAAGGTGTAAACTGAATCCAGGGGAACGGTGAAGTGGGATGTGAAGGCCAGGTCGGAATCGGTGAAGTGCATAACGTTCTTCGTACCCCGGGGAAAGGTGAACCCGGCATGCTCCTCGATGTAGTTCATGTAGTAGTCGCCTGACACGCAGCCCAGGGCGGTCGTCATCACAACAGCAGGCAGCAGAACCCTCAGCGCAAGCATGACGCCTCCGTTCCCCTCCTGAGTAAAGATAAGAACGCGCTGAGAAATGGCAATGCCGGGAACGCATGGCGCCATGGGGTGTATAAGGTGCAAAGGAGGAAAACATGAAAAAGACACTGCTCGCACTGGCAGCTGCGCTTCTTCTAGCTTCATGCAGCGTGCCCGAGGGAAATCCAGGTTGAGGCGCTTCGGTTGAAACGGAACGGTCGGTTCCTGCTCAGCCCTGCTGAGGCTTCTTCAGCGAGGAGAGGACATAGAGAGCCCCGGGGATGCCCATAAGGGGATAGACCCAACCGCCGGGGAACCTGCCCGAGAAGGCCATGTTAAGCCCGTAGAAGACGGCAATGCCCCCCAGTACCATAAGCCCCCCTGCTCTCTCGATCTTCCATCCAATGAGGTAACCCGTCCAGACCACGAACGCCGCAAGCATCATCACGCTCTCCCGAAGGGTGAAACCTCCGAAGTCCGATGATGCCGCCTCCCCTGTGAAGATCACAAGTATGAGAACCGCAAGCAGCAGCGAGGTGATCCTGGCTGACCATTTCAGCATGGCGCTCCCTCTCATTTCTTCTTGAAGATGCCCCGCCAGCCGGTGGGCTCCAGGGCGTAGGGTATCTTGCCGCTTCCCAGGGTGCCAACGGCTTCCGTAACGAAGTACACATCGGGATCTATCTTCCTGACTTGCTTCATTATCCCGGCGAACTGCTTCCTGGCGCATACGATGTACAGCTCGGTAACTGTTCCCTGCATTCCCCTGCCCTGGAACTCCGTGACGCCGAAGCCCATTTTCCTGATGGCTTCCGCAAGCACAGGGGCTTTCTCCCTTGCCATTATCTTGATAACGATGCTGCCCATGGCAAGCCGCCGTTCAATGGTAATTCCCACAACGTTTCCCGTGGCGAATCCCAGGGCGTAGAACACCCCCAGGGCCGGGCTGGCCTGCACCTGGCCTATCACCGCGGAGATAACACCGATCCAAACGCTTATTTCAATGAAACCCAGCAGGAAGGCCAGAACGGTCCTCCCCTGTATGATGCTGATGGTCCTTATGGTGCCCAGGGACACGTCAAGCACCCTTGCAGCGAAAACCAGCAGCCCTGTGAGCAGTACGCCTGTATCCACGCCTCAAATCCTTTCAGTCTGATCCAAGGCCTGAATATACCAGTGCGAAAAAGGCTTCAGGTCTGTTTCTGCATTGATCGGTCAGCTGTAACGGGGGATGCTGATTATCGGAGGGAAGTGTTAAGGGCGTTAAAACGGGAACGGGCGGCGTTTTTACGCCGCCCGTTACACCGTAGCTTTGCCTTTTCTACAAGTTCACGCCTATGGTCGGCAGCCACTCATACAGAAGGAACTGTATCCGGCCGATCAGAAGGCTGATACGGCCCATCACGGTAAACCCGAAGGTTGCCCCGAAGCCTATCATGATGATCCAGATTCCGATCTTAGACCCTCCGCCGAAGAAAGGTCCCTTATGGGGCTTGCTGAAGAAGAAGTAGATCAGCGCCGCAAGTGTTCCCAGAACGATCACGATGTTCCCCAGCGCAACATCCCATGGGATGCCGGGCTGGTAGAGGGGGATGATCGTTGCCTCGAGCTGCCTGAGGACCGATGCCTTCATGGACAGGGGGAAACCCACACCCATGCTTGCTCCCATGACGAATGCCATTGGGTACCGGCTGAGCCAGGCAATACCAGGGAAGAACCTGGTTATGTAGAGAAGACCCAGAGCGGCTGGAATGATAAGCACCCAGGCGTTCGGCTCCCCGTTAGACAGAGGGTCGACCAGTCGAGGAGCAATCACCCTGTTGTAGCTTAGTGTGATGAGGTAGCCAGTGGAAATACCAACCACCAGATGCTCAGCAAGACGGTAGAGGGGGTTCTCCTTGTAGAGGAAGGAGTAGATGCCTATTGTGAAGATGGCTGCTACCCAGATACCTATGGTCTCTATGGACATGATCTACCTCCTTCCCTTCAGATTGGCCTTCTTGTTGAAGCCCCCGGCGAAGTACGCGATGTTGCCCAGCACAACGAAGAAGATTATCAGCAGGTGAGCGATGGACTGCACATCCATGCCTATGAAGGCAGCACCTGGTTCTGAAGAGTAGACTTCCCGCTGGGTGCCGTCGTCGCTCCAGCCCATGAGAAGGGTCTCGTACTCGGCGGCTCCGCGGAGACCGCCCATCTGGCCGATGATCTGGCCGGACTGGATGTAGATGTAGTAGTCGGTGGCGGAAACGGCGGTAACGCCGAAGGCCACCGGCAGACCTATCTTCTCCCGCCCGTAGATGACCCACCAGGTTACAGCGGCAGTACCGGAGTTAGTTACAGCCAGATCGATGTCCCTGAGGCTCTTGTGCTCCTGGAGCATTGGCATTTCCTCAACCGGATTGCCAGCCAGATCCTGGGGATACTGTGAGATGATGGAGCTTGTCATTCCGAGAATGACGAGATTGAAGTAGGGAAGGTAACCAAGATGAGCAAGGTCTCGCCCCTCGAACACCCAGCCCCGGGAGTTGGCGTTCAGGGAATGACCCTCCGCCTCCCATGCGGCGATGATGTCGTCCCTGTCTGTGAGGCCCTGCTCCCTGAGGTGGGCCCACTCTTCCCATCGAACAAGAACGAAGTGATCGTCATACATGGGATCAGTGAGCCTGTCGACGGCCATGGAGGCCAGCCCCTGACCCAGCGGGGTAACCGATGTGATGAACACAGGAATGCCCCTTGAGAAGGCGTGCCTGAGCACCGCCTCGCCCATGGGCTGGTTCTCCGCGGCTGTTCCCGGATCGAAGTCGAACCCCACGAAGATGGCGTTGTCCTTGTCCAGGTCCTCTATGTAGTCGTAGATGGAGATCACTTCCTGTGAGGGAAGTATTGGAAGCCCCAGGGGGGTAAAGAACGGAATGATGCAGGCGAGGCCCATCAGAAGAAAGATCCAGCGCCTGTCCAGGTTCAGCATTTTTTCCCAGATGTTCATGTTCTCCCCCCTTTCTAGCTTCCGGCTCCGCCGAGCCAGTTCCGCTCGACGCCGAAGATGATCTTAAGCTGTGTTGCAAGAATGCCGAAGCCCACACCAAGCCCGATGGCCCTCTTTGCGGCGGTGTTGGGGTAGCGAAGTATCCAGAGGCCAATCTTCGGGAACCACTTCCCGATGAGTTCGCCGATAGGAACCTGCCCCAGCATAACCACAACCGCTGCAAGCAGCAGTACGGTAGCCAGAGCAGACTTGGCCCTGAAGGCCCTGAAGGCAGCGCTGGCGATATAGAAGGCAAGAAGGCTGAACATGGTGGACTGTATGGGAACCTGAATATTCAGGTACGCAAAGTCGAATACTCCAGGCGATGTTCTCTCGCCGCCCATGCTCTGGAGCATTCCCCCTCCCATGGTTTCGGGAAGGATAAGCGCGAAGAACGGAACGGCGTAGAGCGGTATGAGTACCGCCCAGCTGTAGGGCCAGTTAGGGGCCTTCCGCTTTATCTTATGACTGTGGAGCCTGGTAAGGCTGCCTACACCCAGAACCACCGCGAAGGCACCCACTATGGGGACCCATTCGGTGTAGTAGTCGAACAGTGTCTGCGAGTACTGGTGGGGTATGAAATACTGTATGATGAACAGTATTCCGCCCACCATGACTATCGCAAGAGGAACGGCTCTTTTCATTTCTTGTCCTCTCCTTTCTGGTGGGCTAGTCCACTATGGCCATGGTGAACAGGTCTTTGAGCCAGGTCACGGTCTGCGTGCCTGCTATGAGATCCGTGATCGAAAGCAGGATGCTTACTGTGATCACAGCCATGATAATGCCCTTGCAGGCGTCCTGGCCCTTGATGGAACCCAGCTGCTTGGGTTCACGTCCCAGGTAGGCGCTTGCGGCGTAGAGTTCTTCACCGATCAGGGTGTAGTCGCAGGTGGTGATGAAGAATGGCAGCTGAACCACCGCATCGGTTCCCGCTATCTGAATGGCCCCGGAAAGAGAGCCTGTTTCAGCGAGAATTAGCGACTCGGCCCAGAACATGCCAAGGTAGAAGTTTGTGGCTGGCCTCTCCCTCATCATTATGCCGTTCACGCCTGCCACGAATGCGAACTGGCTGTCGGTGAGGAAGAACACGCTGTCCTTGTCGAAGGCGTCCGGCCTTCCCGCTTCCAGATAGCCCTGGCGCACGGTTTCCTCGGCAATGGTGTAAACGATGGGGTCGCGGTTGGGAACAAGGAGAGGAGTCTGGTACTCGGCCACCTTCTTGGCCACACGGCCCAGGATGGTGAGACTGGCTATGGTGGCAACATCGCTGATGGTGCTGAGACCGGGCACGTAGAGGATGGGCTTGCCCATCTCGGTGGCTCGGCCGATGGCCTCGTCGATGGCCTCGATGCCGGCGATGGGCCTTAGGTACATCTGCACGCCCCTCTGGGCTGCATGGAAGTAGAAGAGAATAAGGCCCAGGAAGATGATACAGCCGATAAGTACCCTGACCTTGCCGGTGTGGAACCACTGGTTGGAGGCCATCTCCTGGGCGGGGGTGATCTCGCTTGCCACCTCGGCTCCGTTGATGTAGGTGGCGGCCACCTGGTATTCGTACTGAACACCGGCTTCCACCGGGAAGTCGGGGTCGTAGCCGTCAGCAAAGCAGGTGCCCTCGCCGGTGGGAATGAATCCCACCTGGGTCATGGCGTCCTCGCCGGCGGTCCTTCTGTAAATGGCATAGCCCATGAAGGAGAGGTTCTCCGGGGTTTCGCTGCCGGGCTCGAAGGTAAGGGAAAGGGCGTCGCCGGCGTCGTTGGGCCAGTCGGACACCTGAATGGAATGGGGCGGGCGCATGCCCTCGCCATCCACCACCGCGGACATTGCCGCCGCGTCGTTCTCCTCTGTCTGTACTTCCTCTGCTGGCTCAGGCGGCTGCTCCGCGTCGGGTCCCGGGGGAGCTTCCTCTCCCTGGGCGTACGCGAAGCCGGCGGTCAGAGCCATGAGAAGAAGCATGACCGAAAGCTTTCTCAGCATGTTTCACCTTTCATTCAGGTTCTTCATTCTCGCTATCTCTATTTGAAAAAGTCTATGATTATCTCGGCCACTTCTCCGCCGACCCTGTCGGAGGCACCCTTGCTGCCCGCTCCGATGTGGGGGGTTGCTATTACCTTGTCGCTCTTTATCAGGGCGCAGTCGTCGGAAGTGCTGGGTTCGGTCTCGAAAACATCGGTTCCCGCGGCGAAGACCTTCCCGGCCTCAATGGCTTCCAGGAGGGCCTGCTCGTTGATGGTGCCGCCCCTGGCGCAGTTCACTATGACCACATTCTTCTGCATCATGTCGAACTGGGGTTTGTCCAGGATGTAGTGGGTCTCGTCGGTGTGGGGAATGTGGAGGCTGATGAAGTTGGCCCTTCTGCAGAGCTCGTCAAGTGTGACCTTGTCGGCGCCGTCCAGGGACTTCTCTTCGATGAAGGGGTCGTAGAAAATGACCTTCATCTCGAATGCCTTAGCCCTCTTGGCAACTTCCCTGGCTATCCTGCCGAAGCCGATGAGTCCCAGTGTGCCGTTCCAGAGCTCCAGGCCCTTGCTGTAGTCCTTCTTGTTCCACTGGCCCTGCTTCATGGTCCTGTCGGACACGGATATGTAGCGGCAGCAGGCCAGCATGTGGCCAAGGGCAAGCTCGGCAACCGCCACGGAGCTGGCGCTGGGGGTGTTCCTCACGGCGATCCCTGCGGCTTCGGCCACTTCCACATCGATGTTGTCCAGGCCAACTCCGCCCCTGACTATGAGCTTCAGTGTGTCCTTGCAGTGCTCGATGACCGGAGCGCGCATCTTCGTGGCGCTTCTTACCACCATTGCGTCGTAGCCGGGAACGGTTTCAATGAGAGCGTCCTGGTCCATGTCGGTCTTTACCGTTACCTGATGGCCGCCTTTCTCGATAGCTTCGATGGCGCTGTCGGCAACTGCGTCGCAGATCAAAACCTTTGCCACTTTAAAACCTCCGCTTTGCGGTTAAATTATTGAGTGATAGTGAAGTAGTACCAGCCCGTGAAAGCTACCCCACATAAGGCTTCAAGTCAATGATACAGGCATTTACCCCAGAAGCTTTTCCACCCCTTTCACCATGGCTGAAGCGGTGAGCCCGCAGGCCTCCATGACCTGCTCAGGTGTACCGCTGCAGCCGAATCTGTCATCTATGCCCACCGGGGATATCCTTACGGGAACCCTCGGTGAATAGTACTCGGAAACAGCCCCGAAAAGACCCCCTGCAAGCTGGTGATCCTCGGCGGTAACCACTGCCTGTGAAATCCCGGCCAGGTGATCCAGCAGGTGGCAGTCGATGGGTTTTATGCTCACCATGTCCGCCACTGAGACCTGAATGCCCCCAGCCGCCAGGATGTCAGCCGCTTCCAGGGCCTTCGATACCATTGCTCCCACGGCGATGATCGACCCGTGGTCCCCCTGGCGGAGCAGGTTCCCCCTGCCGGGGATCACAGGCTTGTCGGCGTTGTAAACCCGGGGTACCGGGTTCCTGCCGTACCTGATGTAGACGGGCCCCTCTTCATCCAGGGACGCAAGCACCGCCCTGGCGGTCTGGTTGGCGTCGGCGGGAACAAGGATGGTCATGTTTGGGATCGGCCTCAGGGCGGCTATGTCCTCCAGGGCCTGGTGGGTGGCGCCGTCGGGGCCCACGCTGGTGCCTCCGTGGGCACCGCCTATCCTTACCGGAAGGTTCATGTTGCATATGGATGTGCGTATCTGATCCAGGGCTCGCCCCACGGCGAACACCGCGTACGTGCTGTAGAAAGGCATGAAACCCGCCAGGGCCAGCCCCGCAGAGTATTCCGCCATGTTCTGTTCGGCTATTCCCAGGTTGAAGAACCTGTTCGGGAACCTCTCCCTGAAGGCGATGGTTCCGGTGGAGCGGCTTACGTCGCCGTCAACCACCACCACCCTGTCGTCCATCTCCGCTGCCCTGATGAGCCCTTCCACGTATCCTTCCCTGGTGGCCCTCATTTCAGCTCTCCCAGGGCTCTCTCGAGCTCCTCCTCAGTTGGAGCCCTTCCGTGCCAGAGGGGGTCGTTCTCCATGAATGACACGCCCTTCCCTTTAACGGTTTCCGCTATGACCGCCAGGGGGCCTGCGTGCTCGGTCCTCAGCGCTCTTTCGATGTCGGCTTCGCTGTGGCCGTGGCAGCTTGCTACGGTCCACCCGAAGGATCTCCACTTCTCCTCCAGGGGATCGATGGGCATTACGTTCTGAACCGCGTCGTCCAGCTGCACGCCGTTCCTGTCTATAATGGCGATGAGGTTCCGCTGGGCCATGGCCGCGGCGGACATGGCGGACTCCCAGACGCTGCCCTCCTGAAGCTCGCCGTCTCCCAGAATGCAGTAGACCCTGGAGTTCTTTCCCTTCATCGAAAGGCCCAGGGCCAGCCCTGCGGCTATGCCCAGCCCCTGACCCAGACTCCCCGTGGAGCAGTCGAGACCTGGAAGACTCTGCATGTGGGGGTGGCCCTCGAGGCCCGACCCGAACTCCCTGAGGCGGCTGAGCCTTTCCACGGGGAAGAAGCCCCTTCTTGCGAGGACTGAATAGAGGACCGGGGCACCGTGGCCCTTTGAAAGCACGAGCCTGTCACGGTCTTCCCATTCGGGGTTTTCCGGATCGATCCTCATCTCCTTCCAGTAGAGATGGATGAGTATCTCCACCAGCGAGAGGCTGCCGCCGGGGTGGCCGCTGCCGGCGCGGTGCACCATCTCAAGTATGTCCCGTCTGATCAGCCGGGGATCGATCATGTCAGCTTCGATGCTTCCCAGTCCNNGAAGGCTTCCATGCCCTTATCGGTAAGGGGATGAAGGATGGCCTTCTTAACAACGGAGTATGGAACGGTTGCTATGTGAGCCCCTGCCAGGGCCGCCTGGGTAATGTGGCCGGGGTTCCGTATGGAAGCGGCGATAATCCTCGTTGTGAAACCGTGGTCGTCGAACATGTCGGCCAGGTCCTCCACCACCTGCATGCCGTCGGTGCCGGCGTCATCCAGCCTGCCAACGAAGGGGCTCACATAGGATGCTCCGGCGCACGCCGCGAGGTAGCCCTGGGCCGCGGAGAAAACCAGTGTAACATTGCAGGGTATGCCCTCGCTCTCCAGCACGGAACATGCACCTATGCCCTCCGGGGTGCAGGGAAGCTTGATCACCACGTTCTCGTGCCAGGCTGCCTTTTCCCTGCCCTGGGCGATCATTCCCGCCATGTCCTCGCAGGTTACCTCGGCGCTCACCGGCCCGTCAACTATGGAGCATATCTCCCTGATCACCTCGGTGAAGTCCCTCCCCTCCCTTGCCACCAGGGTGGGGTTGGTGGTTACACCGGAAAGCACGCCCCATGAGGCTATCTCCCTTATCTCATCCACATTGGCGGTATCAAGGTACAGTTCCATCGCTTCTCCTTATTCTACATCCATCCTTGTGGCCTTCTCCTTGAGTACGGGTATGGGAACGTAGCCCGTGAGAAGGGTCTTTGGCTCGTCGAAACCGAAATCTATTCTCAGTTCCCACTCGTCCCCGCGTTTCCGCGCGGCGATTACCAGGCCTTTTCCGTACCTGGGATGCTTCACCAGATTGCCCCTGGAATAGACGGTTCCCGCTGACTGCACCGGAAGCTGGGGGACCGGCTCCTCTCCTGGTGCATCAGGCTCCGTGAACCCTTCCCCCGAGGCGATCTCGCTGAGAAAACGGCTTGGGCCCATGAGGAAGCTCCCCGGCCGGTTGCGCCTGGCGCACCAGGTGAGAAGAAGCCTTTCCCTGGCCCTGGTCATTCCCACGTAGAGAAGCCTTCTTTCTTCCTCCAGGTCTCTGGGGGCGTACTCCTGGGCCCTGATGAATGGAAGCATCCCCTCCTCCAGCCCGGAGACGAAAACGCTGTTGAACTCCAGCCCCTTGGCGCTGTGAAGGGTCATCAGCACCAGGCGGTCGTCGCCGGACCAGGTATCGGAGCTTGCAAGAAGGCTCTGCTCCCCCAGGAAACCGGGAAGGCCCCCCTCGGGATTCCTGGCGTCGTAGCCGGCCACTTCGGCCCTTAGTTCCCGAAGGTTCTGAAGCCTGTTCTCATCCGCTATCTCCCCTGTGGTGTAGAGGTCGGCTATGCCGGTGAAATCCATCACCCTGTCCACTATGTCGCTGGCTGTGTCCCCTGCGGCCACGCCGTCCATGCACTTCCTGAGGTTCCTGCCCAGGGACTCAAGCGCCGCCTGACCCCTGCCGGATATGCCTTCGATGAAACCGCTCTTCTCAAGGGTGGCTATCACATCGGTGCCGTTCTGCTCGGCCCAGTGGAAGAAAGCTTCCTGTCCCTTGGCGCCAACGCCCCTCGTGGGTTTGTTCAGCACCCTTCTGAAGCTGGCGAAGTCCAGCGGGTTCACTATCACCCTGAGGTATGCGATCACATCCTTTATCTCCGCCCTCTCGTAGAAGCGCACCGTTCCCACCAGTTCGTAGGGCACGTTCATCCTAACGCACATCTTCTCAAGTTCCAGGGACTGGGCGTTGGTCCTGAAAAGTACGGCGATCTCCTTCCACGGGACGGAATCCTCGTTGATGTCCCTGGCGGCGGAGACTATGAACTGGGCCTCGTCCTCGGGGTTGAGGGTCTGGTGGACCCTTACCTTCTCGCCTGGGCCGATCACAGGTATAAGGGTCTTCCCGTGCCTGTCCCGGTTGTGGCTCACAAGGGAGGAGGCGGCGGCAAGTATGTTGCCGGTGGACCTGTAATTGGTCTCCAGCCTTATGGTCTTCGCGCCGGAGAACTCGTCGGGGAACCTGAGGATGTTCTCCACCCTGGCTCCGCGCCAGCCGTATATGGACTGGTCGTCGTCTCCCACCACTGTGACCACGGTTCCCTCTCCGGCCATCTCCTTGAGTATCTCGTTCTGCACGCGGTTGGTGTCCTGGTACTCGTCAACCAGTATCCTGGTGAACATTCTGCTGTAGCGCTGCCCTATGTCATTATTTTGCCGCATGGCAGTCAGGACTTCTGTCAACAAATCGTCGAAGTCGAAGGCGCCGCATTTCCTCAGCTCCTTCTGGTATTCCGCGAACACTTTTGCAAGGGCTTCCTGGTAGGGAGAGGAGGAGGATTCCAGGGCTTCTTCCGGGGTCACAAGGTCGTTCTTGCTGTTGGAGATGAACCCCTTCACCCCGGATGGCGTGAGTTTCATCGGGAGGTCAAGTTTCTTCAGGAGCCTTTTCACCAGGGTGTTCTGATCGTCACCGTCGAATATCGAGAAGTTCTCTGGGTGATGAAGGGTCCTTGCCTCCCTGCGGAGGATCCAGGCGCAGATTCCGTGGAAGGTGCCCATGCGAAGCCTTACGTTGGAGGCTTCCAGCTGCCTGTGAACCCGCTCCCTCATCTCCCCGGCGGCCTTGTTGGTGAATGTCATGGCGAGGATATCCCAGGGCCTGGCAACACCTGTGTCAATAATATGGGCGATTTTCGCCGTGAGCACCCTGGTTTTCCCGCTGCCGGCTCCGGCCAGAACGAGAAGGTGCCCGCTATTATATTGCACTGCTTCTTTTTGCGCTTCGTTCAGTTCAATGGCATCTACTTTTGGCACGTTTCTTGCTTCCTATATTCGCGTTTGAGTAACACTTCATGGAAAGAGGTTACAGGATGTACAAACCCGGATTGAAGAGCTGGCTGCTGCTGTCGATGGCTATCGCGGCACTGCCTGCTTTCATTCTCGTCGCATGGCCGGTCTGAACCCCCTCCCGGACCGGCGGACGGGGATGAGGGAACCACCCGACTGATCCGGGTTCCCATACGGGCAACCGGCCGACCCCTCCGGTTGCCCGTTCTCTTTGTACTAATGATTTGTTTTATTGCCATTAACAATAGTTATACTGCTACTTGCACCGATCCGGGTCGCCCCGGCTTCGATCATGGCCAGGGCATCCTCCCTGGTCCGTACTCCCCCGGAGGCCTTCACCCCCAGCCTGCCGCCCACGGTTTCGCTCATAAGGGCGATGTCCTCCACTGTTGCTCCTCCGCCGGCGAACCCTGTGCTGGTCTTTACGAAGGCGGCTCCGGCTTCTTCGGAGAGTCTGCAGGCGAGGATCTTTTCCTCCCGGGTCAGAAGGCAGGTCTCAAGAATGACCTTCACCGGGGTCCCCGGTACCGCATTCACCACCTCTTCGATGGACTGGAGAACCCCGTTTCGGTTCCCCGCCTTGAGATAGCCCACTGGGATCACCATGTCTATCTCCCCTGCGCCCCGGGATACCGCCCATTCCGCCTCCCTGGCGGCCATGGGCGTTGCCCCCAGGGGAAAACCCGCCACGGAGCAGACAAGGGGCTGCTTTTCCTTGAGCTCGCCGGCACACAGTGGCACCCAAAGGGGATTCACGCAAACGCAACAGAAACCGTATTCAACGGCTTCTTTACAGAGTTTCCCTATCTGGTCGCCGGTGGCGTCAGGTTTCAGGAGGGTGTGATCAATAACGGATGCCAGGTCCAATACCCGCCTCCTCCCTGAAGAATACCAGGGTTATCTCCCCCGGCGTTACCTCCACCTCTTCGGCGGTCAAGGTCCTTCCGTTCACAGTTACGGAAACCGGGTAGGTTCCCCTGGGAAGGGTAAGCCTGGCCATCTGTATCTGAGCGGGAAGGGTGAGCCACGCCCTGAGGTCCGCCCTTTCAGAGGCGGCGCCGAAGATGCTGAGGATGAGCCCTATTCCGGAACTCACGTTCTCGTTGTCGGTAAGCTCCTCGGCGATGTTCTCGCCCAGCTCCGCAACGCCTGCCTTGACCGCCAGCCTGGCGGCGGCCCTGAGAACGTTCCTTCCGGCCATGTCCTCCAGGTTCTCCCTGGCTATGGAGTTCATGTCCTGGACCAGGAAGAGTGATGAGCTGCGGCCCCCGGCCTGGATGCTTCCCGAGAAGCGCCTTCTGGGAAAGTCAGGTATCACCGGAAGGGCCATTCTGTATATCCTGTCGTCGGAATGCACGGTAAAGAAGCTCTCAACTCTGGGAGANNGGAGAGATGCTGCCCGTCTCTACCACGGCCACTATCTCACCTGTGTCACCTGCGGGCCTTGTGTAGCCCAGATGGCTCCACCTTTCCAGGAGTTCCAGATGGAGGCTTTCGTATCCGGTGTAGTCCGACAGCCGAAGAATGTCACGCTTCAGCTGTTCCGGAGCTCCCAGGCCGTAGTCCCTGGCGTAGATGGAGTCGTAGGCGGCGAGGGCCAGCCTGTAGCTTATCAGCGCATCGTCCCAGTCGCCGTTCATCTCGTAGAGAACTCCCATGAAGTACCTCACGAAAGCGTCCTCCGAGTACCGGTTGGGATTCTCTCCGTAGCTTGCGTTGAACTCCGCCAGCTTCTCGTTCACCCTTCTGGCCTCCACCGCCGCCTCCTCGGTGTCACCTGTGGATGCGTAGCTGGCCGCCAGGCAGTAGTTGATGAAGACCTTCTCGTAGTCGGCTCCCCGGAAATCCAGCGCCAGGTCGCTGGTGATCATGGACTGGGCCTGCTGTCCGATATCGGTGCCCCTCTGAAGGTCGCTGAGCCTGTCGGCGGCAAGGAGCGCGCTTCTGGCCACCGTGTGCTGCCCCGAGTACCGGGCAAGGTTGCCCAGTTCCATGAGGTAGAGGAGCCTGTCCCTTCCTGTGCTGTCGGGAAAGACCTCCCGCAGCCTGTCCATTGCCTGGGAGGGTGTGCCCCTGTTCAGGTCGCGGATCACCGGGAACATGGTGTCGGTGTAGGATGAAGCGCACCCCAGGCTGAGCACCAGAAAGCCGATGATAAGGAGCTTCACTAGCCTACCACTCGATGATCTTCTTGATCTCCGTGGAACCCATCCATACCTTCAGGGCGGTCTCCACGTCGATAAGTTCTATGTTCACCTGGTAGAACACCGCTCTGGTGTCATCGATCTGGTCCTCTATGGAGTTTACCGTTCCGGTCATCACGTAGTCGGCGCCTATCTCCCTGCCGAACTGGGCGGCGGTCTCCGGAGAGGCGAAGATGGTCTGGTCCCTGCGTTCGTCGCGGATCTCGTCCCTTTCCCTGCCGCCTGAGGCGATCCTGAACTCTCCCGAGTTGAGCAGCGACCTTTCGATCTCGGACATGAACACATCCACGTTTATGTGCTCCAGGCTCTGGTTGCGTACGCCGCCAACCAGTATCACTGGAAGCTGAGCCTCGCCCCTGCCTTCCTGCACGATCCTGGAAGATGCAACCCAGCGGCCGTTAAGGCACTGGTCCACAATGGAGTCCGCAACTATTCTCGCATCAGTGTCGTTCCAACGCCCGCTGAGGTCGGTCACGGTGTCGGTCTCGGTTCGGGTAACCTCCCTGGTTCCGCATCCAGCGGCAACAGCCAGAACCACAGCGGCAATGAGCAGTTTTTTCATACCCAATCTCCTTCCATGCCTATTCGGGAACCTCGATGGCTCCCCTGAAAACCACGTTGAAATACCCTTCATCCCTGTTCACCGCGGAAAGCTCCGGGGTTTCCCCGGGCTTGAAAATAGAAACAAAGATAACACCGGGCGCCGGCGCCGTATCGGTGGGATCCTCTCCGTACTCGGTTCCGGTCAGTTCCCACATCACCCTTTCCCTGGCGGTGCTGTAGCCTGCGAACATCGCCTGGGTAGCCAGGGTTCCCAGCATGTCACCCAGTGAGGCCCTCATCTGGCCGGAAAAATCGGACATGGCCTGGTATGCGTCGAGTTCCTGCACCAGTCCGGCCCTGTTCGCCGCATACAGCTCCGCCAGGGTCGGGAGCCTCTTGCCTTCGCTGGAGAGATAGGACTGCGCGCCGCTCCAGGTTATGGAGGCAACGGCGTTCTCGAGGCACTGGGAGGGAACGGTTATACCACCGGCCTGATCGCCCATGAAGGGAGTGAATGCCAGGAACTCCATGCTCTCGGCGGTGCTGCCGCCGGTGATGACCGCCCCGAGTTCCCTGGCGCCGAACCCTGAGCCGTTCAGCCATGGAAGGAACTCCCTGTAGGTAACCTGGGTGTCGTCGATGAAGAAACCCCTCACCTCAACCTGCTCACCGTCGATCTCCACGGTGGTTGCGGGAATGTAGGTCATGCCCTCCGGTGGAAGCGGGAGGAGGCACGATGAGCAGAAGGAGGCGTCATCGGGGTTCTCGGACAGACACCTGGGGCATTCCCAGGCTAACACTGGCACCGCGGCCAGCAGGATCAGAATCGGAAGAAATCTCATACGGTGGAAAGACCTCCTTCTTTAGAACTCGGTGGCCAGTGTGAAGTAGTACTCGGGCTTCTGGCTTATGCTTGAAAGGTCGGTGCGCCAGGCGATGTCGCTCTTCAACACGAAGAAGCCCACATTCAGCCTGAAACCTGTACCAATGGACATCTTAAGGTCCCTGAGACTGTAACCCCCGTCGGTATCGGCCAGTTTGAGGCGGGAGAGATCGTCGGTGGCGAATCCCAGGTCGGTGAAGATCACGCCCCTCCCCCTGGTAAGGGTCATGGGGATGGGAGCCGCCAGGCTCAGGTAGTTGAGAACCGGATATCTGAACTCTGCCGATGCAACCGCGTACCTGGTGCCGTTCAGCGAGACATAATCCCACCCGCGCAGCTGGTCGGCGTAGCTGGAATAGAACTGGTAGAGGTCGCCTACGCCCTCAACGTCCCCTGTGCTCCGCCTGTGGGGAAGCGCGCCGCCCAGGAAGAATCTCTGCTTGTCTTCACCGAAGCTCATTCCTCCGGCAAGCCTGGTGGCCAGGGTGACCTCGCCGGAGACCCAGGTGTATTCCCTGAGGTCGAACATCCCGGTGAAGTAGCTTGCATTGTCCCAGAATCCAGGGGCAAGGTCGAAATCCAGGCTCATCCTGCTGCCGACCCTGGGGCCTACCGCTCCCCAGAGGGCATTGTCGTACACGAGATTCGCCCTCACGGTGAAGATGTTCTCGCGGAAAAGCATGTCGTCGGACCACAGGCCCTCCCTGGATATCCTCTGGTAGCTTGTGGAAAGACCGGCGCGAAGGGCCCTGGTGAAGGGATACCGTGCGCCGAGGCTGGCTCCGATGTCAATGTCGCGAACGTAGTCCCGGTTGCCCAGGGTGTCCTCGAACACGTACCTGGAAGCGAACCTGTAAACCGCTCCGCCGGTCTGTATCCTTCTGGAAAGGTTGTTGTAGATAACGGCCAGGTCCATATCGCTTACCTGCCCGCTGAAGTTGGCCATCACGCCCATCTGATGGTGGGCGAGAACGTCGCTGAAAATGAAGTATGAGTTGCCGGTGAGCCCGGAGTAGGAGTCGAATCCGGCGTTGGCGCTGACCTGGTCTAGGCTGAAAGCGGGCTGATATGGCCCAATGCGCCAGTTCCCGGTGTTGAAACCCGCAGAATCCGTGGTATCCGCATCTGAAGGAGTGCCGGGCTCAGGGCAGACATGAACCGAATCCGGGATGTGAACATGCCTTTCGGTAAGGTCCCTGGTGACGAAGAGGCCGGAACCTGACCAGTCGGAGGCCTGGAAGAGGCCAACCTCCGACGAATCGGCCCAGCTGGGGAAGCCCGGTGTCATGTACAGGTCGGTAAGCCTGATCGGTGCGGCGGAATCGCCCTTGAAAAGGAAAAAGTCCGGCTGCCCGTGCTCGGAGGAGATGAACATAAGGCCCTCAGGGGTCTCCACAGGGGAGGAGAGGGTCTCGGAACAGGTGTGGACCACCTCCATGGTGCCGTCGGTCTGCCAGAGCTGAATCGAGCGGAGACCTTCCTCGGGTATCTCGGAAACGCACCAGATGCCGCTTTTACCCCACCAGAGGTCGAACTCTCCCTGCTCGTTGTCGCTGAGCCTTCTGAGACTTCGGGTACCCATATCCCAGAGCCAGATGTCGAGGCTGCCCTCCTGCATGGCGCAGAAGGCGAGCTGTCCCCCTTCTGGATTCCAGACCGGGTCCCTGATGAGGTCGAAATCCACAGGCAGTTCCTGGGTTGAACCGTTCAGCGGGGATATCCGTATTCCGTCGCTCACCTGGCGGTGGAAAGCCACGGCCACGGAATCCGACCCCGGGGAGAAGCACACGGACCTGTACATGGGAGAGACCCCTTCGTCGAAGAGCCCTCCTCCCTCCACCGGCCTGGCCAGTTCCTCGCCGTCCACCGCGGAGCGCACGACTCCCGAGAACCTGGCGTGATGGTATTCGCACCCCGCCACAGCGGAGCCGTCCGGTGAGATCACCGGGCCGGCGAGGCTGAGTCGCTTGGCCCTGGGGCCCTCCCCCTGCATTATGGGAACGCT
>NPID01000998.1_pt2 | contig 33311 bp, 31 predicted proteins | sample 8637491 | NCBI WGS metagenome assembly NPID01 (sample SAMN07420843, study PRJNA396082) | bioreactor metagenome | isolation source: sample BA6 brine-fed electro-methanogenic bioreactor BA | place: Japan: Kochi | collected 2016-06-14 | reverse complement strand
AGGTTGCCGAACATCTCCTTGAAGCTGGAGCCCATTTCCTCCATCCCCTGGGGCGTGAACACCTCCATGGACGGGGCCTTGGAAACTTCGGCCTCGACTTCGACCATGCGGTCGTCAAGTTCGCCCATGCGCAGCAGGCGGCGCATTTTGTCGCGGGTACTCTGTTTGCTTTCATCGCCTCCTTCGTCGGCGGCGCGCACCGAGCTGCCTTCTCCGGGGAGAAGCAGGTCAAGGAGCTTGTCTTCAGCCAGGTCCTCGGCCTTGAGGCGCACGCTTTCGGCTTCTTCCTCGCGCACCATGATGACGGCCAGTTCAACCAGGTCGCGCACCATGCTCTCCACGTCGCGTCCCACATAGCCGACTTCGGTAAATTTGCTGGCCTCCACCTTGATGAAGGGGGCCTGAGCAAGCTTGGCCAGGCGGCGGGCGATTTCGGTTTTGCCGACACCGGTGGGGCCGATCATGATGATGTTTTTCGGCGCGATCTCGTCGCGCAGATCGGGGTCGACCTGCTGGCGGCGCCAGCGATTGCGCAGTGCGATCGCAACGGCGCGTTTGGCAGCCTGCTGGCCGACGATGTAGCGGTCGAGTTCGGAAACGATCTCTCTCGGGGTAAAATTATTCACGACAGGGTCTCCAGCTTGATCTGGTCGTTGGTGTAAATACAGATGTCAGCCGCGATCTTCATGGCCTTCTCGGCAATGTCGGCGGCATCCATGTCAGTGTTGTGCACCAGTGCCCGGGCTGCTGCAAGAGCATAGGATCCGCCCGAACCGATGGCTGCAATACCGTCGTCGGGCTCGATCACGTCGCCGGTGCCGGAGAGCACCAGTATACTCTCCTTGTCGGCGACCAGCAGCAGGGCTTCCAGGCGACGCAGTACCCGGTCGGTGCGCCAGTCCTTGGCCAGGGCCACAGCAGCGCGGGTCAGGTTGCCGCCCGCTTCCTGCAGCTTGCCTTCGAATTTTTCAAACAGGGTGAAAGCATCCGCGGCGCTGCCGGCAAAGCCGGCCAGGATTTTGCCGTCATTCATCGTACGGACTTTGCAGGCGGAATGCTTCATGACGGTATTGCCCAGACTGACCTGACCGTCGCCGGCCATGGCCACTGAATTGTTTTTACGAACGCAGAGGATGGTGGTTGCGTGAAACATAGGAAGCTCCCATCAAAAAATGCGGCCAAGCCGCAGAAAAATACCGTGAATATAACACAGCGCCCCGATAAGACAAAGAAAAATGCCGGGTTGCGAAGTGAAGCGAGCGCCTGGTGTCCCGTACGGGACACTAGAGCGGCAGGGTGATCGAGGCGGTGGTTCCCCGTCCGGGTTCGCTTTCCAGGGAGAGGTTGCCGCCCAGTCGGTGCACAAAGCGGCGTGCGTAATAAAGCCCCAGGCCGAAACCGCGAACCTGCCCGGTCCGCTGCGGATCGACCTGGTAGAACTTCTCGAACACTTTGGGGATCTCTTCTCGTGCCATGCCGATGCCGTCGTCCTGGACCTGGATGCGCAGTTGGTGCTGACCCTGCTCCGCACGAATGCTGACATGTCCCTCTTCGCGGGAAAATTTGATGGCGTTGTCGATCAGGGCGTGCAGGACGAAGCGCATGTGCTCGCGATCGGCGCGCACGGTGGGAAAACCTGCCGGGAAATCGGCCTCGATGGTGATGCTGCGCTCCCGGGCGCGCGGCATCAACTCCGTCACCAGCACACGCGTCAATTCATCAAGGGCAATATCACCGGCTTGAGGGGCGTTTTCTTTCAAGATAATGTTGGAGAAAGAGAGCAGATCCTGGATGAGACCCTCCAGGTAGGCCGACTCCTCAAGGATCATTTTCAGGGTTTTCTGAAAGGCCGGGTCATTGGTTTCTCCAATGCCGTGGGCCAGATTCTGAATGAAGAGGGAAATGGCGGTCGTGGGAGTTTTGAGCTTGTGGGAGATGAGACCGAGAAATTCTGTCTTGAGCCGATCCATGCGCTTGAGGTCGACCAGCTCTTCCTTCATCGCCTTGCGCTCGATGACCTTCTCTACGGTGGTGCGCAGCTGCAGCAGGTTGATCGGTTTGGTGATGAAGTCGTCGGCGTCGGCCTTGAGAGCCTTCAGGATGACGTCTTTGTCAGCATAGCCGGTCATGACAACCACCGGTTGGGTGGGCTGACGTTCCTTGATCCGGTGAAGCAGTTCAAGCCCGCTCATGCGCGGCATCATGACGTCGGTCAGCACGACATCAACCGGGATGGAATCAAGAATGTTGAGCGCCTGCTCCCCGGAGCCGGCCTCCACGATACGGTACCCCTTGAGTACCTTGGCGCAGAGATCGCGTATGATCGGCTCGTCATCGACCAACAGGAGAGTGTGCTGTGCTGTGTTCAAGCCCGATTCGAGATCCATCGCTACGCTGTGTCTCCCACGTTTATTTCAAGGGCGGCGTGAACATGGCCATAAGAACAACCGGCTCCTGTCCCTCGTTTTTCAGGCCATGAGGGATCCCCGGCGGTGCGGTGCCGCAGGTGCCGGACCCGTACTCGATTTTTTCCTCTCCCATGGTGCAGACCGCCTGTCCGGAGAGAATGTGGAAGGTTTCGGTCTGGGAGTCATGAGTGTGGACGAAGATTTCGCCGCCCGGTTCAAGTCTGCCAAGGTGGACGGAGAGAGCCGGATTGACTGCAGCGGTGACGAGATCACGCAGATGATAGTCCTTGTGCTTCGGATGTGTGTATTCCGCCTGCTCGGCAGCTTTGACCGTGGTTCCCTGCATGCAATGTTTCCTTTCATTCTCAGGCAAGTTGTTGGGCAATGATCCCTTCAGCAGCCGCGAGGGCATCATCGAGCTTTTCAGGTCGGCTGCCGCCGGCCTGGGCCAGGTCGGGGCGTCCGCCTCCACCACCGCCGACAATAGCCGCCAGCTCCTTGATCAGGCGTCCGGCCTGCAGACGGTCGGTCAGATCCTTGCTGACCGCCACCAGCAGGTTGGCCTTGCCGCCGCTCTCGCAGGCGAGAATCGCGACGCCGGAACCGAGCTTGTCCCGCACCTGGTCGGAAAATTCGCGCAGCCCCTTGCCGTCGACCCCCTCAACGCGGGTGGCGAGATAGCGCACGCCGGAAACCTCGCGCACATTGGACAGAAGTTCGCCGGAGCGTTCGGCGTTGAGCTTGTCGCGCAGCGATTCGAGTTCGCGCTCCATTTCCTTCTGGCGTTCGATCATCTTCTGCAGGCGGTTCTCCAGTTGGCGCGGATCGCTTTTGATCAATGCCGCCACGCGCTCGATTGCCTCCTGCTGCTGCTGGACGACCTCCACCGCTTTTTCGCCGGTGACGGCCTCGATCCGCCGCACCCCGGCGGCGATGCCGGTCTCCTGCAGGATCTTGAACAGGCCGATGTCTCCGGCGGCCCTTGTGTGGGTGCCGCCGCACAGCTCCATGCTGAAGTCTCCAACGGACACGACCCGGACCCGTTCGCCGTACTTTTCGCCGAACAGGGCCGTGGCGCCGGCCCTGATGGCCTGCTCCGCTTCCATCTCCTCACTGGCGACCGCTTCGTTTTCGCGGATGCGGCGGTTGACTTCCTGCTCCACGCGGGAAATCTCTTCTTCACTCATAGCGGAAAAATGCGTGAAGTCAAACCGTAGCCGCTCAGGTGTGACCAGCGAGCCCGCCTGCTTGACATGATCGCCGAGAATATCGATCAGCACCGTCTGCAGGATATGGGTTGCGGTGTGGTTGCGGGCCGTGGCGGAACGCGCAGCGCCGTCCACCTTCATTTCAACTGTGTCGCCTTCGCGCAGCAGTCCCGCGGTGATTTCGCCCTGGTGTACGATGAGATCCGGCAGCGGTTTCTGAGCACCCTCGATGTGGATGCGGGTTTCGCCGGCCGCAATTTCTCCCCTGTCACCGGCCTGCCCGCCCGATTCACCGTAGAAGGGCGTCTGCGAGCAGACGATCTGTACCTTTTCTCCGGCCCGGGCTTCATTGACTCTCTGACCGTCCTTGATGATGGCCTGGACCTTGCCGAAGCCCTCCAGGCTGCCGTAGCCGCAGAATTCACTGTGAATGCCGTTTTCCACCATTTCGCGCCAAACCTCTTCCACGGTTTGTTCGCCCGAACCTTTCCAGTGCTCTCGGGCTTTGCGCCGCTGCTCCTCCATGCAGGACTCGAATCCGGCTTCATCCAAGGTAAATCCTTCGGCCTCGACAATGTCGGCGGTGAGGTCGACCGGGAAGCCGAACGTATCGTACAGGCGGAACACCACTTTGCCGGGGATCTGCTTTTCCCCCTGCCTGCGCAGCCGTTCAACTTCCTCCTGCAGGATGCGCAGGCCGTTGCCCAGGGTCTGAATGAAACGCTCTTCTTCATTGCGGGTGACTTTGGCGATGTAGTCGGCACGCTCTTCAAGCTCCGGATATGCCTCGCGCATCATTTCGATGACACGTCCCCCGGCTTTGTAGAGCATCGGTTCCTCGAAACCGAGCATCTTGGCGTGGCGCGCGGCGCGGCGCATGATGCGACGCAGGACATAGCCGCGCCCTTCGTTGGAAGGAAGCACCCCGTCGCCGATGAGAAAGACGGTGGCGCGGGCGTGGTCGGCAATGACGCGCATGGAGACGTCGCTGTCCTTGTCGTCGCCGTAGCGCTTGCCGGCCAGTTCGGCTACAAAATCGATGATGCCGCGCAGCAGGTCGGTGTCGTAGTTGGATTTGACCCCCTGCAGCACGGTGGCAATACGTTCGAGTCCCATGCCGGTGTCCACCGAAGGTTTGGGCAGCGGAGTCAGGGTACCGCCGGCGTCGCGGTCGAACTGCATGAAGACGTTGTTCCAGATCTCCATATAGCGGTCGCAGTCGCAACCCACCGCGCAATCGGGGCTGCCGCAGCCGACTTCCGGGCCGTTGTCCCAGAAGATTTCGCTGCAGGGCCCGCAGGGGCCGGTATCGCCCATGGACCAGAAGTTGTCCTTCTCCCCGAAACGGAAGATCCGCTCGCGCGGCACCCCTTCCTGCTGGTGCCAGATGTCGGCGGCTTCATCGTCTTCGGTGTAGACCGTGACGTAGAGTTTGTCCTTGTCGAGGTTGAGGTCTTTGGTGAGAAACTCCCAGGCGAAGGCGATAGCTTCCTTCTTGAAATAATCGCCGAAGGAGAAATTACCGAGCATCTCGAAGAAGGTGTGATGGCGGGCGGTGCGGCCGACGTTCTCCAGGTCGTTGTGCTTGCCGCCGGCGCGTACGCACTTCTGGCTGGATGCAGCCCGAACATAGGGACGCTTTTCGCGGCCCAGAAAGCAGTCCTTGAACTGGTTCATCCCCGCATTGGTAAACAGCAGGGTGGGATCGTTGTGCGGAACCAGCGAGGATGAGGGCACCACCGTGTGGCCGCGGTCCTCGAAGAATTTCAGAAAACGTGCGCGAATGTCGTTGCCGGTCATCATGTCGGTCCGTGTGTGCCTTTCTTGTGATTTGTCGAATCGTAACTGGGCATGCTGAACAGCTACGTCGAATCTTTATGGCGATGTTGTCTCGGTTTCTCTGAGAATAGCGAGAATCAGATCCAATGAAAAGCCGCGCCGCTGGAAAAAGGCCATGACGCGACGTTTTTCGCGGTCGTCTGCCTGGTGATACTTAAACCTGGGGAAGCGGCGTGCCAGCAGATTGCGGGCGACCTGTTCGGGCGGCTGTTCGTGCTGTGCCTTGTCAATGGCGTCACGCGCTCTTTCCGCCCCGATTCCCCGGCGCTGCAGATCAAGCTCGATCCGGCGTCCGACCCCGCGGCCGTCGCGCAGCATGGCGCGGGCGCGCTCCTCGGCAAAGCGGCGGTCGTTGAGATAGCCCAGTTCGCGGCAGCGCTCAATGACGGCGGCAGTCCGCTCTTCATCGTAGCCGCGATTGTGCAGATCGCGCGTCAACTCCGCCGTAGAGCGGTCGCGCCTTCCCAGCAGCCGCAGGGCTGCCGCCATGGGATCAGAATCTTTCGATTTGCGGGTCTTCTCCATTTTCTCCGGAGGCGTCGCTTTCGTCGCTGTCGTCCTCTTTTTCGAAATCGTCCCAGCTCAGATCCGAAGTGGAGGATATCCCCGACATCTTGAGTTTGAAATCATCCGGGTTGGAGGACTGGCGCAGCGCTTCGTCAAAGGTGATGAGCTTTTTCTTGAGCAGCGCCATCAGCGATTGATCAAAGGTCTGCATGCCGTAGGAGACAAAGCCCTGCTGGATGGCATCACGCAGCAGGCGCGTCTTGTCCTTGTCCTCCATCAGTTCGCGGGTGCGCGCCGTGCTGACCAGGACTTCGACCGCCGGCACGCGCCCCTTGCCGTCGGCGCGCGGCACCAGCCGCTGCGAGACAACCCCCTTGAGAACGCTGGCCAGCTGGATGCGGATCTGGCGCTGTTGATACGGGGGAAACACCGACACGATGCGGTTGATGGTCTCCGGCGCATCGATGGTATGCAGGGTGGAGAGCACCAGGTGTCCCGTTTCCGCAGCGGTCAGGGCGGTTTCGATCGTTTCGTAGTCGCGCATCTCCCCGACCAGGATGACATCGGGATCCTGGCGCAGCGCGCTTTTCAGGGCCACATCGAAACCTTCGGTGTCGAAGCCCACTTCACGCTGATTGACGATGCTGCGCTTGTCGCGATGCAGGTATTCGATCGGATCCTCGATGGTGACGATATGGCTGGTGCGGGAGCTGTTGATATAATCGATCATCGCTGCCAGCGTGGTCGATTTCCCCGAACCGGTGGCACCGGTCACCAGCACCAGGCCGCGCTGCTCCTCGCCGATTTTCTTGAGCACGCCGGGCAGCTGCAGCTCATCGAGGTTCTGCACCTTGAAGGGGATGACGCGGAAAACCATGGAAACGGAGCCGCGCTGCCGGAATACGTTGACGCGGAAGCGGCCCAGTCCCGGCACTCCGTAGGCCAGGTCGACCTCATGCACCTCTTCGAAATGTGCCTTCTGAGATGCGTTCATCACGCCGTCGGCCATCTTGGCGATCTGCTCGGAGATCATGCGCGGCGCGTTGGGCAGCGGCTTGAGCGCACCGTCGATGCGGTAGACGGGGGGCAGCCCCGCCTTGATGTGAATGTCCGAGGCGCGCGCCCGCAATCCCAGTTTCAGGACTTCGTTGAGGTCCATGGTGATTATTCCTCAGTTTTTTCCGCGGGAGGATTCAGCCCGAAGTGCTCACGCAGACGATCTTCAATGGCCTGGGCCACATCCGGGTGCTCACGCAGGAATGTCTTGGCGTTTTCGCGGCCCTGCCCGATACGCTCGCCGGCGAAGGAATACCAGGAGCCGCTTTTTTCGACGATATCGACATTGGCGCCCAGGTCAACGAGATCCCCCTCGCGGCTGATGCCGGTACCGTACATGATATCGAATTCGGCTTCCTTGAAAGGCGGGGCCACCTTGTTTTTCACCACTTTGACGCGGGTACGGTTGCCGATGGATTCCTGCCCCTGCTTCAGGGCCGCAATGCGGCGGATGTCGAGGCGCACCGAGGAGTAGAACTTGAGCGCATTGCCGCCGGTAGTCGTTTCGGGGTTGCCGAACATGACGCCGATCTTCATGCGGATCTGGTTGATGAAGATGACGCAGGTCTTCGATTTGCTGATCGTGCCGGTGAGTTTGCGCAGGGCCTGCGACATGAGGCGCGCCTGCAGGCCGACGTGGGAATCTCCCATCTCCCCCTCGATTTCGGCGCGCGGAGTCAGCGCCGCGACCGAGTCGACCACCAGGATATCGATAGCGCCGCTGCGCACCATCACTTCGGCGATCTCCAGCGCCTGCTCGCCGGTATCGGGCTGGGACACGAGAATATCGTCGGTCTTGACGCCGAGTTTTTTCGCGTACTGGATGTCGAGAGCGTGCTCGGCATCGACGAAGGCGGCGATGCCCCCTTTTTTCTGGGCCTCGGCGACAATGTGCAGCGCCAGAGTGGTTTTGCCCGATGATTCAGGGCCGTAGATCTCGATAATCCGTCCGCGCGGCACGCCGCCCACTCCCAGGGCGATATCGAGAGAGAGCGCTCCGGTGGGGATTGCTTCGACGCCGGGTAAAGCGACATCTTCGCCAAGGCGCATGATGCTGCCTTTGCCGAATTGTTTTTCGATCTGACCAATGGCCAGGTCAATGGCACGGTTGCGGTTGTCGTCGGCCATATTGGAAAACCTCCAGGTTCATAGCTGTATGTTTATGTGTGATGTTCTTTTTGCGATGAAGTGCCGTTCAGGCCGACCCGGTACAGGGGGGTGTGAACGGCCCCTTGCGGGTTCAGGCGGCTATGGTAGAGAATTATTTCGTTGACGTCCAGCGAGCCGCCGCACCAGCTGCGCCCCCAGGCCGGCGGTTTGATTTCTTCCCCGCCCCGCTGTCGGGCGCGAGCGAGAGTGACATGGGGGGTAAACGGCCGCTCTTCCGGCGCGAAGCCATCCCGTCGAAGGGCGTCCTCCAGCCTGCGATGAAGTGCAAGTAGAGGCGCCGCCGGCTCGAGCCCCAGCCAGAGTACGCGAGGTCGATTCAGTCGCGGAAAGCCTCCCAGTCCCCGAATCTTCACGCTGAACGGGGCATTTAAATCTCCTACCGATAGCATGGATTCGTGAATCCGATCAAGGTCTTCTTCCGGCAGCGCGGCGAAAAAGCGCAGGGTCAGATGGATCTGGTCGTCGGTGCGTATCCAGCGCATTTGCGGGTAGCGGGGTTCGATCCTGCGGCGCAGGTCGCGGATGGCCGCCAGGTTTTTCTCAGAAAGGGGAACCGCGATAAAGGCACGGATCTCAGCCATAGGCTGCGCCCAGCACAGAATCAAGACTGACAGGCAGCAGGAGGTGAAATGCGCTGCCGGGCTGCTGCCCGGTGCAGCTTTCCAGCCACACCATGCCGCCATGGGCCTCGACCATCCCCTTGACCAGCGTCAGGCCCAGCCCGACGCCCTTGCCCCCGAAGCGGGTTCTGGAGGTGGAATGGGCGTCGATTTCCCCGATTTCATAAAATTTGTCGAACACGCGAAGATGCTCTCCCGGCTGGATGCCGATGCCGGTGTCGCGCACCGTGATCTGCACCAGGGGCCCGCCGATGGTGTCGCGAAAGAAGTTGGGGGAGAAGGGGGCCAGGGCCGATCTTTCGGCCTGGACTTCGGCAAAGCAGCGCAAGCGACTGTGCACGGCAATCTCACCGCCGGACGGTGTGTATTTGACGGCATTTTCCATCAGTCGGCTCAGGGTTCGCTTGAGATGGAACGCGTCGCCGGTGAGTTCAAGGGGATGGGGCGGGGGCTGTAAATCAAAGGAGAGCTGCCGTTGAGAAAGAACAGAGCTGAATTCATCCCCCAGGTTGCGCAGCAAAACGGCCAGATCCACCTTTTCGCGGGCCAGGTAAAGGGAGTTGGTCTCCAGGCGGGCGGCTTCCAGCATGTCGCGTACAATGGTGTCGAGGCGCTGCGCGCCCTGCAGCACGGCATCGAAGAGCTGAACCTCGTCGGGCGGCAGGCGGCCGGCGAGGTTGTCACGCAGAAACTGGGTGCCTGAAATCACGCAGGTCAGCGGGGTGCGCAGCTCGTGGGACGCCAACGCCATGAAATTGCTCTTCATCCGCTCCAGGCGTTTAAGTTCCCGGTTGTGGTCCTGGACCCGGGTCAGATTGTCGCTCAGCTTGCGGCGTGAGCGTTGCAGTTCACGGTTGCTGGCTTTGGTCAGCCGGTTCTGCCATTTGAGGGCTTCGAAAAGCTCGGCTCCCTGAATCGCCGTGCCGACCTGGTGGCCGATCGCCATCAGCAGACTGCGCTCATCGTGATTGAGAACGCGTCGATCATGGTTGAATAAAAACAGGACCCCGACAGTCTGCTCCTGGGCTGTCAACGGAATGGCCTGAAAGCCGCGCCAGCCGGCATTACGAATGGCGTGGCTGCGCAGGCGCAGATCGGTTTGGACATCGGCGGAACCCTGCGGGTGTCCGCTGGCCGCCACCCGGCCGGCCAGCCCGAGCCCCGGCGGCACGTTGCGGATATCAGTCAGAACATCGGAGCTGATATTGCGATGGACCGCCAGCTGTAAAGTGGTGCCTTCGTCGCGGACCAGGAAGATGCCACCGCCATGGGCCTCAAGGACGGCAATGACGTCCTCCAGAATGGTCTGCAACAGCTCGTCGAGGCCGCTGCGTCCGGCAATGTTGCGGGCGATCTCATTGAGCAGCACCAGCTCGCGGTTTCTGCGGCGCAGCGCGTTTTCCGCCTGCCGAAAGCGGGTGACATCGCGGATGACGCCGTGCACGATCTGATGCTCACCCAGTTGGCCGAGGCGGGCATGCACCGCGCCGATCAGTTTTTCCCCATCTTTGCGCCGCAGCTGCAACGCAGGCTCCTCGCCGTAGCCGTCACGCATGACGCGGCGCACCAGCCGCAGGTAGCGACGCATCTGGCGGCCGGGAAAAAGAACCGAAAGGGACTGCCTGCGAATCTCCTCCTGGCTGTAGCCCAGCATTCTTTCCCCTTGGGGGTTGACCTGTAAAAGGCTGCCGTCAGTGGGGTCGATGAAAAACAGGGCATCGCCGGCATGGTCGAAGATGTGCTGAAAACGCTTCTGTGCCGCTTCGGTCTGTCGCTGCAGATCCTCGTGCTCTTTCTGCAGTTTTCCCGTCTGGGCCTGAAGGTGTTTTTTCTGCCGGAAAGTGATCAGAAGGAGGCCACCGAGAGCCGCACTCAGCAGAAACCCGCCGTCATGGATGACGTCATAAAAGGCGCACAACAGCAGAATGAGGGCTACCGCGGCGGCAGCACCCATGCGGCTGACGTTTTTTCTGTTGAACAAGCCGGCCATGGGTCTGATCTCCATGGAATGGATGAAGACTGATCTGCGAGAACCGCTTCCGCCAAGTCTTCAGGGAGGACAGCGGTTTTAGGTTAAAATGAGAGAGCCATATTCATCGTCTCTGATGTTCGATCAGGTAGCGGCGCAGCCACTCCAGCGCCATGCAGGCGCTGGCACGCCGGACCTGGTCCCGGGTTCCGCCGAAGGTGTAGCGTTTGGCCTGTTCCGCGTCGCCTGCCGACAGGGCAATGAAGACCGTTCCGACGGGCTTGTCCTCGGTGCCGCCGTCAGGGCCGGCGATGCCGGTGATGGCCAGGGTAATGTCCGTGCGGGTGGCCTGCCGCAGACCGGTCGCCATGGCGCGGGCGCAGAATTCGCTGACTGCGCCATGTTCATGCAGAATTCGCTTTGAAACTCCCAGCCAGTCGTTCTTGGCCTGGTTGGAGTAGGTCACCGCGGCGCGGTCGAGGTAGGTCGAGGCGCCCGGAATGGCCGTGAGCCACTCGGCCACCATTCCGCCGGTACAGGATTCGGCCAGCGCCAGGGTAAGGCCGCTCTGTTTCATCATGGCGGCGACATTCTGTGCCAGCGTTTCCCGCTCTCGGGCCACAATGAAGTCGCCCAGCTTTTTGCGCATTGAAACTTCCGTCTGATCGAGGCGCTCTTCCCAGTCATCCCCTGCCGCGCGCAGCTTGAGGTGAACAAAGGGATGGTCGACGCCGAAGGCAATCGTAACCCCTTCGGGCAAGGGCTGGGATTCGATCATGCTTTCGGTTTTCGGTTCCGAGAGGCCGAAGATCTTGAGCACCCTTTCCCCCATAGGGGGGCGGTCGCCGAACCATTCGTCGAGCAGGGGCGGAAGATGGCATTCAAGCATCGCTTCCAGCTCGGCGGGCACGCCGGGAAAGAAAAGAAGGCGGCAGCTGTTCTGTGTCAAGACAAAACCGGGGGCGGTGCCGGCGGGATTGGCCAGGGGGATAGCTTTCTGGGGCAGCAGGGCCTGCTTTTCATTGCGCGGGTCCATCTCCAGGCGCTGCTCCTGGAAAAATGTGCGGATCGATTCGAGGGCCTCATCATTGAGGACCAACCGCTGCTCGAAAGCGCGGCCCGCGGCGCGTGCGGTCAGGTCGTCGCGGGTGGGGCCAAGCCCGCCGGCAACCAGGACGACCTGGTAGCGGGAGGCCAGCTCCTGCAGTGTGGCGCTGATGCTCTCCTCGCTGTCTGCAATGGTGCGCCCTTCAAGAGCCCGGCAGCCGAGTTTCCCCAGCGCCCTCCCCATGGCGGCCGTATTGGTATCGGAGATCTCGCCGTTGAGAAGCTCGTCTCCCACGACAAGTGTCGCGATCCGGATCTGTTCTTCCATGTTGCCTCCGTCGAGCGAATCCCCTCCTGCCCGACACCTGGTTGATGGCGTCAGGACAGGTTCCGGAAATAGAGAAGAAGATGTAGGACAAATGCGGCATAAATCCCCGCCGCCACGTCATCGAGCACCACTCCGACTCCGTTTTTCATGCGGCGATCGAACCAGGACGCCGGCCAAATCTTTGCAATATCGAAAAAACGGAACAGAAAAAAACCGGCAATTGCCGCAGTCCAGGAAAAGGGTACAAAGACTACTGCCACAAGATAACCGACAAGTTCATCGATGACAATGCGGCGATCGTCGATGACGCCGAAAATACGCCCTGCATGGGTTGCCGTCCAGCAGGCCAGCGCCAGCAGCGCCAGCCAGGTCAGCAGGTAAAGGGGCGTGGACAGGCGCGAGAGCAGGGCATAAACGGGAATCCCGGCCAGGGTGCCGATGGTGCCCGGCGCGCGGGGAAAATAACCGAGGCCGCCATTGGTTGCCAGCAGCAGAATGAAACGTTTCATTGAACCTCTCCTGAAGTGGCCCCTTGGTCCCTTTCAGCTGAAAAAAGGCCGTCCGCGGCACGCTCCACCAGCCGATAGATTTCGGGCAGCGGGCGACCGGTGGATTGCGACAGCGTCCGACAGCTTTCAAACTCTGGAGTGATGCGCAGCAGTTTCCTGCCGTCTCGTAGCAGCTTGACCTGCGCCGGACCCAGCTCGGTGTCGATCGTGCGGGACTCGCGCGCCAGGGTGAAGCGGTCCCAGAACTGCCGGCGAACCCCCGCGGCGCTGCTTTCATGCAGCAATCGGCGGGCGCACTCTGCGCCCTGTCCCAGCGGGGCCAGGACGGTGACCCTGATGCCGGGGCGGTTTTTTTTCATCTGCAACGGGGAATAGGCGACATCGAGGGCGCCCTGGTGCAGAAGATCTTCCATCAGTGCGCCGAGCCATTCGGGGTTGACGTCATCAAGGTGCGTTTCCAGAACCTCAACGCGCTGTGCAGTCCTTTCACTGTTGAGTTCTCCGAGGAAACCGCGCAGCAGGTTGGGGCGATCGGGGAGGTCGCGGCCGCCGACGCCATACCCGGTGCGCGACAGGGTCATACCCGGCAGCGGGGAAAAGGTGGCCATTTCCACGGCAATCGCGGCTCCGGTCGGCGTTACCAGTTCCTGTCCGGCGTCATCGTAGGTGACCGGGCTTCCGGCCAGAATCTCGGCGGTCGCCGGTGCCGGCAGGGGCAGGTTGCCGTGAGCGCACCTGATGAAACCGCGGGTCAGCGGCAGGGGGGCGCACAGCACTTCCGGCTCCCCCAGCAGGTGCCAGCCCAGTGCGGCGCCGACCACATCGAGGATGGAATCCACCGCGCCCACTTCATGAAAGTGAACTTTGTCGAGTGTTGTATCGTGGATATGGGCCTCGGCGTGCCCGATGCGCAGGAAAATGCGCCGTGCCAGCTCTTTTGCTGCGTGGGGCAGGTCGGCCGCGGCCAGCATGGCGTCGATGTCGTGCCAGCTGCGGTGGGGCTGGGCGGCCGTTGTACGGATCAGGCAGCGGCTGCCGGCGATCCCTGAACGGCTCTCCTTTGTCCACTCGATTTCGTAGTCTGCTAGCGACAGTTTTTTCAGGAGGCTTTTGAGTTCCTGTTCATCGACGCCGAGATCGACCATGAGGCCCAGCGTCATGTCACCGGAGATGCCGCTGAAGGTGTCGAGAAACAGCGTCTTCATGAATTCTCCTGCAGGTTGATGCGATGGGCGGCGAATGCGGCGCCGAAGCCGTTGTCGATATTGACCACCGTCAGGCCGGATGCGCAGGAATTGAGCATGCCGAGCAGAGCGGCGATGCCGTTGAAGGCGGCGCCGTAGCCGATGGAGGTGGGTACGGCGATGACCGGTGCTGACACCAGCCCCCCGACCACGGAGGGGAGCGCGCCCTCCATCCCCGCCACCACGATCACCACCGCGGCGCGTTGCAGGCTTTCGGTGCGGGCCAGCAGGCGGTGCAGTCCGGCGACGCCCACGTCGACGATTTCTTCAACCTGGTGCCCCAGCATTCGCGCGGTAACGGTGGCTTCGCGCGCGACCGGCAGGTCGGAGGTGCCGGCAGCGACAATGGCGATGCTGCCGCGCCCGCGGGGGACGATGGGGGACTGCAGCAGGGTAAAAGTGCGTCCGTCGGTATCGTATTCGCCCGTCGGGAACAGGGCCAGAAGGTCTTCCGCTTTTTCGCTGTTCAGGCGGGTCACCAGGATGTTGCTGTCGCGCTGCTGCATGCGGGTGACGATATTGATCAGCTGGGAAACGGATTTCCCTTCGCCGAAGATGACTTCGGCGGCACCCTGGCGCAGGCTGCGGTGATGATCGATCATGGCGATGCCGATATCCTCGAAGGGAAGGTGTTTCAGGCGCTCGATGCTTTGCTCGACGCTGAGGCGGCCGTCACGCAGATCGGTGAGCATTTCTTTGAGTTTATCTGGATTCATGGGTGGCGTCCTGAGATTGGTTTGGTGAGCGTGGTGACAGGTGGCGCGCCAGGTAGCGCTGATAAACCTGCTGCGCCAACTCGTCGGCGTGGTTGCCGCCGCCGGTGGTTTCGGCGTGGAGCAGAAGCGGATCGGCCAGCGTCAGGCGCGCATTTTTTGGATCTTTGCCCAGTCGCGGATCAAGGACCCGCAGCAGGGAAATGTTGCCGTCGGCATCCGGCACCAGGCGCAGGCGCAGCATCAGGGCGAGCGGATCGTCCTGAATGTGCAAGGTCGCCCGCTGAGGACGTGTGCCCTGCAGCACCAGCGCCGCTCCAAGTTCACCGCCGACCTGCAGTTGCCCCTGCAGTCCCTGTTTGACGATCAGGTCGGGCAGCGCGGTGAGCGCCAGGTCTGCGGCGGGGCGGCAGATGTCAAGCAGCAGTTTGGGGCGCAGCCGCTCGAGATAGCCGATCTCCCAGCGGTGGAAAAGCTCGGTGCGGTTGCACAGGTGCAGCCGTCCGTTGTCGTCGGGCTGGGCGAAGCCGCGCTGCTGAAGCTCTTTCAGTACCGGCCCAACGGCGCCGAGGGCGAGACCGGCCTCGTTGCTCAGGCGCCGGTAGGTCCAGTTAAGGGCCTCGGGCTTTCGCAGCAGCAGGTGGATCAGGCGCAGTCCGGTCGGCTGAAAGCCGCGCCCTGCCTTGGGGGTGCGGGAGGCTTTTTTGCGACCGCTGATTTCAACCAGCAGGCCGGGCTGGCGCAAAAAAGCGTTGCCGGCGGTGTCGATGTATTCGATCCCTTCCTGACGCAGGGTCTCGCCACAGCCGGCAGAGACGTAGTCCGTCATGACCATCTGAGGAATCGACGGCGGATCAAGCCGGTGACGATGAACGATCAGTTCGGCTGTCTGTGGCGTCATGCGGGTCACCGCAACGACCCGGTAGCGGCAGCAGCCCCAGGGGCCGTGCATCTCGAGCGTGCCGCCGGCTTCAGGTTCCGGCGCGGGAATGAACTCCGGCCGGCAGTCCGGCAGGGCATGCAGGGAGGCCAGGCACAGGTCGAGAACCTGTCGTTCACGTGCTGTCGATTGAGCCATGGCTGTGAATTGACCTCCTTCTGATGCAGGCCGCGCAGCAGCAAAGACTTTTTCTTACTGCGGTTCGATGCGGTTGATGAAGACTTCGCGCGGCTTGCTGGTGCCGTCCGACGGCCCGACGATCCCTTCCTGCTCCATCTTTTCGATCATGCGTGCGGCGCGGTTGTAGCCGACCCGCAGGCGGCGCTGCAGCATGGAGATAGAGGCCTGCCGGGTGTCGGCCACCAGCGCGAGGGCTTCGTCCCACTTTTCGTCCTCTTCCTCGTCGTCGCTGCCGCCGCTCCCTTCACCGCCGGCGGGTGTTTCCAGAATCGATTTGTCGTATTCAGGCTCGCCCTGTTTCTTGAGAAATTCGACGACGCGCTGCACTTCCATCTCGCTGACAAAGGCGCCATGCACCCTCTGCAGGGCGCCGGTGCCGGGCGGAAGAAAGAGCATATCGCCCATGCCCAGCAGGGTTTCAGCCCCCATGGAGTCGAGGATGGTGCGCGAGTCGGTGCGCGAGAAGACCTTGAACGAGATCCGGGTCGGGAAGTTGGCCTTGATCAGGCCGGTGATGACGTCGACGGACGGCCGCTGGGTGGCCAGAATCAGGTGGATGCCGGCGGCGCGGGCCATCTGTGCCAGGCGCGCGATGGCTTCTTCGATCTCGCGCCCCGCCACCATCATCAGGTCGGCCAGCTCGTCGACGATAACCACGATGTAGGGCAGGTGACCGTGTTCGAGTTCTTCGCCCTCGACCGGTTCGACCTCCGGCAGATCATCCTCCATCATATCGACGGCTTCGTCCTCGCCGTTGGCCTGGTTTTTCCGCTCGGCGAGTTCCTTCTCCTCGCGGGCCAGCTTCTTGTTGTAGCCGTCGATATTGCGCACCCCTTTGTCGGCCATCAGCCGATAGCGCCGTTCCATCTCGCGGACCGCCCAGTTGAGGGCGAGGGCGGCCTTCTTGGGATTGGTCACCACCGGCAGCAGCAGATGGGGGATCCCCTCGTAGATGGAGAGTTCGAGCATTTTGGGGTCGACCATGATGATGCGCACGTCTTCCGGGGTGGCGCGGTAGAGCAGGGAGAGCACCATGGTGTTGATGGAGACCGACTTGCCGCTGCCGGTGGAGCCGGCCACCAGCAAGTGGGGCATTTTCGCCAGATCGGAGACCACCGTGCCGCCGAAAATGTCCTTGCCCAAGGCCATGGGCAGACGCCCGCCCGCTTTCTGGAAGACGTCCGACTCGAAAATGTCCTTGAGCCATACTGTTTCACGCTCGCGGTTGGGGATCTCGATTCCCACTACGCCGCGGCCGGGAATAGGGGCGACGATGCGGATCGACATGGCACGCAGCGCCATGGAGAGATCGTCGGAGAGCCCTGCGATCTTGTTGACCTTGACGCCTGGGGCCGGCGCGAACTCGTACATGGTGACCACCGGTCCAGGCTTGACTTCCGCAACTTCCCCCTCGACGCCGAAATCTTTGAGCTTGTTCTCCAGCAGGCGGGCGTTGGCCATCAGCGATTCGCGATCAACCTCGGGAGGAGGGCCGCCGTCGTGATCGAGCAACGACAGGGATGGGCGATGATAGGTCCCGGAAGGTTCCAGAAATTCAAAATGTTCCTGCAGGTCGGGATCGTCTTTTTTCTTCTTTTTTTTCTTTTTCGAAGAATAGTTCGCCGATGACTGCGGGTGCGGTACGGGCTGGGCGATGACAGGACCCTTCTCGAGTCGCTCCCCCTTCTCTTTGGCTTTCTGCTGCCTGCGCACAGCGCGTCGATCGCGGCGCTGTTCGATTCCACGCCCGAGCCGGTCAAGACGGTCGGAGAGAAAAAGGACCAGGGAAAAACGCGTGGAAAGCATCAGGGAGACGAGGAAGAAAACGCCCAGCACAATAGCGGTGCCGGTGATGTTGAGCAGGCTTGACAGGGAGTAGACCAGTATCCGGCCCGCGGCCCCGCCCGCCTCATCGAGGGTCGACCCGAACAGGGGGATCTCCTTGAAGCGCAGCGCCAGCAGCCCGGCCAGCGACAGCAGTAGGGCGAAAAAGGCCAGGGTGCGCTGCAGGCGAAACCGCACCTCGCGCATGCGCAGCAGACGCCAGGCCACCAGGAAGCAGGCGAGGGGCAGCAGCAGGGCGGGCAGCCCCAAGGTCTGGAACAGGATATCTGCAAGGTAGGCGCCGACCACCCCGCCGAGATTGCTGATCTCATCGGGCCTGATGCTGGTGTTCCAGGAAGGGTCGCCCTGATTAAAAGACACCAGGCAGAGCAGCAGAAAAAGACCGAGAGCCAGCCAGATCAGGCCCGCTATCTCTTTGCGCAGGGTCACGCGGCGGGTTTTCGAAGTTTCGTCACTCATCCCTTATCCATCAATTCAGAGTGAATAGTTGAGGAAAAAAGCGCCTGCGAGCCAACAGTAAATAGCAAAAGTATACAATCGGCGGCGGCGGATGATCGCCAGAAGAAAGCGAATTGAAAAATAACCCGCAACAAATGCAGCGGCAGTGCCTGCAAGGTACAGGGGCATCTGGTCAGTGGCCACATGGCGGATATCTCCCAGCGACAGGATGGCGGCACCGAATACAGCCGGCAGCGCCAGCAGAAACGAAAAGCGCGCTGCAGTCTCTCCGTCCACCCCCTTGATCAACAGGCTGGCGATGGTGGAGCCGGAGCGGGAGATGCCGGGGATGATCGCCATGGCCTGCGCGGTGCCGGCCACCAGGGCATCAGCAATCGTCAACTGGCTCTCCTTGCGGGTGCCGCGACGAAACCGTTCGGAGATGAACAAAAGAGTGCCGGTCACCAGCAGCATGGAGGAAACCACGGTCAGGTTATCAAACAGATCTTGAAAGAAATCCTTGAACGTGAGGCCGATGATGGCCGTTGGGATCGAACCGACCACCAGCAGGAGCAGGATTTTGCGATGCACGCCTGAATCTCCGCTGCGCCGGAATGGGGATTGAGCCAACATCCTGATGTCAGTCCAGAAGTAGAGAATGACCGCGATCATGGTGCCGACATGCAGCATGATGTCGAACAAGACGCCGGGCTGCTCAAAACCGGGCAGGAAATGCTGGGCGATGGCCAGGTGTCCTGATGATGAAACAGGCAGAAATTCGGTGAGCCCCTGCAGGGTTCCAAGGAAAAGGGCTTGAAGCAGTGTCATGTGGTTTGTCCCTGAAATGAGTCATTTAAAGGTGAATAGGTTGTGAACAGGATCGTCAAAGCTCCATGATGATCGGCACGATCAGCGGCCGTCGCTGGATGGTACGGTTAAAGAAGCGTCGCAGGGCCTTGCGCACTTCAACCCGCAGCTCTTCCCAGTCAGAGATGGCTTCCAGGCTGTGTTCCGTCAAGACCTCGCGCACGGCGGCGGCCGCCTGTTCAAGATAGTCGCGGCTGTCCTCCTCGGGAACGAATCCGCGTGTCAGCAGTTCGGGGCCGTAGACGATTTCTCCGCTCCTGCTGTTGACACCGAGCACTGCCGTGACCATGCCGTGATTGGCGAGATGACGTCGGTCGCGCAATTCAAGCGCTCCGACGTCGCCGATACCTTTGCCGTCCACCAGCACGCGCCCCGTTTCAACCTCATCGTCAAGGCGGACCCCCTCCCGGCTCAGAACAAGCGGCATGCCGTTGCCCATCACGAAGGCTTCGTTGACGCCCAGCCCCATCGTGCGAGCCAACTGGGCGTGCTTGACCAGGTGGCGGTACTCTCCATGGATCGGCACAAAGTGCCGTGGGCGGGTCAGCGCCAGCATGGTTTTGAGTTCATCCTGGGCGGCGTGTCCGGAGACGTGGATTTCGCTGGTCGTTTCATAGACCACCTCCGCGCCCCGACGGTAAAGGTTGTTGATCAGATTGGCAATGGCCTTTTCGTTGCCGGGGATAAACTTGGAGGACAGAATGACCGTGTCGCCATGTTCGAGCACGATCTGCTTGTGGTCGTTGTGCGAGATGCGCACCAGGGCGGACAGCGGTTCCCCCTGACTGCCGGTGGTGATGATGGCCACCTTTTCGCGATCGAGGTTTCGCAGATCCCGCAGCTCGCACAGGGCATCGTCGGGAACCTGAAGATAGCCGAGTTGCCGGGCCACTGCGCAGTTCTGCTCCATGCTGCGGCCATGCAGGATGATGGAGCGGCCGCAGGCTCGCGCGGAGTCCATGGCCTGCTGGATGCGGTGAATGTTGCTGCTGAAGGTTGAAACGAGAACCAGCCCTTTGCAGCGCGGCATGATTTCGTTGAACGCTTCTCCGACAACCTGCTCAGAAAGGGTGGTGCCGGCACGCTCCACATTGGTGGAGTCGGACAGCAGCAGGTCGACTCCCTCGTCCCCCAGGGCCGCCAGGCGGGAGAGGTCGGTGCGTTCGCCGTCGACCGGAGTGTTGTCGATTTTGAAATCGCCGGTATGCACGATGAGTCCCGCCGGTGAACGGATCGCCAGTCCGGCGCCGTCGACGATGGAATGGGCGGCGCGGAAGAATTCGACCTCGAAGGTGCCCAGGCGCACTGTTTCGCGCATTCTGACCGGGTGCAGATGGGCGCTGTCGATCAGATCATGCTCGCGCAGCTTGTTGCGAACCAGCCCGAGTGTCAGACCGCTGCCGTAAATGGGGGGAAATCCCAGTGCGGGCAGCAGATAGGGGATGGCGCCGATATGATCCTCGTGGCCATGGGTCAGCACCAGTGCGCGGATGCGGTCGACCTTGTCCGCAATGGCGCTGATATCGGGAAGCACCAGGTCGATGCCCAGCATGTAGCTCTCAGGGAACATGAGCCCGCAGTCGACCAGCAGCAGGTCTTCACCGCATTCAAGCACCATCATGTTCATGCCGATTTCGCCCAGGCCTCCCAGGGCGAACCAGCGCACCTCATCTGTTGGCAAATGTTTGTTTTCCATCATAGTGCACCTTTCTTGGAGGCCAGAGCGCCGACGAGATTAAGGCGCACCTTTTCCATGAGGTGTCCCCTGTCCTTGTCCGTCAATCCACGGGTGGACAGAGCTGGGAGAAACTGCACCTCGATCACCCCTGGATGGATGCGCATCCGGTGTTTGGACAATACGGCCGCGCTGCCGCGGATGGCGACCGGTATGATTGGAACCTGGGCGTGAACTGCGGTCATGAATCCCCCCTTTTTGAACGGCAGCAGCCGGCCGTCCGGCGAACGGGTCCCTTCAGGAAAAATCGTGAAGGATTCGCCGTCGCGCAATCGTTCTGCCGCCTGATTGAGGCTGGCGACGGCCTTTTCCCGGTGGCGGCGGTCAATGCAAACGGTTCCCGCCGCCCGCAGGGCCGTTGCAAAAAAAGGAATGCGAAACAGCTCCTTTTTGGCGACCCAGCGAAAGGGGTGGTCGATGCAGGTCATCAAAGCGGGGATATCGAAAAGACCGGTATGGTTGGGCATGTAAATCACAGCGCCCTCAGGGGAGGCTTCCGGGCATGTCCGGCAGATGACCTTGACTCCGGCCAGACGCAGGCAGCCCCGCGAATAGATCTGTCCGCACCGAAAGATGGCATCCGGCCCCCGAAACGAAAAAATAAAAGACGCTGCCAACATCAGCAGGGTCCACCACGGAAATATCAAAAAGAAAAAAAGTGTGCGCACCATGCCAGGATATTCCGGGAGTTTTGATGATACGTAAATCATCGACACCTTGGTGCCTCTGGTCAAAAGATCAGTTTAGAAGAGTTGCCGCAGGCAGTCAAACCATTTTCAGATTGAGGATTTAGCCTATCTTGTCGGTGTTTTTTAAAAGCATCTGAGTGGTCGGCAAGGCAATCGCTTTGCGTAAAGGGGGCGGCTGTTGCTGTATCTGCGGTTGGTTAAGTGCTGAATTGTTTTTTCAGCAGCGCGTTGCCGGCCTGGAAGTGTCATGGTCGATGAGTGGTTTAATAAATGTTCTGTCGGGATTATGTGCTGGAAAACGAGAGGCAAATCATTTATCATCAAAAACTGTTGAACCCGGTCGGGTTGCGTCGCGTGCGGCACTGCCTCAGCGACCGGCGGGAAAGGGAAGATGGGATGACCTCCTGCTTCCCTTTTGCCGTCTTTGAACCGACGATGACCCGACCCGGTCGGTTTTTTGTTTCCTCCGCGCTCGAACTGCCCGCCCCGACCGCGGAGGACCGATGATGCGCGGCGGTCATTGTTGACGCAGGAGGCGTTATGTCGATCAATAAAGTGATACTGGTGGGAAATCTCGGCAAGGATCCCGAGTTGCGTTATACTCCGTCCGGTGTTCCCGTGGCGACTTTTCCCATCGCCACCAGCGAACGCTTCAAGGACCGCAACGGCCAGCAGCAGGAACGCACCGAGTGGCACAACATCGTGGCCTGGCGGCAGCTGGCCGAGATCTGCGGCAAATACCTGCATAAAGGCAAGCAGGTTTATCTGGAAGGCAAGATTCAGACCCGCAAATACCAGGATCGCGACGGAAACGATCGCTACATCACCGAGATCGTGGCGGATCAGATGCAGATGCTCGGCTCCCGCGGAGATGAAGGCGGATTTTCCCCGCAGCGCGGCGGCGGAGATTATGGCAGCGGCCGTACAGGTGAATCCCGCGATACGTCAGGCGGCGAGAGCAAGAAAGACGCCGGATACGGCGATAGGGAAGAGCCGCCCTTCAATCCTGATGACGACATTCCGTTCTGATTGCCTGTCGGGGATCGATTATGCTTGAACAGCGCAGAAAAGCCTTGAGTGAAGCCCTCTCGGATCCCGAAGAGGGTGTGCGCAAGGCTGCCGCCGAAGCCCTTGCAGCCCTGGAGCCGACTTTGCATCTCAGTATGCTGGTGCAGGGGCTGCAGTCGCCGAAACGTGCCGAGCGTATCCGCTGCCTGTATGCGCTTGAATCTGTGCGTTCTCCCCGCGTGTTGCCATCAATGCTGAACTGCCTGACCGATACGGACGCCGATGTGCGGGCCACCGCCGTTCAGGTGATCGGCACCCGGGGCGAGCCGCGCGCCCTGCCCGAACTGGCAAAGCGGTTGCGCGACGAGGTCGCGGCGGTGCGCATGTACGCGGCCGAAGCGCTCGGGGGGTTCCGGGACGCCCGTCTGGTGCCCCACCTGGCTTCCGTTCTGCGCGATGAGGACAGCGGGGTGGTGACTGCTGCGGTTGGTTCCCTTGGAAAGATCGGGAGTGCTGCGGCGGAGAAATATCTTCTGGCCATGCTGCGCGACAGGCGCCCGGCGGTGCGGGCCGAAGCGGCCAGAGCCCTGGCGTTGCTTGAATGGGGGGACGCGTCGGATACACTCTGATGCTCGCGGCGAAGCATCCTCCTGCTACAAAAGACTGCCGAGATCGATGCCTGCCAGAAAGGGATCGACTTCCCCGACGATCCGCTCCGATTCACCCGCCGACAATTCCACGAAGCGCTCCTTTTCCGGCGGCACCCCTTCCTTGTTGAACAATATCTTCAGGCGCAGTTCACAACGACCTTCCGTGTCCGCTTTGGTAACGAGAGCGGTCTCTCCCTGACTCAGGCGCACGACCGTGCCGACCGGGTAGGGGCCGAGGTACTTGAGAAAGTGTGCCAGGTATTCGGGATGCAGCAGGATGCCGGAGGTTGCCTTCATTTCGCGCATGGCCTGGCGGGGACTGGCCGGCCGGCGGTAGGAGCGCATGGTGGTCATGGCGTCGTAGCTGTCGGCGATGGCCGCCATATCGGTCAGCGGCGACAGGGGACGACCGGCGAGATCATCGGGGTAGCCCTGGCGGTTGTAGTGCAGATGATGGCCGATGACGATATCGATCACCTCGCGTGTGATACCTTCCATCTGCTCGACGATCCCGGCGCCGTGAACCGGGTGTTTTTTGATTTTTTCGAACTCTTCGAGGGTCAGGCGCCCCGGTTTATTGATGATCCCCACGTCGATCTTGAGCTTTCCCAGGTCGTGCAGCAGCCCGCCCAGACCCAGGGTGCGCATCTGTGCATCCTCCAGTCCGCAGGCGCGCCCCACCGCAATCGAAATCACCGCAACGTTGACCGAATGGTGAAATGTGTAATTGTCGTAATCCTTGATCAGGGTGAGAGCTGTCAGTGCATGGGGATTCTCCAGGGTGCTCGCGACCATATCCCGTACCGTTTCGCGGGCCTGTCGGCTTGAGGGCACTCTGCCGAGGCGCACGTCGTCGAAAACGTTACTCACCACGTTGAGGGCCCGCTGGTAGATTTCGCGCGGGTCTTTTTCTCCGGCGTTTTTTTCCAGCGGCAGAATGTGATAGATTTCGCGCCTGACCAGCGCGGTTTCCAGTCCCGTTGCCTGCCAGCCGCCTTGATGGGCAAGAAAAATAAATTCTTCGAGTTCCGCGGTGTTGATGCCAGGCTGAAATTCGATTCCCTCGACGTGCAGATTTTCGAGGAGCTGGGTCAGTTCCTGCAACGCAGGATTGGGGGTGGTGAACAGATATTCATCACAGAAAAGGGTGCTGTCGGTGACGCCAAGGCGAAGGTTTTTCTGCCGGGCGAGAATATCGCTCAGGCACGTTCGGCAGGCCCTGACCTGGCGGCCGATCAGCGGGTGGTTGCGAGGGTAGAGGCGCAGGCTCTGCACGGCGCCTGCCAGCAACTGAACAAAATTTTTCAGCGGTTCAACCGTCATGACTTCTCCGCGCGGGAAATTTCTCTCAGTGCACGAGTCGCACTGCGGGAAACCGGACCATGCCCGCGTTGTGTGGTATCCTCAAGGATCCGCCGGCATTCGTCGGTGCCGATTCGCGCCAGGGCCAGGCAACAGGCTATCTGGATTTCCTGGAAGCGACGGCGGAAGAAAATTTTGCGCTGCTGAAGCAGTGCCCTTAACGCCGGAACGGCTTCAGCGGCCCCCATGTCCCCCAATGCGCGAACCGCGCCACGCTTGAGTTCAAGGCAGCGCACAAAAGGGTCGCTGCGTTCCAGAAAGCGCAGCAGGTAAGGGATCGCCTTGGTCTGCTTCATGGCGCCGAGAAACAGCAGGGCCTGACGTTGCAGATCGGGATCTCCTTCTTCCACCGCCACCAGCAGCACATCCATGGCTTCGGTTGTGCCAAGGCGTGTCATGGCACGAATGGCTTCACGACGAACCCGCTCGTCCTCGTGTCCCAGAAGAACCGCCAGGTGCCTGGCGGTTTCGGGATCGCGGATCTCTCCCAGGATGGTGGCAGCGTTGCGCACCACATACCAGCGCTCGTCGCGCAGAAGGAAATCGAGCGTGGCAAGGGCGCTACGCCCGAAGGCGGTCAGCGCTTGGGCGAGAATTTTTCGCCTTTTGGCCTCTTTTTCCTCGGCCAGCCGCTCTCCCAGCCGCCTGGCGCCCTGTTCTCCCGATTTTTTAAGCAAAAAATGGGCCTTTTCACGACTGCTTTCGTTCAAGCCCGGTTCGCACAGAAAATCGATGAGCTGCTCGGTTCGCTCGGAAGTCATCAGGGTTTCAAAACCTTTGCGGCACAGGGTGCGTTCGCTCTCCTGGTAAGCTTTCTCTTCGGTGCAACGCGCCAGAAAAAGCATGGCATTCAGGAGACCGGCCGACAGGGAGGAGGGCTCTTCTGCGTAGCTTGCTTCAATCAATTCGTTGACAAGGCGGCGAAAGCGAGCCTCGGAACCCTTTTCGGCCAGGTCGGCGAGGATTTCTTCAAGTGTACGCCGCTGATCTGCAAAAGACGAATTCTCGCTGGGTGGCTGCTGCCGTTGATCCCTCTCCTGTATCGCCCCGTCATCGTCCTGGTCTTTATCCGTGAAAGCCTCATTCTGGTCGGCCTGGGAACGGGTGTCGCTTTTCATCTCCTGCAGGATCTCGCGCCGGGAGACGATTTTATTTAAATCGGTTTCGTTGACCCAGAGGGTTTCAATGCCGGCCGAACTGAAAATTTTAGCGATGCCTCCGCGGCGGATGATCTCTTCGGGTTCAAAAGCCAGCGCACAGGCCGCGCTTTCAAGATCCTCGGCAGAAATATCGGCAAGAATCATCAACTGGAATATGCGGCGGGCGAACAGGTGGTGCGCAAGAGCCTTGATGGCGGGATTTGAGCCGCGCAATCTGCTGCCGTTTTCGACCGAAAGATGGTCCCGGCGAACCGTGAGCGCTACATGATCAAGATCGCCCAGGGCGAGACGCAGAGCGGAGACTCCGCGCTCGATCGCGTCAATTCGTGCGGGATGGTTTTCGGGATAAAACCGGACGGCTTTGATGGCAAGTCCGAGTCCGCGCAGGGCGTTTTCCATATGTAGATGCTGCGGACTCTGTTTTTTCACGGCAAGAGTGACTCCTTGAAAAATGGGCAAACTCAGCTAAAAGATAGCGGCTGGAGTATTTTTTGTAAAGGCGTGTCGACTCGAGTTTGAAAGCAAACCCGGCTTTCCGGCAACATTGGGTTCGATGGAGTTGCTGAGGAGCGTCCTCTGTGTTAAATCGGTACTGTTTTTTTTGCCTATCGGGGAGTGAAGGGGCTGAAAAAATTGTTATGGTGGATTGTCAGACTGGAGAGGATCACGAAATGGTTCTTGGGGTAACGGGCGGAATTGCTTCAGGAAAGAGCTTTGTTGCAGATCTCTTTCGCCGCCTCGGTGCAGCGGTAATCAGCGCCGACGAACTGGCGCGCGAGGTTGTGCGTCCCGGTGGAAAAGTATTGGAGCGCCTCGTTGAGCATTTCGGCCGTTCAATTCTGGCTGATAACGGCACTCTCGACCGTAATGCGCTGGGGAAAAGAATTTTCACCGATGAAAAACAGCGCCACGTCCTCAACGCTCTGATTCACCCGGCGATTGCATCATTGGCGGAACAGCGTCTTGCCGAGGCGCGCAGGGCGGACCATCCCCTGATCGTCTATGAAGCGCCACTGCTGTTTGAAGCCGGTGCCCAGGACCGGGTCGACGCGGTCCTGGTCGTCAAAGTAGACCCTCAGGTCCAGCTGAAACGCCTGATGGAGCGTGACGGCATTGATGAGGCGAGTGCCCACCGTAAAATCGCGGCGCAGATGCCGCAGGCCGAAAAGCTTGCCCGCGCCGATTTTGTTATCGATAATTCCGCCGACCGGGAGCAGACCCGTCTGCAGGCAGCGCAGCTGTTTGAGCGCCTGGCCGTCCGACATAAAAACGCCCCCTGAAAATCAGGGGGCGTCGGGAAAAATCCGGTCCGGGCTGCCTTGCAATCCTATTTGTGAAAGCCGAGTCGGGTAGAGAGTTCTTCGGCCGATTCCAGAACCAGCGGCACGATTTCTTTTTCGATGCGTTCGTCGTTGATTCTCATGGAGGGACCGGAAACGCTGATCGCTCCTACGATGCGCCGTGTGTAATCACGGATGGGCGCGGCGACGCAACGCACGCCAAGGTCGAGTTCTTCGTCGTCGATGGCATATCCCCTTTCCTCGACGGTCCGAAGTTCTTTGCGCAACGCCTCACGGTCGGTGATGGTGTTGTCCGTGAATTTTTTGAATTCGCGGTTCGGCAGGATGGAGTCGATTTCCTCGTCCGACATGAACGCCAGATGCACCTTGCCGGCGGCGGTGCAGTAGGCGGGCATCCGGGAACCGACGCGCGACACGACCCGCACTGTCAGGTTGGTCTCGACGACGTCCAGGTAGACGATGAAGCCTTCTTTGAAGATGGCGACGTAGGCCGTTTCGTTGCACTGCTCGACAATTTTTTCCAGGATCGGCTTGGCCTGGCGCAGCAGCCCCATCTGTTTGATGAAGGTCTGTCCCAGTTCCAGGGCTTTGAGGCCCAGCCGGTAGTTTTCGGTCGCCTTGTTCTGCTCGATGTAGCCGCGCGACTCGAGGGTCGCGAGCAGCCGAAAGACGTTGTTCTTGTGAAGCTTCAGGCGTTTGCTGAGTTCAGTAACGCCGAGTTCGTCGACATCGTCGTGAAATTGCTCGAGCAGGTCGAGGGCATGTGAAACCGCCTGAATGATATATTCGGATTTTTCTTTTCTGGCCATGAGAGGATCTGTTCCTTTTCCGAATTCACGCAAGATTAAATATATTAAATGTCTCTATAATAGCCTACCATCTTAGATAAATAGGACCATATGTCAAGCAGGAAAGGCACCCACCGTTGATTGATTTTTTCGCCGCGTTGGCTGTCGCCAGTTATTGATGCGCCGTCTGGCAATTTAAAACAGTCAAGAGAAATATAGAATGATGTTTTACTAAAGTCAACATGAACCGGCACAAAGAGGTAAGAATGGGCCGGAGAGTGTGGTTTTGAGCCTGTTTTAAAGTGGTCGTGCATTGACTTTAAAGCGCCCCATCCGGCATGATGAAAAAATACTCTGAATTCGTGCGTGAAGGAGAAAGCAGATGCTGAATCTGAGCAAGAAGATCCTGGTGGCCATCGACGGTTCCCCCCAGTCCGACAAGGCCGCGGAAGAGGCGGTGCGGTTGGCGACCGCATCGGGCAAGCGCTTTAAAAGCCGGGTTTTCGCCATCCTGGTTCTGCCCGGCAATCGCGCGCCCTCCTTCACCGATTTCATGCCTTCGCCGCCGCCGACGGAACGCCCCGACTGGGAGGAGAAGCGAAAGCGCATTTTTTATGTGGTGGAAAAATCCGCGGCGGAAGCCGATGTGCCGCTTGAGAATGTGGTGGTCTATGGCGACCCTGCAGAGGAGATCATGGCTTTTGCCGAGCAGGAAGAGATCTCCGTGATTGTCATCGGCTCCTCCGGTGCGGGACGCGTACGCCGCACTCTGCTCGGCAGCGTCTCTACCAAGGTTGCCCTGCACGCCAAATGTTCAGTCTATGTCGTGCGTTGAGTGTTTCAGTCCCTGTCACTCTCTCCCGATACCTGCCTCCGCCCAGGAAAGCTGTGTCGTGTTTCCTGGCATAAATATTCAAAAATCTCCGCCAGACTTTCCCTGATCAACTCTTCTTCTTCCGGAAACTCATGGGGCGATAGCTCCAGCACCAGGCTCTCGTTGTATCCCGTTTCACGCAGATGGTTCAGAAAGCGGGTCAGAGGCAGCACGCCATGCCCGGGGAGCAAATGTTCTTTTCCGTAGCCGTAGTCGGAAAAATGAATATTGCGCATGGTGCCGGAATCGTAGAACAGGTGAAAGTCAACGAGAAAGTTGGCTTTTGACGTTCCCATGTGGGCGGTATCGAAGGTCAGGAAAAGATTGTGCTGATGGAGAAAATCGATCATCTTATGGGTTTGCCCCAGGTAGTAGGGATTGGTCTTGAATGCGCCGGTGCAGGGCATGTTCTCCATGGTGATAATCACCTGGTTTTTGCCGATCTCCTCCTGAAAATCCCTGACACGCTTAAGCCAGCGCCAGAATTTGAATTCAAAAGCCATCCAGGCCGGCGGATGAAAGTTGATCAGGGGAATGTCGCACTCCATGGCGAGATTGGCCGTGCGCCTGAGCTGATCTGTTTTGTTGCCCCACCCGTCGAGCTGGAAAAAAGGTGCATGGAGTGATGCTACGGGTAATATCTGCCCGAGATCAGTCAATAAGGCGACATTGTCCTGATACTGGAAGTCGTAATTGATGATGACTTCCATCGCGTCGAACCCCGTATCCCTGGCCAACTCGAAAATCTTTTCCAGTTCAAGGGTATAGAGGCTGCCTGCCGACAGGACAAGCTTCATTGCAGAACCCCAGGATAAAATAAAGCAATCAAAGTCATCTCCCGCACCCAGGCAGGGTTTGTCCGTAAACGGCCATTTTTAGGGCGTGTGAACTTCCCGTGCGAGGAAGCGGCGGATTTTCTCGGGCGGTGGAGGCGTCAGCAAAGACACGCCGATCATCATCAACATCACCAGGGGTACACCGATCAGAGCGCTGGAGGTCGGATGAATAATCCCATCCAAGGCCGGGAAAAGCTCCGGCAGGAAGAAGGCTGAAAAGGTCACGGCCAGACCGGTGAGCATGCCCGCAATGGCACCGTATTTGTTGGTGCGGTCCCACCAGATGCCGAGCACGAACACAGGAAACAGGGTGTTGCCCGCCAGGGCAAAGGCTACGGCGGTGATTTCGGCAATCAAGCCCGGCGGATTGACCGCCAGCAGCACAACGATGATGGCCAGCACCAGGGTGGTGCCTTTGGCAACGCGGACACATTGGCTCTGGCTGGCGGTGGGGTTGAGCAGGCGGAAATAGATGTCATAGCTGAAGGCGCTCGCGCCGGTCATAAGCAGGCCGGTGACCGTGGAAAAAGCCGCGACGATAGCCGCCGTTGCAAGGATTCCGGACAGCCAGGGAGAAAGATTGGCCCATTCCACCGCGCGCAGGATGATGATGTCGGCATTCTGAATGGCGGCATCGGGATCAAGAACAACTTTTCCTCGTGATTCTAGCAGCTTGGCAAAAATGGCGTAGGCCGGCGCGCTCCAATAGAGAAGGCCGATGAAAAAGATGCCCCACAACACACTCCAGCGCGCGTCGCGCAGATTGGGGGCGGTGTAGAAGCGCGACAGAACATGGGGCAGGCCGGCAGTGCCGACCATCAGGGTAAAACACAGGGCGCTCCATTGCCAGGGGCTTGCGTTGCTCCAGGGCAGGGTGAACTGTCCCTGCGTATTCTGAGAGAGTTCCTGCAGAGCCGGACCGTAGCCGAACTGGGGGACCACCCAGGAAAACCCGAGCTGCTTTGCCAGGGCCATGAGCGGAACGATGAAAAAGATGATCAGCACCGTGTAGTGCAGCTGCTGGTTGCGGGTCGCGCCGAGGGCGCCGGAAATCACCATGTAGGCGATCACAACGGCGGTCCCCAGCATGACCGAACGGGTGTAGTCGTAGCCGAAAACCCAGGAAAAAATCAGCCCGATCCCTTTGTATTGGGCCAGGCAGTAGATCAGGGAGATGATGATGGCGATCGCCGCCGACAACAACCGGGCCGCGGGAGAATCGTAGCGCGCATCGACAAACTCGGGAGCGGTGAACTTGCCGAAGCGTCTTATCTGGCCTGCCAGCAGGATCAGCAGCAGTACATAGCCGCCTGTCCAGCCGATGACAAAAGCCAGGGCGAAATAACCGCTGAGGTAAAAGACGCCGGCGATTCCCAGCAGCGAGGCGGCGCTCATCCAGTTCGAAGCAATCGCGGCGCCGGCGCCGATGCGGCCAATGGGGCGAATGGAGGTCGGATAATATTCGGTGCTGGAACGCACGCGGCTGAACAGCCCCACGATGAGAAAAAAAGCCAGCGTGGCGAAGATGATCAGGGCGGGGCCCCACTTGATCCCCTGTTCGAATATCTCCGGTTCAGGCATGGCGGCTCCTATTTGCGCCTGCGATGAGTCTGGGTCAGGCGGTCAACAAAGGTGTTGAAGAGAAAACAGAGAAAGATAAACCAGACGATCAGAAAATGCCCTGAAAACCAGAAGTGAAACGGGAAACCGAATACGGTCATATCGGTCAGGAAGCTGGCGCCGTTGGGATGGCGCTCAACCAGGTAGAGAAGCCACTGGAAGCCAAAGGTGAAAAAGGCCCAGCTGGTCAGCATAACCCAGATGTAAACAACTTTCTGCCGCATGTAGCCGGGGCGCGGCCGAAAGAAGTTCACACGGTAATCATCATTCAGCGGTTCGGATGCTGGGGGGCGGCGGGTGTTCATAAACTCCTCCGAAGCGCGGGGGGTATTTCCCCTGGTTCTGCGACGCCATCAACTCATGATGCACTCTCAAAAATTCAGAGTATGGCGCCGCCATCAATCTTAACAGAAAAAAACAGGTTGAGAGAAGGGGTTTAATCAAACCTTGTTTTGAGGATCCGCCTCAGCTGGTTTCATGACCTCCCGCAGAACGCTGGTGGCGTAGCTGCCGCGCGGCAGAGCGAAGGCGATGATCAGATCCTCTCCCTCGGTATGGACCTCCGTTTCGGTCAGCGGCACTCGCAGTGGGCGACGTTCGCCTTCCATCGACAGTCCTTTTGACAGGCGAAACGATTCCAGGGAGATCCCCTCGTGATCCAGCAGCGCCTGCTCGATCACGCCGGCCTGCCCCTGCGCCAGGGTGCTTTTGTAGCCGAACAGCGGGCCGGATGGGCTGATCTCAAAACGGTCGGCACGCGGCTGTTCCGTGGCCGCATCCTCTACGACAAAGCAGGCCCCTTTGCCGTGAATGTAGGCCAGGTCGCCCGGCCACAAGGTTTCGAGGCTCTCCATGCGCATGGCGACAATGCGGTCGAACAGCCAGGATTGGCAGGCCGACAGAAACAGCCGCAGCTTGCGGCGCGGAAAGGCAAGAACGGCGGCGCGTTCGTCGTGCCCCTGCAGCAGCATGTCGAGCAGGCGGCGCTCATCGCGCATGGCGGGCGGCAACGCAGTCCGTGCCTCGGCCAACTCGCCGGCGCGATAGGCTTCAGCCGCCTGTCGCCAGCGTGGATCCCGGATCAGGGTGGGGTCACCTATGATCTGGGAAAGGGCTTCGCTGAAATTGCCTTCCAGGATCGCGCGGCCGATAAGGTGGGAATTGTTGAGCAGTCCGTAGCGTTGACTGCCGAACAGGTTGGGGACGCCGACCTGCTCAAGGATATTAACGATGTCCCGGGCGCGGTCCAGGGCCTGTTCTTCCACCTGGCGGATTCGGATGCGAAAACGGTTGCCGGTCAGGTGCCCGGGGCGCAGCTTGTTGCGATGGTACTGGGCACTGATAATGCGGGTGCCGGGCAGCTCCAGATCTTCAAGCTGTTCCGGGCGTACCCCGGGAAGGCTCAGGGTCTGGCGGGTCAGGGCGCGGGCGTCCTTGAGCCCGGCATAGCCCATGTCGCGCTCCTTGAGGTTGAGTGCGCGCGCCAGTCGCCGCATGAGGTCGAGGGTGGTCATCCCCCGTTTTTCAACTTCGATATAGAGGTGCTCGCCGCTGCCGCAGGGCAGGTAAAGGGGGATTTCCTCGACCTGGAAATCCTCCGGTACCTCCTTGATGTGGCCGCCGATGCCGTCAAAATGTGCGCTCAGGTAAGGGATCATAAATCGCTCGCTACCGCCCACAGCAGCCGGAAGCCGGGTTCCATCGGAGGCGGAGGCAGAACCGCTCCTTCAGGCTTGTCGCAGTGAAAGTGCACGAAGTAAATTGGTTCGTTGCGATCGAGGAAGCGCCTCATGTATTTGGAGCGCGGATATTCTTCGATGTCGAGAGTGACCGGGGCCGGGCGGGCCTGGCAGAAATGAGGGTGTTCCGTGGCCCGCATGGCCACTTCTACGGCATAATCCTCGAAATCGGAGGTGAAGTAAAGGTCGCCCTCGCGTTTCAGAACGTAGCGCGCCAGGTCGAGAAAAGTCTCGTTGACCAGGCGCCGCCGCCGGTGGCGTTTTTTGGGCCAGGGATCGGGGCAGTTGATGAAGATCTGCGACAGGGAGTCCGGCGGCAGAAAGTGAGCCATCAGAAAGCGCGCTTCCGCTCGGGCCACCCGCACATTGGTCAATCCGGCCTGTTCGACACGGTTGCAGGTCTTGAAGCAGCCGCGATTGAAGATGTCGATCGCCAGGTAGTTGCGCTCCGGATTGCGCCTGGCGCATTCCACCACGAAATGGCCGGTGCCGCAGCCGATCTCCAGCGACAGGGGGCGGTCGTTGCCGAACACTGAAGACCAGTCGTCGACTTTGTGCAGATTTTCTTCGGAGATGAAGTAGGGCGAATTGATCAGAATCATCCGCTGGGTCATGGTCCATCCTTGATGGCGTCGCAAAAAAGTCCGTCCTACGGCGTTAC
>NPID01000829.1_pt1 | contig 33512 bp, 26 predicted proteins | sample 8637491 | NCBI WGS metagenome assembly NPID01 (sample SAMN07420843, study PRJNA396082) | bioreactor metagenome | isolation source: sample BA6 brine-fed electro-methanogenic bioreactor BA | place: Japan: Kochi | collected 2016-06-14 | reverse complement strand
AGCTATTGAAAAAACCCATTACCCCATTTTTTCCATAGCTAAAATTGTCAACCGTTAGCTGATGCTTATCAAGCTCGCTGAATACATGTTTAGCCTCTTGGTTAACCTTGTCAGCGATACCAGAAATAATTTGTAATAGTTCGTGTTTTAGCGAGCTAACTATTTGCTTATCGGTAATTTTTTCAATATCGGCTTTGCTCATCAACCTGAACTTTTCGGAGAAAAGCTGCTTGCCAAGTTCAATAAGGGTAGTTCTAACATCCCAACTTTTACCCTCGTCAAGTAACGATTGACCCATTTTCGAGAGCCATTGAAGTAATTCCTTCGATAGTGAAGCAGAATCTAAAAGGTTGTCGGCGGCTAGCTCAAGTACAGGAGTATTGTCAATTTCAATATTAACGCCACCCTGCACGCCTATTTCCCAAAGTAATGCTTGTATAACGCGTTGCACAAAGCTATCGATAGTGTTAATGCTAAAGCGGCTATAATCGTGTAATATTAGCGATAACGCTTTTTGTGCCCTTTCTGAAATTGCCTCTGGTTTTAGTTCTGTTTCTTCGGAAATAGTTTTTAGCATAACGGTGGCGTTACCATTTGCTAGGTTGAAAAGCTCGTTAAGAATTCTGCTTTTCATTTCGTTAGTTGCCTTATTGGTAAAGGTAACAGCAAGGATATTCTTATATCCTTCAGGATTTTTTAGCACTTGTTTAATGTACTCTACTGCTAATCGATGTGTTTTTCCAGAACCAGCCGAAGCCCTGTAAACAAGTAGTTGAGACATAGTGTTGAAATTTTGCAAAGAGTTTTAAAGGTAGCTCATTTTTGGGTTAATCCAATTTTGATGTGAAAAAGAAAAAGGCCTTCCTCAAGAGGAAGGCCTTCGGCTAAATATTGCTTTGCTAAATATTAGCTTTGCTTTAGAATTGCTTGTGCTGCTGCAAGGCGAGCAATAGGTACACGGAAAGGAGAGCAGCTAACGTAGTCCATTCCTACTGAGTTGCAGAACTCTACAGAGCTTGGTTCACCACCATGCTCACCGCAAATACCAACTTTAAGCTTATTGCGAACAGAGCGTCCTTTTTTAACACCCATATCAACAAGTTGACCAACACCTGTTTGATCTAGAACTTGGAAAGGATCAGCCTTAAGAATTCCTCTATCGATGTATTCTGGTAAGAATTTACCAGCATCGTCGCGGCTAAAGCCAAGAGTCATCTGGGTAAGGTCGTTTGTACCAAAGCTAAAGAATTCGGCTACCTCAGCTACCTCGTCGGCAGTAAGTGCAGCTCGAGGAACCTCAATCATGGTTCCTACCATATAGTCAATCTTGTCGTTGCGTTCAGCAAAAACTTTCTCGGCTACATTGCGAACAATTTGCTCCTGATTTTTAAGCTCGTTTACGTTTCCAATAAGCGGAATCATAATCTCTGGGAATGTTTCAATACCTTTTTTCTTAAGGTTAAGAGCAGCTTCGATGATGGCGCGTGCCTGCATCTCGGTAATTTCAGGATAGGTAATACCTAAACGGCAACCACGGTGACCAAGCATTGGGTTGAACTCGTGTAGCGATTCAACTTTTGCCTTAACCTCCTCAGGAGAAATACCAAGCTCTTTTGCCATTTCTTTCTGATTAGCCTCTTCGTGAGGAACAAACTCGTGTAGAGGAGGATCGAGCAAACGAACGGTAACGGGAAGCCCCTGCATTGCCTCGAAAATTCCCTCGAAGTCTTCGCGCTGAATAGGCAGAAGTTTTTCAAGCCCTTTTCTGCGACCAGCTTCGTCGTTAGCAAGAATCATTTCGCGCATTGCTTTAATTCTGTCACCTTCGAAGAACATGTGCTCGGTGCGGCAAAGGCCAATACCTTGAGCTCCAAATTCGCGAGCTACTTTACTGTCGCGAGGAGTATCGGCATTGGTGCGAACTTTCATGCGCGAGAATTTATCGGCCAGTTCCATAAGCTTGGCAAAATCGCCGCTAAGCTCAGCTGCCATTGTTTTTACTTTGCCATCGATTACTTGGCCAGTAGAGCCGTTAAGCGAAATCCAATCACCTTCCTTGTATACATTACCATCAATGGTCATGGTGCGAGCTCTGTAGTCAATTTTAACTGTTCCAGCACCAGAAACGCAACATTTACCCATGCCCCGAGCAACAACGGCTGCGTGCGAGGTCATACCGCCACGGGCGGTAAGGATACCTTGCGCCACGTTCATTCCCTTAAGGTCTTCGGGTGATGTTTCAACACGTACAAGGATGGTTTGCTTACCTTCGGCAGCCCACTGCTCAGCATCTTCAGCAAAGAAAACAACCTGACCGGTAGCAGCACCTGGCGATGCGGGTAGACCTTTTGCAAGAACTTTAGCGCTGGCAAGCGCTTCGGTATCGAAAACTGGGTGAAGTAGCTCGTCGAGTTTCTCAGGCTCAACGCGAAGAACAGCTGTTTTCTCATCAATCATTCCTTCTGCGAACATTTCCATGGCAATTCTAACCATAGCAGCACCAGTACGCTTACCGTTTCGGGTTTGAAGCATCCAAAGTTTACCATCCTGTATGGTGAACTCAATGTCTTGCATGTCCTTGTAGTGTTTCTCAAGGTTGTTTTGTATAGTAAAAAGTTCTTTGTATACAGTTGGCATGGTTTCTTCGAGCGATGGGAATTTTGCTTTTCTTTCCTCTTCGCTAATGCCCTGAAGTTTTGCCCAACGGCGTGATCCTTCAAGGGTAATTTCTTGTGGAGTACGGATACCTGCTACCACATCTTCGCCCTGAGCGTTAATGAGGTATTCACCGTTGAAAATGTTTTCACCAGTACCTGCGTCGCGGGTAAAGGCAACACCAGTAGCAGAGTTGTTGCCCATGTTACCAAATACCATTGCTTGTACGTTAACAGCAGTACCCCATTCAGCAGGAATTTTGTTTAGCTTACGGTAAAGGATTGCCCTTTCGTTCATCCAGCTATTGAAAACAGCCATAACCGATCCCCAAAGCTGCTCCCATGCGCAGGTTGGAAATTCTTTTCCAGTTTTCTCTTTAACCGCTTTCTTAAAACGGGCAACCATTTCTTTAAGGTCTTCAACAGAGAATTCGGTGTCAAGATTAACACCTTTTTCTTCCTTCATTTTATCAATAATCTCCTCAAAAGGATCGTGGTCTTCTTTTGAGTCAGGTTTCATGTCGAGCACAACATCGCCATACATTTGTACAAATCGACGGTAGCTATCCCAAGCAAAACGTGGGTTGCCCGTTTTCTTGGCCAAACCTTCAACCACTTCGTCGTTCAAACCAAGGTTGAGGATAGTATCCATCATACCAGGCATTGAAGCACGAGCACCTGAGCGAACAGACATAAGCAAAGGGTTTTCCTTGCTGCCAAACTCAGTACCCATGATGCCTTCAATCTTTTTCATTGCTGCTTCAACCTCGGGCTTAATCAGCTCAACGGTTTTATCTTGTCCAAGCTTATAATACTCGGTACAAACATCGGTTGTAATAGTAAAACCTGGAGGTACAGGTATTCCAATTAGGTTCATCTCAGCAAGGTTGGCTCCTTTACCACCAAGCAGCTCTTTCATCTTTCCATTACCATCGGCTTCCTTGTTCCCGAAGGTGTAAACACGTTTTACGTTTGACATCGTAATTAAAGTTTAATTGTTGATTTATATTGAATTACGTTTGTAATAGGTACAAATTATTCTGAGGTTACAAAATTATTAAAAAAAATGAAACGGCAGGGGTAAGCCTGTTAGGTATTCGATAAATTTTGCGCAAACGATACAGAGCCCACTGGAATATACAGAGTTAGTCGTTTTTTTATTCATTTTGTAGCTAATTTAATTGCCAATTATTGGTCGTTTAGAATTTTCAGCAAAAGATTTTTTTATTGGTTGACGTTTATGGCATAACAATTGCTTGCGAACGATCGTTTGGAAAAATCAGGCAAAGAATAAAGGACTATTTGCTACGCAACAGTTTATTAACGAACCCTTTGTCGTTAATTTTAAATAAATTTCATAATCATTTAACTTTAATTGTTACAACAATGAAACTAAAAATGACCCTTTTGGCAATTACCCTTTGTATGGGAGTCTTGACAGCTAACGCACAATCAGATAAGCAGATGCAAACTCTTTTTGATAAGGGTGAAATTACCTATGGTGGTTACGGTGGGCCAAGAGTTGCATTCTCTTCATTTGCTGGTCACGATGCATGGTTAGTTGGAGGTAGAGGAGGAGCAATATTTAACAATTCGTTTGTTATTGGAGGTGCGGGATATGGAATAGTAAACTCACCAAAATTTGTTAATGTAGTTGAGAATGAGGTTGCATACCTTGAAGGAGGATATGGTGGAATGCTATTAGAATACATACTTATGCCCCATAAACTTGTTCACCTTTCGTTTCCGTTGGTAATTGGCGCAGGTGGTTTATTATACTCCGATACTCCAGCGACAGGAGGAACCGATATTGGTCAATCGATTTTGGCAAATACTGCCTTTTTTGTTGTTGAACCAGGTGTTGAACTGGAATTGAATGTTGTTAGGTTTATGCGTTTATCGGTGGGTGCTACCTATCGTTATGCGAGCGGCATCGATTTGCCAAATACTTCTTCAACAGCGTTTAACGGTTTGTCTGGAACTTTCTCGTTGAAGTTTGGAAAGTTTTAAGGTCATTAATAAAATAAGCTACTGTTCGTTAACGAACAGTATTGTATCTAAACATGACAATTGTTTCTAAAATGATTTTATTTATTGTGATGTTATACAGAGTTTTAGTTTTTTTGGTATTAGTATTGATATAACATGTTCGCTAAACGGAAAGAATGAAATTATGTTTATAGTTGGTTTTTTTACGGGATTACTTTTTTTACTTTTAGTTGATGTAGCTGCAGGTGTTTATGTTAAAAGGAAAACGGATAAAAGCATCGCAAATAATTCTAAGTAGAAATTCTAAAAGTGATAAAATGAATTTTAGGAAGTATATTCTCCTCTGCATTGTAGCTGTCTTTTCGATGGGCTTATTTGCGCAAAGCGAAAAAAGTAGCGCTAAATATCTTTTGGATATTGACAGGGTTAAGCTAACTGGCTTTGGAAATACGAATAGTCAAATCTCACTTATTGACAGTAAATTTGCACATTTTAGTGGTTTATCTGGTGCTTTCCTTTTTAATTATCAGTATTACGTTGGTGCTTATAGCTACAGCTTAAATACAATTCATAAGTGGAACGATATTTATCCTTCAAATTATCACCCATTAGATAATCCAAATGATCCACTTTTCACCAACAGTAAGCTTTGCTTTAACCATGGAGGATTAATGTTTGGCTATATTCATAACTATGCTAGCATTTGGCATCCAACTTTCGATGTTAAAATAGGAGGAGGAAGGATTGCTTTGGTTGACGAGAACTTTTCAATCAGCGATTTTGATGAGCATCATGCCGATTGGATTGGTGTATTAGCGCCTGAAATTGGACTTGAGGTTAACATAACTCGTTGGTTTAAAGCGAGAATATCGGCAGGCTATAGCTATGTTTTTTCTGTTGATAAAACGTATTATACCGATATGGACGGAAATGTAAATCGTTTATTCTCAGAAAAACAGTTTTCTAGCCCAATTGCAGCAATATCATTCCATTTTGGGAGTTTTGGTCCTCGAAGTAATGGTGATTAATCCTTTGCTGTAAACCAATCAATATGTTTTTTTGTTCAATATTTTCAGTTTGTTGTTTAATCAAAAATAATAGTCTTGCGCAATGAGATGTAAGCTAATTTTTATATTGTTCGTTACTTTTTTGTTCTGTTTTTACCCATCGAAGGCCGAGGAGCTTAAGGGCAATTTCACAATTAGCGGTTATATTAGCGATTCATCCAATGGGGAGGAGCTAATTGGGGCTACAGTTTATGTAAAAGAGTTGCGCAAGGGGGTGGCCAGTAACGTTTATGGCTATTATGCTTTAACCATTCCTTCTGGAAAGTACACGTTAGTCTTCTCGTTTGTTGGATATGCATCGGTTGAGAAAAAGGTGAATGTATCTGAAAATAGAACAGTTTCCGTTGAACTTTCCGAAGAAACAGCTCTCATTGAGGAGGTAATTATTTCCAGTGAGCGTCCAAATGCCAACGTTACAAAGGCGGAGATGAGCGTTTCAAGGTTGGACATAAAAACCATTCAGCGGATGCCGGCGTTAATGGGAGAGGTTGATGTGATTAAATCTATTCAACTTCTGCCTGGTGTGCAAAGCACTTCCGAAGGAACATCGGGGTTTAGCGTTCGCGGTGGGGCAATGGACCATAACCTTATACTACTCGATGAGGCAACGGTATACAATGCGTCACATTTAATGGGTTTTTTCTCAGTTTTTAATAACGATGCCATTAAAGATGTTAAGTTATATAAAGGCGACATTCCTGCATCTAGTGGTGGTCGTTTAGCTTCGTTGCTTGATGTACGTATGAAAGATGGAAACTCCAAAGAATTTGTAGCAACGGGAGGAATTGGAACCATATCGAGCAGGCTTACCCTTGAGGGGCCAATTATGAGCGAGAATACAACTTTTGTTGTATCGGGTAGGCGAACGTATGCCGATCTGTTTTTACCTTTTGCAGCCGATGAATCAGTTCGCGATAACCAATTGTTTTTTTACGATTTAAACCTGAAGGTAAATCATAAGCTTAACGATGATAATCGCTTCTATCTATCGGTCTATTTTGGCCGCGATATATTTAAGAATGAGTTTGCAAAGTTTGGTTTTGGGAACCAAACGTTAACCTTTAGGTGGAATCATCTTTTTAGCCCAAAGCTGTTTTTAAATACATCGGTAATTTTTAGCAGCTACGATTACTATTTAGGCACTGGCGAAAATGAGCCCAGCTCATTTGTATGGAACTCGAACATGGAAGATTATAGCGGAAAGTTTGATTTTACTTACTTTTTAAATTCAAGTAATACGGTTCGATTTGGATTACAATCTACCTTCCATGCAATTAGCCCAGGTGTTGCTAAAGGTGTTGGTTCAGAGGCTATTCTTGATGATATTATAATGCCTAATAGCTATTCGCTTGAGCATGGTGCTTACATACAGAACGAGCAAGTTTTAGGCAATAACCTAACGCTTAAGTATGGTTTAAGGCTTTCGGCTCTTCAGAATATTGGTAAAGCAAAAGTGTTTAGCTACGATGATGAATATGAAGTAGAGGATTTCGTTACCTATAAAAAGGGGGAATTATTTAACACATACGCAAACCTAGAACCTCGGTTTGGCTTTGTTTACACATTAAACCAAAAGCAATCTGTTAAAGGAAGCTACTCGCGCACGGTGCAGTATATACAGTTGGCCTCAAACTCCGAAGCTGGAACACCTCTCGATATATGGTTTGCTGCTTCACCTAACGTTAAACCTCAGCTATCTGATCAATGGGCTTTGGGCTATTTCAGGAATTTTTTCGAAAATAAACTTGAAACCTCAGTGGAAGTTTACTATAAGAACATGCGTAATGTGGTAGATTTTAAAGAGTTTGCCAATATGCTGCTAAACGAGCAGCTTGAGGGTGAACTACGCATTGGTACAGCACAATCATACGGAGTTGAGCTTCTGGCTCAGTTTGGGAACAGCAAAGTTAACGGCTGGGTGAGCTATACATACTCAAGAGCATTTCGTACTATCGATGATATTAATAATGGAAATCCTTATCCTGCTCCCTACGATAAACCTCACGATATATCGGTTGTTTTTAACTACGAGGTTAGTCCAAAATTAACTCTTTCAGCAAACTGGGTTTACGCTACGGGTATTCCAGCAACTTTTCCTGCGGGTCGTTATGAAATTCTCGGAACTATTATTCCGCTTTACACCGAGCGTAACGCTTATCGATACCCCGATTACCATAGGCTCGACCTAGCCCTGTCGTATAGGCCAAGGGCAAAGAGCAATCGTAAATGGCAGGGCGAGTGGAATCTTTCCGTTTACAATGCTTACAATCGGAAAAACGCGTGGACCATAAACTTTGTTCAGGATAGCAACAACCCGAGTATTACGTACGCCGAGAAAACTTACCTCTTCTCAATCGTTCCGGCAATTACCTATAACTTTAAATTTTAGTATGATGCTTACAATACCATTCAAAGCATATAAAAAGTTATCGCTTACAATTATTGCAATGTCACTTTTAATAGTGTCGTGCACCGAGCGTATTGATATTGATTTAGATAGCACCTATATACGATGCGTTGTTTACGGTGAGTTTACAACCGATACTGCGGCGCATTGGGTTTCGGTTACTCGAACGGGCGATTATTATCAGAACGTACCTCCTTCGGCAGTTTCCAATGCCGTTGTTTCAATAACCGATGGTGAAAACGTATTTATGCTTACCGAAGATGCTGATAACCCTGGTTTGTACTTTACCGCTAATAGTGTTTTTGGTGAAGTAGGCAAAGTGTATACTTTGCATGTTGAAGAGGTTGATTTGCTTAACGATGGTAATCTGACTAGCTATCAGGCTGTATCGGAATTAAAACCAGTGGCATCGCCCGATTCGGTTAAAGTGGTTTACCAAAGCATTTGGGATGCTTGGCTGGTTAATGTTTACGCTCAGGATCCACCCGATACCGAAGATTACTATAAGTTTTTGGTATACCAAAATGGAACTTTGCATTCCGATTCATTGCTTGATATTCAGTATACCGATGATGCATTTTTTAACGGGAACTACACCAATGGCATTTCGGTTTACTTCGTCGATGGTGAATCGGAAGACACCTTTTTACCTGGTGATTCAATTACCGTTGAGTTTTGTGGAATAACACAGGACTACTACAAGTATCTAATTGAGGCTCAAGTTTCGGCTCGTCCATCGGTTCCTCTTTTTAGTGGTCCGCCTGCCAATCCCCGAACAAACTTGACCAACGGAGCAGTTGGGTATTTTGCAGCCTATTCGGTTTCCAGAGCAAGCACAGTAATCCCTAACGAGTAATTCAAGTTAGAATTAACGGCTTTTGTTAAGGTACTTTTCAAGAATGGTTGCCGTTTTATAAACAGCATTATTACATACTTTGGCTAAATGGCCGCTTTCAGCAGCCTGTTTTTTTTGCTCAGGTTTATTTAGGTCAACTTTCACAAGTTCAAAACATTGTGTTGAGCCTAACTCGTCTCGGCATTCGCTAACAAACTTGCCAACAATCTGAGCCACATCATCTTTTGCCTCACTATCGTTTGGTTTAAAGCGGCCCAATTTCATCCCAATAACTATTGCCCCAGCATTAATTGCTCCGCAAATATTTTGCGTTCGGCCAATTCCTCCGCCTAGTCCCGCTGCAATTCTAAATGCAATTTCATTGTTAATGCCTGCCTCTTGGGCAAATGCAACTAGTATTGATTGGGCACAGCTATACCCATTGTTGAAAAGCGAGAGGGCATATTCAGGTTTGTTCATTTTCTCAGATATGTAAATGGTTCAACCTTTCAAATTTACAAACTTTTATTTCGTATATTTGACTACCCTAACCAAATATACGCCTTATGAGATCAGCGAAAAGCAAACGCAAGGTAAAACTCGTATCGCTAGCATTTGCCATACTCCTTTTTTTATTTGCCCTAAGCGCGGTATTGGTCACTTCGCCAGGCAAACCTTTTGGGAAAAATATTGCGCCACATGAGTTCTCAGCCGAACGAGCATTTGAGCATATTCGTTCATTCGCTCAAAAACCGCACATGGTTGGCAGTGCATTTCACGATAGCGTATGCACTTACATTGCATCCGAACTTGAAGGGTTAGGGGCTGAAGTCGACATACAAACTACCACAGCCACCAACAACGAAGGATTTCCAATTTTTGGAAATATTACCAATGTTATAGGCCGAATTAGGGGAGAGGTTAACAGTAAAGCAATACTTGTTGTGGGGCATTACGATTCTCAACCTTTTGCACCTGGTGCAGCCGACGATGGGATTGCAGTTGGCTCAATGCTCGAAGCCGCTAAAGTGCTTCTAAATGGCCCAAAACTTAAAAACGACATAATCTTTCTTTTTTCAGATGCCGAGGAAGTGGGGTTGTTGGGTGCAAAAGCTTTTGCCGATGAGCACCCTTGGGCTAAAGAAGTAGGACTCGTTCTGAACCTGGAGGCACGAGGAAATACTGGCGCTGTGCTTGCCTTTGAGGTTAGCCCACAAAACGGTTGGATTATCAAGGAGTTCGTTAAAGGCGTTGAGAGACCTTTTGCTGGTTCAATGATGTATGAAGTGTACAAGCTAATGCCTAACGATACCGATTTTACCATTTTTAAAAACCAAGGTTTCTCTGGGTTTAACGTTGCATTAGTGCAAGGTTTTGTAAACTACCATAGCGCTACCGATAAACCCGAAAATCTTGATTTGGGAAGCGTGCAGCATATGGGAAACTACGTTATGGGCGTTACCAAGCATTTCGGTAATCTGAATTTGGATAGTACAAAGTCGGCCGATTTAGTTTACTTCAATGTTTTTGGTACTGCAATGGTATACTTCCCTGTGGGTTGGAATATTTGGATTTTTGTGGCAACCATTGTTCTGTTCATTATTTTTCTTGCTGTTGGATATGGAAGAAGAGAAATTTCAGTAGGGCAGGTGTTTTTAGGTTTTATTGGTTTGGTATTCGCTTTGGCTATAAGCGTAGGTTTGGTATGGGCTGCAAATATCGCGGTTAAATCAATGTATCCTCATTACAATGTTTTTTACATGAGCACATTCTATAATGTGTCTTACTACTTTTATGCTTATATGTATATGGCATTTACTGCGTTTGTTCTTGTTTACGGTTTTATCCTAAGACAAATAAGCGTACACAGCGCAATGGCTTCAATCTTTTTTTTCTTGTTACTTGTTACAGGTTTTATTCTTTTAAAGCTTCCAACAGCATCGTATCTAACACTAGTGCCATTGTTTTTTCTAATACTAGCGCTTACTGTTATTTTGCTTTTCGATTATCAGCCAGGCATTTCGCCTTTTGCATACCATACTACCGCATTGTTTGGGGCTATACCTGGAGTATTTATCGTTTCTCCATACGTATACCTAATTTTTCACATTTTCGGATTAAAACTTCCCATTACGGGTGTGGGAATGCTAGTGCTGGTTTTACTATATAATATTCCGCTGCTATCCGAAGTGCTTCAGAGGTTTTACAAGATGCTTTTATCGATAGGATTAATAGCAACTATGGTGTTTCTGCTAATTGCCCATTTTAGCTCAGCGCCATCAAGCGAAAAACCTTTGCAAAGCAATGTGATGTTTGCGGTTAGCAATGTGGATAGCACAGCGTATTGGGTATCGAAAAACCAAATTACCGACGATTGGAACAAGCAGTTTTTTACTCAGGCTGAGGTTAGTACGCTAGCATCATTCTACCCCGACAAGGACAAACCGTATCTTATGAGTAATGCTCCTTTCGTAAAGTTTGATTCGCCGAGTATTGAAAATATAGTTTTTACTGAGTTGGATGAGGAGCAAAAGCAAGTTGAGTTTACGCTAAAATCTAATTTAGAACCGAATATGATTGATTTTGTTATCCCCGAAAGCATGAGCGTTTCATCAGTTGGTATAAATGGTAAAATGGCCCACGAATTCAATCCTAAAGTTCAACAGCAGAACTACTACTTAAGGCTGCTTAATCCGAGCGAATTTGGCGATGCCATTCGAGTTGTTTATCACTCCAATGCAGATTTCGCCTTTACTACCCTTGAGCGAAAATTAGGGATTCCTCTACCGGATGGTTTTAATTCTATGCCTCCGCACATTATTCCCGATACCGATTATGAGAGCTATGCTACTCTTGTTAAAAACAGCTTCAAAATCAAACAGAACTAACCTCGCTATATGATAATTAAAGGTACTTTGATTAATATTGCTGCTGTAGTTGTTGGCGGCATTTTAGGTTTATTATTCCGCTCGCGCTTACCCGAACGCATTACCAAAACTTTTTTTCAGGCCATTGGCCTATTTACCCTTTTCCTCGGTTTTTCAATGAGCCTTAAAACGGAAAATCCATTGCTGCTTGTTTTTAGCCTAATACTAGGCGCATTGGCCGGGACGCTTCTTCGGTTACAGGAGCGAATTGAGAATTTGGGTGTTCGCATTCAAGAAAAGTTAAAGCTAAAAGGTGGCCAGTTTAGCGAAGGTATGGTAACGGCCTTTTTAATGTTTTGTATGGGCTCAATGACAATTTTAGGTGCCATTGAAGAGGGCTTGGGTGGAGAGCCTAAATTGCTACTTATTAAGAGTTTAATGGATGGTTTTTCGTCCATTGCTTTGGCAGCAGCATTAGGTCTTGGGGTGGTTTTTTCGGTTGTTCCGCTTCTACTTTATCAAGGAGGATTAACGCTGTTGGCTGCTTGGCTTGGCGATTCGTTGTCAAGCATTATGGTGGGTGAATTAACGGCTACGGGAGGAATACTGCTTATAGGGCTGGGGATTACAATTCTAGGTATAAAAAAGATTGATGTCCTTAATCTAATCCCCGCGCTTCTTTTTATTGTGCCCTTGGTTTACCTGTTTGGTTAGGCTGTTTAACTTATCTTTGCGTATGATTGATCAGATTAATACTTCTTTGCAAACTCTTTATAAAGAAGAGTTTAACGAATATCCGAAAAGTATAACACCGTTGGCCCAAGGTGGATCCGATAGGCGTTACTTTCGGCTTACGAATAGCAATAATTCGGTTATTGGGGCATTCAACCCCGATGTTGATGAGAATAGAGCATTTTTTTACTTAACCAATCATTTTGAGGATAAGGGAATCCAAGTCCCTCATATCTTACGTATTGCTGCCGATGAAAAGGTTTACCTGCTAGATGATTTGGGTGACGCAAGCCTTTTCGATACGGTTATTAAAACCGATTGGGAAAGTTCAACTTCCGAAAATGCCATACAACTTCTTAAGCGCACGTTAGAAAATCTTGCAAAAGTTCAGGTTCAAGGAGCACAAGATCTCGATTTTTCGAGATGCTATCCCAAATCCGATTTCGATTTGCAGAGTATTTTGTGGGATTTCAACTATTTCAAGTATTGCTTCCTTAAACCCTCGGGAGTTGCGTTTAACGAGGTGTCTTTGGATAACGACTTTTTGGCATTCGCCAATGTTTTGCTATCGCAGCCTACGGGCTATTTTCAGTACCGCGATTTCCAATCGCGCAACGTTATGGTTTTCAATAACGAGCCCTTTTTTATCGATTACCAAGGAGGTAGGCGAGGTCCTTTGCTTTACGATGTTGCTTCGTTTTTGTACCAAGCCAGAGCCAACTTCCCGCACGAAATTCGAACAGCGCTTTTTAGCTCGTATCTCAATTCGGTAAGCAGCTTAACTCCTGTAAACAGCGCCGAGTTGCATCATCACCTCCCAATTTTTGCTCTATTTAGAGTAATACAAACGCTGGGCGCATATGGCTACAGGGGTTTTTTTGAACGGCGTGCCCATTTCTTGCAAAGTATACCTTTGGCTGCCGAAAATCTGAAGAATCTTTTAAGCGTTATAGATACATCAATACTAAAATTGCCTGTGCTTTTTGATGCTTTAAAAGGTGTTGCGCAAAAATATTCGGCATCAACCGAACAATCACAATCGTTTAGTGGTTTAACCATCGAGATTAACAGCTTCTCATACAAAAAGGGTTCCCCAACTGAGCATCCCGAGCATGGTGGTGGTTTTGTTTTCGATTGCAGAGCATTACCAAATCCCGGAAGGCTTAATGAGTACAAAATGAAAACCGGACTTGAAAGTTCAGTTATTGAATACCTTGAGGGGCATGACGAAGTTAATCGGTTTTACCAAAATGTTTGGGATATAGTAAGCAAATCGGTAGTAACCTATGTTGATAGGGGCTTTAACCATCTGTCTGTTTCGTTCGGATGTACTGGTGGCCAGCATCGATCGGTATACATGGCAAACCGTTTTGCAAATCAGGTAAAGCAAATGAGTGATCAGATAAGAGTTTTTACTAAGCATAGGGAGATTAATAGCGATAATTACTAAGCATGGGCAAAAAGTTGTGTAAAAAGGGCGATGGGTTTAGTCCAAAAATGGACGATAAGAAGTATGCATGTAAAAAATGTGGACTATGCTCAAATAAGCAGAGTAAACTTTGTAAACCAATACTAAAATAACGAGTAGCTAAATGAAAGCAATGATACTTGCTGCGGGTTTAGGTACAAGGCTTAAGGAGCTAACAGCAAACAAACCAAAAGCACTGGTTGAGATAAACGGAAAACCGCTAATTGCGCATGTAATTGAAAAACTTGTTAGTAGTGGGTTTACTGAAATTGTTATTAATGTTCACCATTTTGCCGATCAGCTTATAAGCTACTTAAAATCCAATGCGTTTGGAGCTACAATTCATATTTCCGATGAAAAAAATCAGCTGCTCGATACTGGAGGGGGAATTTTTAATGCAAGGCAATTCCTAAGTGGCAATGAGCCTTTCCTTGTTCATAATGTTGATATTATCTCGGATATAAATCTACAAGAGCTATATCGCTATCATATGGCAAGTAACCCTTTAGCTACATTGGCAGTAGCCAATAGGGATTCATCGCGTAAATTTCTCTTTAGCAAAAACCAAAGGCTTATTGGATGGAAGAATTTAAAAACCAACGAGCAGATAAAACCTAGCAACGAAAACGTTGCAAAAATGCTGGCCTTCTCGGGAATACACGTGATAAATCCGTTAATCTTTGATCTTATCGCCAAATCGGGATCGTTTTCAATTGTTGAGGTTTACCTCAGCCTTTGCTCGAATTATAGCATTCTTGGCTTCGACACCTCAACTTGCTTTACCCTTGATGTGGGCAAGGTTGATAGCCTCGCTGAGGCTACTCACTTTATGCAGAAACCTAAAGGTTAGGTGTTTTTATCAACGCTCTGTAGCTTGCTCTTTTTAATTATTGGTGCCTTTTTCGATGATAGGTTAATCTTAAAACGGGTTTTTCGAATTAGGAAATAGGTAACCCCAAGAGTTAGCAGTATTGCGGAGATACCAAATACTTCAGATGGGCTAGAATCGGAAAATTCCCATATTATCACCTTTCGCGCTACGGCTATTATTGCTACCAGAACAACAATTTCAACCTGTATAGTTTCCTTCATAAGGAAAGCTTTTACCGTTTCTAAAAGCTCAATGCCAATAAGGATCACCAAAAAGATGCTAAATAGCTCCATTAGGTTATTGGCCGTTAGCTGGCTCATGGGCTCTTGTACAATATTCTTAATAATAAAGAACACAATGTTGAATGTTGCCAGAAGCAGTATTAACGACATTACAAATAGCAGCAAAAGTACAATGCCTCGTTGGAGTAGCTTAAGATACCTAAAGGTAGGAGTGGTTTCGCAATCGGGATTTTTTATCATAGTTGTATCCTTTTTGTTTCTATTGTATTACTCCAGAGCCAACTAGCTCGTCGTTATTATACCATGCGGCAAACTGGCCGGGAGTAATTCCTCGTTGGGCTTCTTCAAAGGTAATGTATAAACCTTCTTCTTCGCAAAAAAGTTTACCCTTTTGTAAAGGTTGCCTGTATCTAATTCTAATGGAGTAATCGCGAACCTCTCCGAAATGCATAGCTAAATCGGGGCGTACCCAGTGTATATCATTTTTAGGAATAAATAGGGCTTTACGGAAAAGCCCCGGATGCGACTGCCCTTGCCCAACGTAAACAATGTTTTTTTCAACATCGGTACCTATCACAAAAAGTGGTTCGGGAGTACCGCCAACATTCAATCCCTTGCGTTGACCAATAGTAAAAAAATGGGCTCCATTGTGAGTGCCAACTTTTTTACCATCATTGGACGAATACTCAAAATCCTTCGACTGTTCAGGTAAGCTGCCTACCAACTTTTTATCTAAATAGCTTTTGTGCGATGCAGGAATCTCAATAATATCGCCTTGTTTTGCTTTCAGCTGCTGCTGAAGAAACACCGGAAGATCGACTTTGCCAACAAAGCAGATACCTTGCGAGTCCTTACGCTGAGCGGTGGCAAGACCCAGTTCGGTTGCAATTCTGCGAACCTCTGGTTTTGTAATATCACCAATTGGGAAAAGAGCCTTTTCAAGTTGTTGCTGACTGAGTTGGCATAAAAAGTAGCTTTGATCCTTATTAGGATCAGTTCCCGCCAAAAGCCTATAAACAATTTTCCCATCTTTTTTAATCTCTTCTTTACGGCAGTAATGGCCCGTAGCAACAAAGTCGGCATTAAGGTTGAGCGCTGCTTTCAGAAATTCATCAAATTTTATTTCACGGTTGCAGAGCACATCGGGGTTTGGGGTTCGGCCCTCTGAGTACTCGCTAAACATATAGTCAACAACCCGTTTACGATACTGCTCGCTTAAGTCAACCATATGGAATGGTATTTTAAGCTTGCGAGCCACCATTTGCGCAAAGTTGTAATCATCGTCAAAAGGGCAATCGCCGTGCAGAACACCAGTGGTATCGTGCCAATTCTTCATAAAAAGGCCAACAACATCGTACCCTTGTTGCTTAAGCACATAGGCTGCAACGCTTGAATCAACTCCGCCCGAAAGACCAACTACAACTCTGCTTCTCATTATAAATAATCGTGAATTTGACTGCAAAATTATAAAAATATGGTAATATGGGGTACGAATGAATATTTACCTTATTGTTTTAAAATATAAGTTGTTTAAAAAAATCTGCAATAAACTGAACAAACCTCTGTGGTTATATGTTTGAAGTTTATTGCTGTATATGGCATTCCCAAATAAATATTACCTTTAGGTATGTTTTATATTCGATTTTAAAGAACACTTACTATAAATGAAAAAAGCGTTAATAATTGGAACAGGTCTTGGCGGTCTTACAACTGCAATGCGACTAAATACGTTGGGCTATGAGGTAGAAATGGTTGAAAAATATCATCAGCCTGGTGGCCGTTTAAATCAGCTTAAAAAGGATGGTTTTACCTGGGATTTGGCTCCAACTTTTTTTTCCATGAGCTACGAATTTGATGAGTTTGCTAAGAGCTGTAATTTAAAGTTACCTTTTGAGTTTTTTCCTTTAGACCCGCTTTACACCGTAAATTTTGCTGGCAATCCCCAAAAATATATCATATACAAAGATATTGAGAGATTGGCTAAGGAGTTCGAGCATGTTGAACCCGATTTTGAGAAGCGCATGCGCGAATACCTCAAAAAAACTGGTACACTTTTTCATGATACTGAGAATAGGATTATTCGCAAAAACTTTAATACAGCGCTGCAGTTTGCTGCGTCGTTGGCCAGTGTTCCGCTAAAGCATGGCCCCCTTATGCTTAAAAGTATGTGGAGCGAGATGAATAAGCATTTTACCTCATACGAGGTTAAGGTAATCTTTTCGTTAGTGGCTTTTTTTCTTGGGGCAACCCCTTTTGACACTCCCGCAGTTTACTCAATGTTAACCTACACCGAACTGGTTCACGATGGTTACCACAACGTAAAAGGGGGGATGTACAAAATTGTTGAGGGTTTAGTTGCTGAGCTTGAAAAGCGTGGGGTGAAAATAGTTTACAATACAGAGATTAAGGATTTTTTACAGAACGAAAAGGGTATTGAGGCGTTTGTTGACAGCAACAACAAGCATTGGAAAGCCGATGTTTACGTTGTAAATGCCGATGCTGCTTCATTCCGAGGAAGCGTTTTTAACCGAAAAAAATATACTCCCGAAAAGCTCGATAAGAAGAAGTGGACACTTGCCCCATTTACCATGTATCTTGGGCTAAACAGCAAGGTCGATGGGCTTGAAGTGCACAACTACTTTCTTGGGCAAAACTTTGAGGAGTACAGCTCTAAAATTTTTAAGAATAAGATTAGTCTTGAGAAACCATACTACTACGTTAATGTGCCAACAAAGGCAAATCCCGAGTATGCCCCAAAAGGAGGTGAAGCAATATTTATTCTATGTCCAGTACCCGACCTTCGCCATAAGCCGAATTGGGATGACAGCGATGAGCTTGCAAATAATATCATTAACGATTTATCGGAACGAGCGGGTTTCGATATAAGCTCGAATCTGGTATCAAAAACAGTGCTCAACCCTTTGCACTGGGAGAGTATGTTCAATTTGTATAAAGGAAGTGGCTTGGGCTTAGCCCACGATTTAAACCAAATTGGGTATTTTAGACCAGCCAATACCGATGAAAAGTTTGGTAACGTATTTTACGTAGGTGCAAGCACAATTCCGGGTACCGGATTGCCAATGGCTGTTATTAGCTCGCGTTTAACAACCGAACAAATTGCAAAACGTTATGGATCTGTATAACAAAACATCGCTTGGCTGTAGCAAACTTTTTACGCAAAAGTATTCAACTTCATTTTCAAAGGCAGTTTCGCTCCTCCATATCTCAATACAGGATGACATTTACGGCATTTACGGCTTTGTTCGCGTTGCCGACGAAATTGTTGATACCTTTCACCAATACCCTAAGCAGGAAATGCTAAGCGACCTTCGAAATGAGGTTTTCCGCGCGATAGAAACAGGCATTAGCACAAATCCAATTATTAACAGCTTTCAGCTTGTGGTAAATAAGTACAACATTCCCCATGAGCTTATTACATCCTTTCTCGATAGCATGGAGATGGACCTTGAAAAAAAGGCCTTCACCTCTCAAGAATATTCAAAGTACATTTACGGAAGCGCCGAGGTAGTTGGCTTAATGTGTCTCAAGGTTTTTTCCAATGGCAACGAGAGCGAGTATAATAATTTAAGAAAACCAGCACAAAGCCTAGGCGAAGCATTTCAAAAGGTAAATTTTTTACGTGATGTGAAAGACGATTTTGCCGAGCGAGGAAGGGTTTACTTTCCAAACATTGACTTTGAAAACTTTGCCGATGTGCAAAAGAGGCAAATAGAACAGGATATTGCCAACGATCTAGAGCAGGCTTATCTGGGGATAAAAATGCTTCCTCGTACTGCTCAACTTGGAGTTTATGTTGCATACCTTTACTTTAAAGCATTACTTTCAAGAATTAAAAAAGTTAAGGCAAATCGTATCTTACAAAAGCGCATTCGGGTTCCTAATGGTATCAAGTTTTTGCTAATGCTTAAGGCCCGATTAGCATTTTGGTTTAGGCTTATTTAGCTGCAGGCAAATATTATTTTCTTATGTAAATAGCAATGCTAAGCTGTTTCATCAACCCAATAATACTGTTAACTTTGCAGCTAAATTTAAACTCTCATGTTCGATTTTTCTGAGGCTAGTATTCAGTCGCTTGCAATACACAAGGTTGGGAGCAAAGCAAACGATGGCACGCTTGTGCTTGCGCAATCGCTCATACAAATTCCCGACGAGGAGGTGATATCTCTCCTCAAAACATATTTCTTGTCGCCGTTTAAACAGCCCGAATTTTATAGCTTTGCCCATGAAACCGACCTAAACATGAACGAGGTGTATAGCTACACAAATCGGGTTTTCGATAATACCAATCTCCTTCTCGAACAGTCGCAAAACATAGCCAAACACCTTTTTCACAGCAGCAATCATCCAAATATTAAGGAGGGCGAATTATACGTTGTAATGCTAAACGATTGTGTAATTGATGGTGAGCTGGTTGATGCGTTGGGAATTTTTAAGTCCGAAAACAAGGACACCTTTCTTAAGGTTTATCATCGATCTGAAACCTTTGGTTTGGAGCAGCATCAGGGCATAAATATTCGCAAGCTCGATAAGGGCTGCCTTATTTTTAACACCGAACGCGATTTTGGTTTTAAGGTGGTTGCTATCGATAATACGAACAAGAACGATGAGGCTAGGTACTGGAAAAACGCCTTTTTAGGCGTAAAGCCTCGCGAGGACGATTTTTACCAAACAAGCGGATACATCAACCTTTGTAAGGATTTTGTAAAAGATGTACTGGTAAATGATACTAGCGTCGATAAAACCGAGCAGGTGGCCATTCTCAATAAAACACGCGACTATTTTGCCAAAAGCGACACATTCAGCAAGGACGATTTTGAGGAGAACATAATTAGCAAACCAGAAGTGGTTGAACAGTTTAGAGAGTACAAAGAGGCTTACCAAACCGACATGGGCTGTAACCTAAAGGATTCGTTTACCATTTCGGTTGATGCCGCTAAGCAAGCCAAAAAGGTTTTTAAAAGCGTAATAAAGCTCGATAAGAATTTCCACCTATACATTCACGGAGGTCGCGACAGGGTTGAAAAAGGGTTTGACCACGAAAAGGGATTGAGCTACTATAAGCTTTATTTCGATGCTGAAGGATAACAGCGCTAACATTAGTTTGAGTATAAATATTATTCGTACAAATGAGCAGTTACAAAGACATAGTTTTTAGCAAATCCGTTGTTGAGTTTGCTGCGGTTGCAAAGGAGTATTGCGCTTTTATTGAAAATGCGGTTAGCTTTAAGCGAAGCCAATTCATAAAGGTTGCTCATAGCTTGTTGCCGTTGCTTTACTACAAGGCTTCGCTTATTCCGCAAACCGAACCAATTTACGAAGAGGGTAACCAAAAACATGTTACCGAAGAGTTTTACCTTGCGCTTAATGAAAGGCTAAAAGCCTTTTTAGGCGAACACGATGCCTTCCCCGAGGTATTCGATCCGCGCATTTCCGAAACCGATGATGAATTCTCTGCTAGCCTTGCCGAGTATTTGACCGACGTATATCAAGACTTGAAGGATTTCACCATGCTATACCAAAACGGTCAGGTTGAGGAGATGAATGATGCCCTATGGGAGTGCCACCTTAATTTTAAGGAATATTGGGGCATTCGGTTAGCCAACTCCATGCGTGCAATTCATACGCTTATTTATAGCGACATCGATTTGGATGAGCAAAAACAGGAGCAATCAGAAGATAACGAAGACGAGGTTAATACGGAAGACTGGTTTATTACCAAACGCCAGCAACAAATGGACGACAACGAGTTATGATTTACCCCGAAACCATTAGCAAGGAAGAGTTGGCCCAGCTACCAAAGGCTGTGTATACCGGAAAAATTGTAGTTGTAAAAGATAAGGAAACCCTCGACAAATGGTTACCGCTGCTTCAAAAAACGCCCATTATTGGTTTCGATACCGAAACAAAACCTAGTTTTAAAAAGGGTGAGGTTAATGGCATAGCCCTTTTGCAGCTTGCAACATCCGATATTGCGTTGCTTATTAAGGTTAAGGAATTGGGTTTACCTAAAAGCCTATTGAGCGTTTTACAAAACCCTAATTATCTTAAGATTGGTGCTGCAATTCACGACGATATAAAATCGCTTAAAAAGATACGCAGGTTTACCCCTGAAGGATTTATCGATTTACAGTCGATTGTACCTGAATATGGAATTACTAGCGTAAGCGTTCGTAAGATGGCAGGTATTGTACTCAGGCAAAAGGTGTCAAAATCGCAGCAGCTATCAAACTGGGATCTACCTGATCTCTCAGAGGCTCAGCAGCAGTATGCTGCTATTGATGCGTGGGCATGCCAGCAAATTTACACAAAGCTACTTAAAAGCAAAATACCCCAATGATGTACCCAATGCTATACCTGAAATCGGGCAAGGAGCAGTCGTTGCAGCGATTTCACCCATGGATTTTTTCCGGAGCAGTTAAACGAGTTGATGGTGATTCCAATGATGGTGATGTAGTTAAGGTGGTTAGCGCCAAAGGCGAATTTCTTGCTCTTGGCCATTATCAGCCTGGTTCTATCACCGTTAGGGTTATCTCATTTGAACAATGCGAAATTGACAGGGATTTTTGGAGGCAGAAGCTTATTCGGGCATTAGCATTGCGTAAAAATGTGGGGCTTTATCCGAACCCCAAAACCAATATTTTTAGGTTTATTCATGGCGAGGGCGATAACTTGCCTGGGCTAATTGTTGATGTGTACGGCACTACTGCCGTAATGCAAGCGCACAGCACTGGTATGGCCAAAATTAAGGGTTTGCTTGCCGAGCTAATTGTTGAGGTTTTTGGTGGCACTATATCATCGGTTTACTACAAGAGTACAGGAACGCTTTCACGAAACTCGACCGATACAACCCCCGATGGGTATTTACTTGGTGGTGCAAGCAATACCGAGTTGCTTGAGCACGGCAATGCTTTTAACGTTTCGTGGGAAGAGGGACAGAAAACGGGCTTTTTTATCGATCAGCGTGAAAACAGAAATTTACTGTCACAATACTGTAAAAATGCAAACGTGCTAAATACCTTTTGCTATACAGGAGGTTTCTCTGTTTATGCAGCAAGGGGTGGTGCAAAAAGTGTTGTTAGCGTTGATAGCTCGCAAAAGGCAGTTGAACTAACCAGTCAGAATATGCTATCGAATTTTGGAGAGAACTCATCGCATAGGGCCATTTGTGCCGATGTATTCGATTTCTTTCGTGATAATCCCGATGAGCTTTACGATGTAATTATTCTTGATCCTCCTGCTTTTGCAAAGCATAGGGGGGCTTTACGTAATGCACTCCAGGCATACAAAAGGTTAAATACTATAGCCATGCACAGGCTAAAACCCGGAGGGTTACTCTTCACATTCTCCTGTTCGCAGGTAGTTAACCGCGAAAACTTTCGAAACTCGGTGTTTTCGGCCTCAGTAATTGCCAATAAAAATGTGAAGATTTTGCACCAGCTAAGTCAGCCTGCTGATCATCCAATAAATATTTATCATCCCGAAGGTGAGTATTTAAAAGGCCTTGTGCTTTACGTTGAATAAGCTAGCGGATAAAAACCCACTGGTTTTTTTGCGATAGGCTTTGGGCGTAAACGTATCCTTCTTGGTTAAACGATTTTAAATCATCGGCGTTGATTATCCTATTTTTAATGGCAAATCGCGCCATTAGTCCACGAGCACGCTTAGCGTAAATAGCAATGGTTTTGTACTCGTTGCCTTTTTGCTCCTTAAAGACAGGGGTTATCACTTTGGCGTCAATCTTTTTTAGGTTAATGGCTTTGGAGTATTCGTTTGAAGCAAGATTAATAAGTACCTTTTCCTTTTTCCCCTTAAACTCATTGTTAAAGTATTCAGTAAGTTTTTCTAGCCAAAGCTGGTATAGATTTTCACTATCCTCAATGTCAATTTTGGTTCCCATTTCAAGCCGGTAGGGCTGCATTAGGTCCATTGGCCTAAGTACCCCATATAAACCCGATAGAATTCTAAGGTGATCTTCTGCAAATTCGGCATCCTTTTCGGAAAAATCATTGGCCGATAAGCCTTCGTATACATCGCCCTTAAAGGTGAAAAGGGCTGGGTGACTATTGGTTTTGTTAAAAGGAGTTTGCCACTTAATAAAACGTTCATAGTTTAAGGTTGCGAGCGATTGGCTAATGCTCATTAGGTCTTTTAGGTCGTTAACACTTAGGCTACGCATCCTTTTTATAATAGTTTCCGATTGGTTAATAAATACTGGTTGCGTAGGTTTACTGTTAAAGTCAATATCTATTCTTTGGAGTGTTTTTGATGGAGAAAGTATTATTATCATTGGAGTATAATTTAAAATTTGTACTTTTAGTATAGTGTAATAACCTTATTGTAGGCATTTTGTTTAGCTTGCCTTAATGCTCAAAGTTAATGAATTAGCTGCGTTTAATGAAAAGGCTGTTTTGGTTTTTGCTTATCTTCGCTCTTCAACCCAATACTGTTGAAGCAAAATATCAAGCGCAAAAAGTGAATTTGGTGCTTAAATGGAGGCATCAGTTTCAGTTTGCTGGTTATTACGCTGCTGTTGAGCAAGGTTACTATAGCGATTTGGGGCTAGACGTTGAAATTGTTGAAGGCGAACCAGGACAATCATCTGTAGAAATGGTTGCACAAGGAAAAGCCCATTTTGGTGTTGGCAATGTTGAGGTGCTTGTTAACTACCTAAAGGGAAAACCTCTTGTACTTTTGGCATCAATATTTCAGCATTCTCCGTCAATTTTTATCGTTAAGGAGGGTTCTGATATATTCAACCCGCACGACTTTGTTGACAAAACCATTATGCTCGAAACCGACGAGCGAGGCTACGAATTACTATCAATGCTTTACAGCGAGGGCATAAAGCCTTGGCAGGTGAATATTGTTGATCATACGCAATCGATAAACGAGTTTTTAACTAATAAAGTTGATGCGCTAAGCGCTTATATAACAACTGAACCATACTTCCTCGATACGTATGGAATTCCGTATAGAGTTATAAGCCCGAGTGCCTATGGAATTGATTTTTACTCCGATTGCCTATTCACAAGCAAGGATTTAATTGAGCGTAACCCCGATTTAGTTGATAAATTTATTTCGGCAACGCTTAAGGGGTGGGAGTATGCACTAAACAACAAAGAGGATGTTGTGGCGCTAATACAAAAACAGTATAGTACTGCGAAAACCTACGATCAGCTTATTTACGAAGCCAACAAGGTGCATGAGCTAATAAATCCCGAGCTTGTTGCCATTGGACACACTAACCGTGGTCGATGGTTTTCAATGGCTAACTTCCTTTACAAGAATGGATTGGTGGTGATGCCAAAAAGTATTGATGATTTCTTCTACCATAAGGATGAAAGTCCTTCCTATAGTTGGAGTAATACTTCTTTGTGGATTGCCCTTGGTGTGCTGTTTGCGATTTTTGTTGGTTTTTTCATCTATTTAAAGATGAAAAAGATGGTGGTTCGCAAAACAAAGGATATGGCATTGCTGCTTAGCAAACTTGAGGAGCAGAATAAGCGAGTTAGCCAAATAAATGCTCAGCTGGTTTCGGCTCGCGAGGCAGCCGAGGAAAGCCTTAAAGACAAATCAACCTTTTTTGCCGGATTGACTACCGAGCTAAAAAAACCGGTTAAAGGTATGATGCAAATTGTTGATGCATTGTCAACATCAGAGTCTATTGGTTATGATAAGCATACTCTTATAACCGAGATAAGTAGCATAAGTAAAACACTTGACAATTTCTCAAAAGATGTTACTTCAATTTTTAGCCTCGATTCGTCAGCCGAAAGAATTAGCTATTTTTCCATTGAGCCAAACGGTTTTATTAAATCGTTTTCCGATCAGTTTATTAAGGAGAATAGGCTTAAACAGAATCAGCTTTCGTTAGAGTTACAATCGCCTCAGCTGTCGCTAAGCGTGCTAATTGATAGGGATAAGGTATTACGGATTTTTAGTATTTTAATTGCCAATGCATTGAAACATAGCCCTGGTGTTGCCATAAAACTTGGTTGGAATAATGACCATCCGGGGATGCTTACATTTTGGCTTAACGATAAAGGCACAGGGCTAACCGTTGAGCAGCTTACAAAGTTTAATCAGTTTTTTTCCGATTCTTACCGTTCCTTTAGCAAAGGTGCTGGCTATGGGCTAACACTTGTTAAGGCGCTTGTTCAGGTAATGAGAGGCAAGGTTTGGGTAACTTACGAGCAATCGGTAGGAACAACTTTTTATGTTAAAATCCCATACCTTCCTATTGATAAGCTTTTGTATTTAGATAGCATGAATGTTTTTACCGAAGGGCATGCGCATAGAGTAGAGTACAAGCAGCTTAATGCCAAAACCGTTCTTGTTTACGAGCAGCAACCCAACAATTACATTCTAATTCGTTCAATGCTCGAGGGAACAGGTTGTACGCTAATTTTTGCCGATACCATGGAGAAAATGTTAAACGTAAGCATGGGGTTTAGTGGAATCGACATGGCTTTGGTTGGTGTTAACGTTTTGTCGAATATAGATATTGATGCGATTAAAAAGCTTAGGGCTGCAAACATCAACATGCCAGTTGTAGCTAACGTTACATATAGTGCTGAAAAAAGGGAGAATTATTTAGCTGTTGGATTTACCGATGTTATTCAGCGTCCAGCATCGCGTGGACAGCTAATTTTTAAGCTACTCGAATTTTTGGGTTAAAAGGGCAAGCGTGCCTGTGGCGTTAAATCGTGGCCAGCAAAAACTCCATCTAAAAACTTGAAATATCCTGCAATAGCAATCATAGCTGCGTTATCGGTAGTAAATTTTAGTTCGGGAATGTAGGTGTTCCATCCATATTTTTTACCTGCGCTAATGGTGGCGTTTCTTAAGCTTGAGTTTGCCGCAACTCCTCCGGCAAGCGCAATTTCCTTAATTCCGTATTGTTTTGTGGCTTTAACTAGTTTTTCTATTAGGATAGTTGTAATGGTATGCTGAAGTGAGGCGCATAGATCCTCCTTATTCTCCTCAATAAAATTTGGCGAGCTAGCAATCCTATCGCGAAGGAAATATAGGAACGATGTTTTTAGGCCGCTAAAGCTAAAATCGAGACCCTTAGGAAGAGGCTTGGCAAACTCGAACGCATGTGGGTTGCCTTTTACAGCGAGTTTATCAACAACAGGTCCCCCCGGATAACCCAAGCCCATAACCTTGGCACACTTGTCAAATGCCTCACCAGCGGCATCGTCAATGGTTTTCCCAACAATTTTCATTGAGTTGTATCGCTCAACCAAAACTAGCTGCGTATGCCCACCCGATACCAAAAGGCAAAGGAATGGATACTGAGGGTGTTTGCTCTCACTGGTAGTTTTAATAAAGTGCGAAAGGATATGCCCATGTAGATGGTTTACCTCAATTAGTGGAATATTTTGTGCCAAAGCAAAACCCTTAGCAAACGATGTTCCTACAAGTAACGAACCCAGTAAGCCAGGACCGCGCGTAAAAGCGATGGCGCTAATATCGTTAGCACTAATATTTGCCTGTTTAATTGCCCTGTCAACCACAGGGATTATATTTGCCTGATGTGCTCGCGATGCTAGCTCGGGGACAACTCCTCCGTACTCTTCGTGTACTTTTTGGTTGCTAATAAGATTCGATAGTAACCACTCGTCCTTAATAATTGCCGCCGAGGTATCGTCGCACGACGATTCAATCCCTAAAATTATTGTACTCATAGCCAAAAAGGTAATGCTCAACAAAAAAATGCTCAATGGGCTCACATAGGGTTAAATTATCTTAACCTTTTTTACTAAATTCGAGCGTTTATGTGCGTTGGCATAGTTTGTGCTTGCGTTGTGTTTGTTTAAGTATTTTCAGGTGGGTAAAGTTATCAAAAAATCGGTTCGTATTCTACTCATTGTAATTGTTGTTTTGGCGGCAATTCCAACTAGCATATGGTTGCTTGTACAGGATAGCCGAGTGCAAACCCATTTGGTTACAATGGCCACCCAAATTATTGAGCAGAGGTTAGATGCAAAGGTTAGCATAAAAAAAATTGACTATAGGCCATTCAACAAGGTTTTGCTTTGCGATGTATTTGTTCAGGATTTGAATGGCGATACGCTGCTCAATGCACATAAAGTAACAGCAAACCTTTTACGTTTCAGTAGCTCAAAGCGAATTATTAGCCTTAGCAAAGTTTCGCTCGATAAGGCGCAAATAAATCTACTTACCGATTCAACAGGAACCATGAACCTTTCGGCTTTTATTAAAGCTTTGAACAAAAAGGAAAAATCCGATTCAGCATCGCCTTTTAGCATTAGAATAAAGAATGCAAGTATTGCAGAATCAACGTTCAAGATGTACAGGGAGAATGCAGACTCTGTAGGTCGTGAGCGAATTAATTTTCAAGATCTTTATCTTACAAACCTCAATATCGATTTAAAAGGCTTTGACATTGCTGGCGATACCATATCATTTACAATTAGTAATATGTCGTTTGCCGATAAAAGCGGGTTTGCCGTTGAGCGTTTTAGGACGGATATGAGCCTGTGCAGCCGATTTATGCTTTTCGAGAAGCTTCAAATTCGCTCAATGGGAAACAGTATCAACATGCCTTCGTTTTCCATGACATATTCTACATGGAAGGATATGGGTGATTTTTTGGAGAAAGTAAAGCTAAAAGGAAGCTTCGAGTCTACTACAGCATCAACCAGTTTGCTCTCCTTTTTTGTGCCAGCTTTCAACAAGTTCGATTTAGATTTTGCTTTAGAAGGGGCATTTAGGGGAACAGTGAGCGATTTTAGGGTTCGTAACCTAGAACTATTCGCTGCCGACTCAACAAGGCTTTTGTTCAATGCCAATTTAACCGGATTACCCAACTTTAATAGCACGTTAATATTTCTCGATATTAAAGATTTAACAACCAATATAAGCGATATTGAGAGTATACGTAACAATGAAACAGGCTTGCCGCTTATAAATCTTCCCGATAATTTTTACGCGCTAAAGCGATTAAACTATTCGGGTACCTTTACTGGTTTCATTTCCGATTTTGTTGCCTATGGCTCATTGAACTCAGCCATTGGTAAAGTGTTTGTCGATTTATCCATTAAGCCTGATGAGAACTCAATGGTAAACTTCGATGGTAAGGTTTCAACAACTAGCTTTAACTTGGGCAGGTTAATTGGGAACGATATACTTGGCAAAACAAGTATGAAAGCAACCATAAAAGGCAGTACCGATTACAAAAATCACTTTGAGGGTGTTACCGATGCAACAATTTCGTCGTTCGAGGCTAATGGTTATCGCTATTCGAATATCGATATTTCTGGAAATTTTAGCAGCAAAGCCTTTGTTGGTTCCCTTTTCCTCGATGACCCCAATGCAAAGCTAAACTTTATGGGGAAGGTCGATCTGTCCGATTCAATTCCTGTCTTTGACTTCTCTGCCTTTGTGCCAAAGTTCGATTTAGTGAAGCTAAACTTTAATAAGGTCGACAGTATTTCGCAGGCATCATTCCTTTTAACTGCAAAGTTCACCGGAAGTAATCTCGATAATACGCGAGGTGAGGTAAAAGTTGTAAATACCTTTTACAAAAACCAGAATGGTGAGATTAAAACTTCGGATATAACCGTAACAGCCAATAATACAGAGGAAAGTAAACTTATTGCCATAAAATCGGAGTTTGCCGAGGGTGAACTTAGGGGCAAGTATAATTATGCCAACATAATTGGTTCGCTTAAAAATTTGGCATTTTTGTATGTGCCAGCGCTTAGCCCTAATAACCTGAAACCTGAAGTAACTCCAACTGGAGTTGAAAATCCCGAGTATAACGATTACATCATAAAGCTAAGAGTTAAGAAAACCCGTAAATTCACCGATGTATTGGTACCAAATTTCAGAATAGCCGAAAACACCAATGTTTTTGGAATATACAACCCCGATTTTCAAACTCTTACGCTTAAAGTTTCGATACCTGAGCTTACTCTTGCAGGCAATACAATTAAAAATGTAATTATTGATGGTAATACCAACGACTCTTCATTTGTAGCAAGTATCTCTAGCCCTTCTTTTGAAGTTGGTGGTGCTTTTGTGCGAAATGTTTCAGTTAAAGCCGAAGCCAGCAATAATAAAATTCTAACATCATTGGCTTGGGATAATAAAACAAGCGTTAGAAATCAAGGTCAGATAGTTGCCAATACCATAGTAGAGCACAAGCAAAACTTCAATATTATTGATATTACTATTAATCCTTCCGATTTCTATCTTAATGATACTATATGGAATATTGCTGAGTCGAAGGTAATAATTGATTCATCTCGAATTTTTATAAACAACTTTTTGCTTAGCAATAACGAGCAGAGTTTGCAAGTTTCTGGGGCCATTGCTTCATTGCCAACAGATTCTATTCGAGCAGAGTTTAGAAATATTGACTTGTCAAATGTTAATCTCTATACTAGCAGTTTAGGATATGCTATTTCAGGTAAAATGAATGGCTACGCCATGTTAACCGACCTGTCTAGTACACCACTATTCTTTTCCGATTTAAGCTTGAGTAGCATAATACTTAATGAAAATGCAGTTGGTGATATCGCTCTTCAGAGTAAATGGCTGGCTAACGAAAAAAGGCTTAATGTAAGTTTGACAAACACTTTAAATGGAGAGACTGCATTATCCGTTACTGGAGATGTGTTTCCAAATTCCAATAGTTTGAACATTAAGGCTAATATTTATAAGCTTCTACTAAGTAATATTGAGCCAATTATAGCCGATAACGTATCGGGAATTGATGGTTTTCTACAGGGTAATTTAGCCCTATCGGGCTCTTTTGGACAGCCACAGCTAAATGGTCAGATTAACCTAGTTGATGGAGCAGCATCAATAGGTTTTACTAAGACAAGGTATCGGGTTTCCGATCCTATAGTTATTCAGAACAGCGACATCATCTTTCGCGATTTTAGGGTTCTCGATGTGAATAATCGGGTTGCCACATTAAATGGGGCTATTAAAACTGGGTATTTTAAGGATTTCAGGCTCGACCTCACCTTATCGCCCGAAAACTTTCAGTTTCTTAATACAACCGAAAGAGACAACGAACTTTTCTACGGTAGCGTTTACGCTACTGGACAGGTCAGGCTTATGGGGCCACCCAATAACCTCAACGTAAATGCTTCGGTTAAAACTGAGCCTCGAACAGCAATATTCCTTCCGCTTTCCTCATCAGGCGAGGTAGCCGAAACCGATTTTGTTAACATTGTTGATCGTAGTTCCGATATCATCATAATTGAAGATTCGTTTGAGTCGTTAATTGATGAGCCAAAGTCGAACATTGCGCTTAACCTCGACTTGCAAGTAACTCCCGATGCCGAGGTGCAAATTATTATTGATAAGCAGCTTGGCGATATTATTAGGGCAAACGGAACGGGAAATCTAAAAATGGAGATTAACCCTAGCACCGATGTGTTTAATATGTTTGGCCAGTATGCCATCGAAAGTGGAGATTATTTATTCACTCTTCAAGGGGTTATAAATAAACGATTTCGTATTGGCCAGGGAAGTACTATAACCTGGAATGGTGATGTTGAGGATGCAATGATGGACATTCAGGCTATCTACTCGCTCCGAACTACCTTAAGCCCACTAAGCCCGGGTAGCGAAAACGAAGCCTTTAAACGCCGAACACAAGTCGATTGCGAAATAAACCTATCGGGTAAGCTTATGGAGCCCGCAATTAATTTTGGAATTAACGTGCCTCTTGCTAAAACTGATGAGTCGATAAATGCTGTGGTGCAAGATGCTATTAGCACCGAGGAGCGATTGAGTAAGCAGTTCTTATCGCTTCTGGTAATAAACAACTTCACTAGCGATGTTCAGGAGGAAATGGCTGGTGGTTTTGGCCAAGGACTTGCATCAACAGCGAGCGAGATGCTATCGAATCAGCTAAGCAATTGGCTGTCGCAGTGGAGTTCAGCCTTTGATATTGGCATTAACTACCGCCCCGGCGACGAAATTAGCTCCGATGAAATTGAGCTAGCACTTTCAACCCAGCTGTTTAACGATAGGGTCACAATTAATAGCAACGTGGATATGGGAAGCCAAAATGTGAATACTCCCATAGCCGGCGATTTTAGCATCGACGTGAAAATCGTACCCTCTGGCAAGCTCAGGGCTAAAGCCTTTGCTCGTTCAAACGATGATATTTTAATGGGCGAAAACCAAAACGATTACACTACTGGGGCTGGTTTTATGTATCGCGAAGATTTTAATTCGTTTAATGAGCTTTGGAGAAGATACCTTAACTTTTTTAGACGCAAGCCTGAGGAAGAACGTAACCCGAGATACGCCCCATTTTACGAGGTGGATACCCTTGTTGAGGGTAGCTTAAATAGAGAGGTTAACAAAAATGCTTTAGTTGAAATAAAATAGATTTAGACCAATCATCGTTTTTTTATTAATTTCGGCAAAAATAATTTTAACTAGTATGAGTCTACTACTTTTAGCACAGGTTGATATCGCAGCCCAACAAGCTGCCGCAGAGCCAGCAGGTGAATTAACTCTTAGCTTTTGGGAGCTAACTTTAAAAGGAGGGTGGATAATGATTCCCCTTGCTTTACTTTGGTTTATTGCGGTTTACCTTTTTATCGAAAGATTTTGGGCAATTAAAAAAGCCTCAAAAGAGGATACCAATTTTATGAATCGTATTAAGGAGTACATTTACGAAGATAAGGTTGAATCGGCCCTTGCTCTTTGTCAGGCACAGAATACTCCTGTTGCCCGAATGATTGAAAAAGGCATTCAGCGTATTGGGAAACCCCTATCGGATGTTAATGCGGCCATTGAGAACGTTGGTAACTTGGAGATATCTAAACTCGAAGGTAGTTTGCCAACTCTGGCAACCATTGCTGGGGGCGCTCCTATGATTGGTTTCTTGGGTACGGTTATTGGCATGATTCGCGCATTTTATGATATGTCCATGGCGGGTAATAATATCGATGTTGGTTTGCTATCAAATGGTATTTATACCGCAATGGTTACAACTGTTGCCGGTTTAATTGTTGGTATTGCTGCCTATTTTGGGTATAACTATCTGGTTGCAAAGGTTGAAAAGGTTGTTTTTACCATGGAAGCAAATACAACTGAGTTTATGGACTTGCTCAACGAGCCCGTATCGTAGTTAATAAATTTAAACTAAAGAATAAATGGCACTTAAGCGAGGTTCAAAGGTTAATCCAAATTTTAGCATGTCGTCAATGACCGATATCGTTTTCCTCTTGCTCATTTTCTTTATGGTATCGTCAACGTTGGTTGCACCCAATGCGTTAAAGCTACTTTTGCCTCAAAGCAATAGTCAAACTCCCGCTAAGCCCATAACAACGGTTAGCATAACCGAAGACTTAAGGTTTTACGTTGAGCAAACTCCTGTTAGCTTTTTCGAACTTGAAACATCATTGGCTCAACGTTTGCAGGGTGAAGCAGAGCCTACCATTTCGCTGCATGTTCACAAATCAGTTCCTATGGAGGAGGTGGTTAAGGTGATGAATATTGCAAAGGATAATCGTTATAAGCTAATTTTGGCAACACAGCCCCTAAAGTAGTAGCGTAATGACAACAAAAACCAAAGGAATACTAGGATCGACAGCAATACACATAATTATTATTGTGTTGCTAGTTCTCTTTGGTTTTTCAACACCACTGCCATTACCTGGTGAGGAGGGGATAATTATTAATTTTGGCGATAGCGATGAAGGTGTTGGCTTAAATGAACCCAGAGAGATGCCTGAGCGTGAAACGGCTCCTGCTCAAGAAAATACACAGGAGGATGAATCGGCGCCTATAACGCAAGATTTTGAAGAAGCTCCCTCGCTTCCCGATCCAAAACCCGATCCAAAGCCCGAACCGGAAACTCCCAAAGACGACAAGCCCACCGAACCCAAAACAGAGGAACCTAAAGAGGAGAAACCTCGCGAGGTTGACAGAAGAACGCTTTTCCCTGGTCAGCAAACCGACGGAGATACCTCGGGCGAGGGTGAAACTGGCAACGAAGGCAATCAGGGAGATGTTGATGGCGACCCAACCTCAACAAATCGTGAAGGAGGAACAACTGCTGGTGGCGATGGCATTAGCTTTAGCCTTGGAGGCAGGGGATTGATGGAAGAGTTACCTAAGCCAATAGCTCCACTCAACAAGAAGGGAACTATAGTTATTAGGATTGTTGTTGACCAAGAAGGTTTTGTAAGGGAAGCTGTTTTTGAGCAAAAAGGTTCAAACAAGATAGATTCTGATTTGATAAATGCTGCGATTGAAGCTGCAAAAAAAGCTAGATTTAAAGAGAATCCAGGTCAACCTCGACAAACGGGGACAATAACTTACGTATTCAGCAATAACTAAAAGAACAGTAGCTT
>NPID01001588.1_pt1 | contig 33576 bp, 38 predicted proteins | sample 8637491 | NCBI WGS metagenome assembly NPID01 (sample SAMN07420843, study PRJNA396082) | bioreactor metagenome | isolation source: sample BA6 brine-fed electro-methanogenic bioreactor BA | place: Japan: Kochi | collected 2016-06-14 | reverse complement strand
AGGCACAGGCGCATCAGAAAGCGCCTTTCAGGTACTTCAGATCGTCCCAGGCTCTACGTCAGAAGGTCGCTGAAGCACATGATCGCCTGTCTCATTGACGACGTTGAGGGGAAAACCCTTCTTGCTCTTACAACGGATTCCAATGAGTTCAAGACCGACGCGGGCAAGACCAAGACCGCAAGGGCCGAAGCTCTGGGAGCCCTCCTGGCCGAGAAGGCAAAGGAAAAGGGCATAACATCCGTTGTGTTTGACAGAGGTGGACATCCCTATCACGGCAGGGTCAAGGCCCTGGCGGAGAAGGCCCGTGAATGCGGACTGGAATTCTAGGGGGACACTGATGGAAAAAAAGAACGACAGCAGAGCCAGAAGCGGCAGGAACGACGGCAGACGGGACTCTTCCGACAGGGGCGGCGACTCCAGGGGCAGGAAGGGTGCGCCCAGGCGCACCGTGGAGAAGAAGCCCACCGCCCTGGAGGAAGCCGGTCTCGTTGACAAGCTGATAACCGTAAACAGGTGCGCCAAGGTCACAAAGGGCGGAAGGACCTTCGGGTTCAACGCCATCGTGGCAGTGGGGGACCAGAACGGAATGGTGGGAGTGGGCCTGGGCAAGGCCACGGAACTCCCCGAGTCCATAAGGAAAGCAACCGAGAACGCCAGAAAGAGCATGATCAAGGTCCCCCTGGTTGACAACAGAACCATACCCCACCTGATCATCGGCAGGTACGGAGCCGGCAAGGTCCTTCTCAGACCAGCCAGCCCAGGTACCGGCGTTATCGCCGGCAGCGCGGTCCGTGCCATCATGGAATGCGCCGGCGTAAAGGACGTGCTCACCAAGGCACAGGGCTCCAACAACGCCCACAACGTGACCAAGGCCACGATGAGCGGGCTCCAGGACCTTATCAAGATCGACAGGATCAGTTCGGTGAGGCGTACGGTGGTTTCTGAAAGGAGCAAGTCGAATGGCTGACAGGAAGCTCCGTGTAACGAAGATCAGAAGCGCCATCGGCAGGCAGTCGGGCCAGAAGAAGACCCTTGAGGCCCTGGGTCTCGGGAAGATGAACTCTTCCAGGGTCCACAACGACTCTCCCCAGATCCGCGGCATGATCTTCAAGGTTAAGCACCTTGTGAAAGTTGAGGAGGTGGAAGCATGAGAAGGCTTCAGCATCTTCGTCCTGCACAGGGCGCGAAGAAGGATCGCAAGAGAAGGGGATGCGGCCTGGGCACAGGCAACGGCGGAACCGCCGGTAAGGGCCACAAGGGCCAGAAGGCCAGGTCCACTGTACATCCATGGTTCGAGGGCGGGCAGATGCCCATCCAGCGGCGCATGACCCACAAGGGTTTCAGCAACGCCAGGCACGCTAAGCAGTATCAGGTGGTGAACATCGGCCTGCTCGAGAAGTTCGAGGAAGGCACCGTGGTCACCCCTGAGCTGATGAAGAAGGCCGGGATGATATCCTCAAGGATCAGACCCGTGAAGATCCTGGGCGACGGCAAGCTCACGAAGAACCTCACGGTATGCGCCGACGCATACACCGAGAGCGCTCTCAAGGCGATCACCGAAGCCGGCGGAACGGTGGAGGTCCTCAGCTGATGCGCGGTTTTGACAACGTAATGAAGATCCCGGAGCTCCGGAAGAAGATCCTCTATACGTTCGGGCTGCTTGCCATCTACCGTCTGGGCGGGTTCATCCCCGTGCCGGGCATCAACAGCCACGCGCTTCAGGAGGCTTTCGCCGGAGGCGGGGGAGTGATGGGAATGTTCGACCTGTTCGTAGGTGGAGCGCTCCAGAGGGCGAGTATCTTCGCCCTGGGCATAATGCCCTACATTTCCGCCTCGATCATCGTTCAGCTCCTGGGATCCGTGCTTCCCTACTTCGAGAAACTGAAGAAGGAAGGCGAGGCCGGCCGTCAGAAGATGACGGAGATAACCAGGTACGGAACGGTTCTCCTGGCTTTTATCCAGGGCCTGGGCATCAGCCAGTACCTGATCGGAATGAACCAGCAGGTGCCCGGTGTTGTTCCCAACGCCAGCCTGGGGTTCACCATACAGACAGTGGTAACCCTCATCACCGGTACCATCTTCGTGATGTGGCTCGGTGAGAGGATAAGTGAGAGGGGAATCGGCAACGGCATAAGCCTCATTATCTTCGCCGGTATCGTGGGAAGGCTTCCCGAAGCTGTCCAGACCCTCTACAGGGACATCTTCGTTTTCCAGCAGACGAACTTCATCACAGGGATATTCCTGGTGGTGTTCATGTTCGCCGTGGTGGTCTTCGTGGTGGTGATGACCGAAGCCCAGAGAAGGATCCCCGTTTCCTACGCCAAGCAGGTGCGGGGAAGGAAAGTGTATGGAGGGCAGAGCACCCATATACCCCTCAGGCTGAACACCGCCGGAGTCATCCCGGTGATCTTCGCCCAGTCGTTCATGATGTTCCCCTCCACCCTGGCGATGTTCTTCCCCAACAGCGACATCTCCGGGTGGGTGAACAGCTTCATGGCCCCGGGGGGATGGCTCTACATAACCATCTACACCCTGCTTATCATTCTCTTCGCCTACGTGTACACCGCCATTGTCTTCAATCCCCAGGATCTGGCGGACAACATGAAGAAGCAGGGCGGATTCATCCCCGGCAGGAAACCCGGCAAGAGCACTGCCAAGTACATAGAGAAGGTCCTGGTAAGGGTTACCCTTCCAGGCGCCATCTTCCTGGCTGCCATTGCCGTTCTTCCCATGCTGATGATGCGTCACGCGGGAGTGAACTTCATGTTCGGCGGAACCAGCCTGCTGATCGTGGTAGGCGTAGCGCTGGAAACACTGAGGCAGATCGAGACCCATCTTCTCATGCGTCACTACGACGGCTTCCTCTCAAAGGGAAGGATCCGTGGCAGACGATGAGGATAGTGTTCTTCGGTTCTCCTGGATCGGGCAAGGGTACCCAGGCTGCGCGGATCGCCGAGCAGTACGACCTTACCCATATATCAACAGGTGAGCTGTTCAGGTCAAAGGTCCTGGACGACACCCGGATAGGCAGGAGGATCGGCCACGTAATAGCCGCGGGTCAGCTGGTGGACGACATCACCACGAACTACGTTCTCTTCAAGGCCCTGGACGGCATGAAGAGGTTCCTCGTGGACGGCTACCCGCGGAACGTGGCACAGGCCAGGTCATTCGACGTTCACCTCAAGAACCTGAACCTCGAGCTGACCTGCGCGCTGTTCCTGGACGTTCCCGAGGAGGAGGCGGTCAGAAGACTGAGCCTCAGAAGGAACATCAGACAGGAGAAGAAGGAAAACCACCAGAGAGCCGACGATGCGCCAGAGGTGATCCATCGGAGGTTCCAGGTTTACAGACGGGCCACTGAACCCCTTGTTGAGTACTACGGCGACAGGATGGTCGCAGTTGACGGAACAGGGGACGCTGATCAGGTCACAGCCAGGATTCTCGAGGTTTTGAAACCATGGGAATAGTTACCGCGGGCAAGGACCTTAAGGCGGTCAGGGAATCGGCGAGGATAGTACGGAAGGTGCTTTCCGAGCTTGCCCTGTTCATAGAGCCCGGGGTTACGACGGCGGAAATAGATGCACTGGGCCGGAGAATCATCGAAGGGGAAGGGGCAGTTCCCTCCTTCCTCGACTACAACGGCTACCCCGCCGCGGTTTGCGTCTCCATAAACCGCGAGGTAGTGCACGGCATTCCATCCGCCGCCAGGAAGGTAACCGAAGGGGACATAGTGGGCATCGACGTGGGAGCGTTCAAGAACGGATACCACGGAGATGCCGCGGATACGGTCATGGTCGGAGAGGTTACTCCAGAGGCCAGGAAACTGGTGGAGATAACCTACGAGGCCAGGGATCTAGGGATCAAAGCAGCGGTGGCGGGAAACTGCGTCGGTGACATTGGGCACGCGGTTCAGAGCCACGTTGAAGCCAGGGGCTACAGCGTGGTTCACCAGCTCGTGGGTCACGGAATAGGCAGAAAGCTCCATGAGAGCCCCCAGGTGCCCAACTACGGAACCAGGGGCAAGGGCTCGAAGCTCAGGAACGGCCTGCTGCTGGCCATTGAGCCCATGGTTAATCAGGGAGTAGCGGAGGTGCGGTTCCTTCCCGACGGCTGGACAGTTGTTACAGCCGACGGGAAGCTGTCGGCCCACGCCGAACACACCATTATGGTGAACGGGAATGAGCCGGAAATATTGACGGCATAGCCGTTTATGAGAATATTTGCACTTCCCTGACTCAACGGAGAGGACAATATGGCGAAAGAACAGGGTATTGTCGTTGACGGAACGGTTCTGGAAACCCTTCCAAACAGCATGTGTCGAGTTGAGCTTGACAAACCGGAGGGGCATGTTGTCCTGTGCCATGTGTCAGGCAAGATGAGGATGCACTATATACGCATCCTCGTGGGTGACAGGGTGACGGTGGAGCTGTCTCCCTACGACCTCAGCAGAGGGCGTATCACTTACAGGTATAAGTGAGGTAAGTCATGAAAGTACGCAGTTCAGTAAAGAAGATTTGCGAGTACTGTCGAATTGTCAGGCGGGAGGGGAAGGTCCTTGTGATCTGTTCCCGGAATCCCCGTCACAAGCAGAGACAGGGATAGCCGCCGGGCGGCAGTAACGGAGGTAACAAGTGGCGAGAATAGCAGGTGTTGACCTGCCCAGGAACAAGCAGGTCGTCTACGCTCTTCCATACATACACGGCATAGGTTTCACTTCAGCGAAGCAGATACTCACGGAAGTGGGGATTCCCTTCGACAGGAACACCGATGCTCTTACGGAAACCGAAGTGGCGGCCCTCAGAACGGCCATCGATGAAGGCTACAAGGTAGAGGGTGCCCTGAGGGCCGAGGTAAACATGAACCGGAAGAGGCTCATGGACATCGGATGCTACAGGGGCCTCAGGCACAGAAAGAACCTTCCTGTGCGGGGACAGCGCACCCACACGAACGCCCGCACCCGAAAAGGTCCCAAGCGGGGCCACGGAAAGAGAAGGTAGGTGAGTCATGCCCAAGGCAAAGAGCAGAAAGCCGATCAGGAAAAAGATCACCAAGGTTTCCGACGTTCATGGAGTGGCTCACATCAAGTCGTCCTTCAACAACACCGTGGTGACCATTTCCGACAGGGGCGGGAACGTGATCACCTGGGCCAGCGGCGGAACCACCGGCGTTAAGGGAACCAGGAAGAGCACCGCCTTCGCCGCCAGCCAGGCTGCGGTCCAGGCGGCGGAGAAGGCAATAGAGGCTGGCCTCAAGAAGGTGGAAGTCTGGGTTCGCGGGCCGGGATCCGGCAGGGAAGCCGCGGTGAGGGCCCTTCAGACCACCGATATCGAGGTAACCGGAGTCAAGGACATCACCAGAATACCCCACAACGGCTGCAGACCAAACAAGCGTCGTAGAGGCAAGAACTGATAACGAAAGCGTTCAGGGGGAAACGATGGAATACATGAAGCTTCATCTGCCGGATATTGTCAGGTGGGACAGCGAGACCCTTACCGACAGATACGGCATGATGACGATATCAGCCCTGGAAAGGGGTTTCGGAAGAACTCTCGGCAACGCCCTTCGCAGGATAATGCTCTCTTCCCTCGAAGGCGCGGCACCCGTTTCCGTTACCATAAAAGGAGCGGAGCACGAGTTCAGCGTTCTCAACGGTGTTCTCGAGGATGTCCCGGACATCATTCTCAACATCAAGTCGCTTTCGGTGGACTACCTGGGTGATGGTTCACCCCAGCTCAGGCTCAAGGCCGACAAGCCGGGGGTCTACACCGCGGAGGCCTTCCAGTGCGACGAAGGCGTAACCATATCCAGCGGATCCCAGCCCATCGCTGAGATCACCGAAGAGGGCGCCGAGCTGGACATCGTGGTTAACATAGAGCGCGGCAAGGGATTCGTGACCCAGGACGAGTGGTACAACCACGGAAGGGGCAGGGAGATCGGCGACATCCTCGTGGATTCCTGGTTCTGCCCTGTCCGCAAGGTCAACTTCGAGGTCGAGAGTGCCCGTGTGGGAGACCGCACCGACTACGACAAGCTGAGGATGGAAGTGACCACCGACGGCAGCATTACTCCCCAGGATGCCGTTGCCGGAGCCACGAAGATCCTCATGAAGCACCTGGAACTGATCCTGGACATCAAGGTCGAGGAAGACCTTCCTGAGGAAACCCGAGTGCCTGTTCAGGCGCCTGTTCCCGAAGAAGAGGAACCGGTAAAGGCGGAGGAAGCTGCCGAGGAGGATGCAGGGGAAGACCTTGACCTCGCGGACACAGATCTCTCCAAAAGGTACGTGAAGATATTGTCTGCCGGCGGCATCAACACCATCAACCAGCTGGCCGGCAAGAAAGCCGATGAGCTCCTTGCCCTTCGCAATTTCGGCACCGCGTCCCTGGACGTGGTGGTGGACCTGCTGAAGGCGCACGGCCGCTCTCTGGCTGAATAGAAAGGACAGGGAGCAGCACATGCGCCACAGAAAGACTACTCCCAAGCTGGGCAGGAACAAGGCTGCCAGGACCCGGATGCTCAGGAATCTGGTCACATCTCTTTTTCTCGAGGAAAAAGTAGTGACCAGCCAGGCCAGGGCAAAGGCAGCCAGAAGCCTCGCCGAGAGGATCATCACCAAGGGGAAGAAGGACACCGTTCATTCCAGAAGGCTGGTTGCGGGAATGGTGTACGGTTCCGACGCGGTGAAGAAGGTGTTCAACGAACTGGGTCCCAGGTACGCCGACAGGCCGGGTGGCTACACCAGGCTTATCAAGCTGGGCCCCAGGAAGGGCGACGCCGCCGAAGCGGTTATCCTCGAGCTTGTGGATTCTCCCGGTAAAGGGGAGTAAGATCCCTTGAGGTCGATAGCCGTTCTTACCAGCGGCGGAGACGCCCCGGGAATGAACGCGGGAATAAGGGCCACGGTGAGAACGGCGATCTCCCGTGGCCTTTCCGTATTCGGAGTACGAAGGGGTTATCAGGGCCTTATTGACGACGAGCTTTTCGAGATGTCCTCAACCGATGTGAGCAACATCCTCCAGAGGGGCGGCACCATACTTCACTCCGCCAGGAGCGACGAGTTCAGGACCCCTGAGGGCAGGGCCAGGGCCGCTGAGAACCTCCAGAGAAGGCAGATCGAAGGTCTGGTGGTGTTCGGAGGGGACGGCAGCTTCCGTGGAGCAAACGACCTTCAGCGCGAACACGCCGTCAGGGTTGTGGGCGCCCCCGCCACAATAGACAACGACATCTGGGGAACCGACTTCACCATTGGTTTCGATACCGCTGTGAATACCGCCCTTGATGCCATCGACAAGGTGAGGGATACCGCCGCAGCCCACGACAAGCTTTTCATCGTGGAGGTAATGGGCAGGCACGCGGGGTTCATAGCCCTGGAAGTGGGTATAGGTACCGGAGCAGAGGGCATCCTCATCCCGGAAACGGTCACCGATATCCCTGACATCATAAGCAGACTGAATGAGAGGATGAAGGAGGGCAGGACCTCCAGCATCCTGGTTGTCGCCGAGGGCGATGAAGAGGGGAACGCCTACCAGATCGCCGGGAAGATAGAGAAACTCTCCGGTATCAAGAGCCGTGTAACAGTTTTGGGACATGTGCAGCGCGGCGGCAGCCCCACCGCATCGGACAGGATGCTCGCCTCGAAGCTGGGCTACGCTTCGGTGATGGCCCTGCTGGATGACGCGGCGCCGTGCATGGTGGGCATCGAGGAGGGGCAGATAGTCCGCCATCCCCTTGCCGACGCCTGGACCAGGAAGAAGGAACTGGATCAGCTCCTGGTGAAGCTCATAGCTGAGCTGGAATAGCCTTCTGCTACCTCATCACCGTCAGGATCGCCGATCCTCCAGAACCATCTGAAACCCTTGCCACATAGACCCCATTGCTCAGTTCACCGAGATACACGGTTGTGGATGGTTGTTCAGCTGCAATGGAGGCAACCATCCTTCCGCTGAGATCGAAGAGCTGGACCTGAGCCGGAAGTTCAACTCCATCTCCCAGAAAAAGAACCGCGTGTTCATCCGCGGGGCTCGGAGAAACGCTGATATGGGGGCAGTAGTCCCCCATTCCGCTGTTTCCGGCGCCCATTGTGCCGGTGTGCCACATGTACTTGATCTCACCGTATGTCGTCAGAGCAATGTGAGCCTGCTCATCGCTGGAAATGGCCAGATCGTGGGAGTTCGCGGTGTAGCCCAGGCTGGTTTCTACCCAGCTTCCGGCGATACGGCACATATGACGCAGAGCGTTCATTGCGGTGTATGTAACGTGGGGTGTGTTCCCGGGTGAATAGGAAAAACAGTAGACATCCTCAGGGTGGACGGGGAGAACTACAGGAGGATCGGGATACTCGCAGAGATGGATACCTTCAGGATCGCCGGTGTTGACATAGGTGATCCCTGTACGATCCCCTGTTCCGCAGGCGATATTGGGATACACCACCAGATACTGATCATCGTCTATCTCGGCCCGGGTCCAGTCGCCTGAAGCTCCCCTGAAGTAGGCATATATGGTTTCATGGTCGCCAACGGTTCGCATGACGGCCATTCTTGGCAGGCCGTCCTGGTTGAGGTCCATGTCCAGTTCGCTCAGTGCTCCTCCTGTGATAGTGTCTGCCGCTTCCATGGTCCAACCTGAACCATCCCTGACGGCATGACACACGATGTACTGCCCGCTTAGAAGAGCAAGGTAGCTGATGTGCGCTAAGCCGTCCTGGTCAACCGCGAGCCTGGGACTGTGCAGGACACGGCCACCATGGGTATAGGTTTCCGCTTCCCAGCCCCGGTCAGTTCTCGTTGCCAGGGTAAGCTCGGTGATCCCGCTCTTGTACAGTATGCAGGGTGTCGATCCGGCGATCAGTTCAATGTCAGGGTGTTCACCGCTGTCGGCCACGGTCTCGATCTGCCACTGCCAGCGGGAAGCGTCGTGCCACACATATTCTATTCCTCCGTCGGCTTCAAAGGACATGTGCGGCGAGTCCTCCTGGCTCAGACAGAGGCTTATGTTGTCGGTATTCTGGTATCCCCAGCAGATAAGGTTAATGTACCACCCGTCCGCAGTCTGTTCCTCCAGCTCCAGCAGCCGGGAGCTTCCTTGAAAAACGAGCATCGATATCAGAAACAACATCATGCGAATCATCCCTCCCTGATCATCCAGGAATTATGGCAACAGTTCCTCCACGGTGAAGTAAACCTTATAGACAGTAACTCCCTCTCCCTGCCATAAGGATTCCAGGGTATCCGGTTCTCCAGGCAGGAGGGTAATCAGAACGGTCATCCTGCGTCTGTCGTTCTCCTGTGAAATGCCGTTGTACCAGGTCCAGAGCCCGTCCACGGAGAACTCCCCATAGTCATCGCTGGTCCACGAGCCCTCGATAGCCCTTCCGCTGAGCCCGGCCGGCTCCATGAGAAAATCCCCATCTGAGAAGAAACTGTATATGGAAGAACCGTCGGTGAAGCTGAATACCCCTTGCGTATCCAGTATCTCTTCGATGGACCCGGGCACTGTGCCACAGAGCAGCGCCGCAATAAACACAGGAATGATCATACAACCCTCCCTTTTCCGCTGCACCGCAGCATATGATTATTCATACACCATGAGGTATGCTGTCACAAGTGCAGGGAGCGGGAATGCAGAAGATATGGGAACGGCTGGGGCTGGAGCAGAGGGACTGGAGGAAGCTGGCAGAGGCTTTCTACGACCTTGCCCACAACGACACCAGGAAGTTCGACCTCCTGGATGACCATCTGAAGGCCACCCCAGCGGGGGTTCTCTGCTCAAGGTACATCCGGACCAGAGATCATGGTCTGGTTGATCAGGCCGGGAAGCTGATAACCGGAAGCGCCCACTGGTACGTTTACCTGGGCAGGATAATGTAGCGCCCTCTACCTGATACGGACGAATCTGCCGGTGGCACCGGTTCCACCCGGCGGTCTGGCGAAGATGAAGTACACCCCCGGCTGAAGGTCTTCAAGCTCCAGCTGTGAAGCGGAGCCATTCTGAACGGTGATGCCGTCGATGACCCTGCGGCCGGCTATGTCGTACACCGAAATCTGATAAGAGGGGGATATTCCGGTCACACGGAAGGAAATGCCATCGTCTGATGCGGGGTTCGGGCCCAGAATGGACACCTCGTAGGGTAGCGGGGGAACCGGGCTGGAACTGCCCACCCCAAGGACCTCAAGCGCAGGGTCCCCGAAGAGGGAATAGGCCATCACTGACTGCATCACCCTGTCGTAGGGACCCGTCATGTTGGGTATCTCAAGGTCCTTTGCAATGGTGAAGGCAGCTCCCAGGGTGGGGGCCTTGTACCTGTAGGCTCTGGATACAGTGTTCAGGCACAGCCTTTCCGAGGGTCCTATCTCAGGCCAGTAGCCCTCCCAGCCCCATGTGGTGTTGAAGAGGCAGGCCACACCTCCGCCGTCTGCAAGAGTAAGAAGAGTGTCCGGAAGGTTGGTTCCCGGATCGGTGAAATCACCTGTGTGACAGCCGATGCTGGAGTGTATTCCGTATCTGCCCTGGTTGTCGAATCCGTACATTCTGGTTAACCCTATAATGGGATCGCCCCCTGACCAGATCACGAACCTGTCGTTTCCATGGCCGGCGTAGTGATTCCAACCCGAGCCGCTGTACAGCGGCCGGAAATACGTGTCGGGGTAGTCTCCATTCTCGGACTGGTAAGCCTTCACAAGGTCAAAACCGCCCGGGAACTCTTCTGCCATCATCTCGCAGCCCTTTACCCCGGTGTAGCCGATCTCCGGGAAGAGCAAGGCCCCGCAGAGCACCGCCTGTCGGTACCAGTCGCCCTCCCCGGCGGAGTGGTAAGCCAGGGTCTTGTCCACGATGGCCTGGGCTTCCTGGTTCGTGTCGAAGAGGATGCGCCCGAGAACCACGTCTGCGTAAAGGTCCAGGGAATCCTCCCACTCTCCGTATACCCCGTTGCCGTTCAAGTCCCATGTTCCGTCGAGGTCGGCGTAGTAGAGGTCGCAGGGCGCTGTTTCAACCAGACCCTCACACTCCATGTACACATCCCTGGAGGGCACCACATTCTCGTCCCCGGCCAGCAGCACGAAGGCCGTTCCCCTGCTGAAAGCGAAGTCAGTTATGCAGTTCCTCAGGTCTTCCTGAACATCCGAACCGCCCCAGGATCCGGATATCGATTCAACGGTAACGATCTCGACGGAGTACCCGCTTTCGGCGAGGTGGTCGGAGAGCGGCTGCAGTTCGTTCAGGAAATCCTCTCCTGTGACAAGCAGGTACTCGGCATTGGAGGGGAGCGGAGGTTCCAGGTGGAAGGCAGCGGTCCCGAAGGTACTGGACAGGGCCCGGATCCTCTCCTGAAGCACGGTAACCTGGGCAGAGGAAAGCTCAGGCGACGGTCCCGGAGCAGGGGAGCAGCAAAATTCGACCTCAACCGAGGAAGCAAGATTGAGGGTTCCAGTTTCAGGGTGGTAGCTCCAGGGGTTTATCGCGGTTATCAGAACTGTGACGGAGCCCAGGATGACCCCGGAGCGAGCGGAGACAAGCGGGTCATCGCCGGAAACGCTGTATTCAGCGGCACGAAGCTCGTCTGCCGAGGGCGCTCCTGAAGGGCGAAGATCTTCCGCAGCTGCCACCATTACTCCGGTGCTGACGGGTTCGTCTGGGAAGGATAAACGGGCTGAAGCTCCGTCCAGGGACATTCTTCCTGGAATCACCCGGACCACCTGAACCAGGGGAAGAAGAGGGTATCCCGGTTCGCAGCTGAGGAAACCCTCTTCCGGCAGGTATTCAACATAAGCGTAACCTTCCCTGGAGGTTATCTCCACTCCGGAAGGAAACGGCTGAAAGGAAAGGGATTCCCCATAAGAGATCAGCGCGAATACAAGCAGGGAACCCATCGATCCTCCATTCTCTCCTGTTTCTGGTGCGGCAACTTAACATCTTAACCGGACACCGCCGCTTTTGTTCCTTGTGATGGGCTGAATATATTCCACGAATGAAAGTTGCCGTACTCTGTTACATCAGACAGGGCGGACGGACCCTTATGATCCACAGGAACGCCAGGCCCGATGACATGCACTATGGGAAGTGGAACGCCCCGGGGGGCAAGGTGGAACCCGGGGAAACCCCTGAGGAATGCGCCGTAAGGGAGGTTTTCGAGGAGACCGGGCTTACGGTGAGTTCCCCCAGGATGCGGGGTGTCCTTACCTTCCCCGCCTTCGACGGCGAGGACGACTGGTACGTTTTCGTCTTCACCGCCGAAGATTTCCAGGGAGACCTCAAGCTGGCATGCCCCGAGGGGGAGCTCCACTGGATCGATGACTCTAAGCTGCATGACCTTCCCCTCTGGGAGGGTGACAGGGTCTTCATGAAGTGGCTGGATCACAGCAGGTTCTTCAGCGGCAAGTTCATCTACACCTCCGGGGGCTTCCGGGAGCACTCGGTGGTCTTTCACGGGGGTGACTGATGCCCGCTTCACTTCTGCTGACAGCCATCCTGTCGCTTACCCAGGTCCGCCTGGGATACGAGGAGAACTATCCCCTGTCTTTTACCAATGAAGGCGGCGAGCCCTCCGGTCTATACATCGAGCTTTTCCGGGAGATAGCGGAAGAAGAGGGGTGGGAAGCGATCTTCGTGCCTGATGAGTGGCCAAGGCTCACCGAGATGCTGCAGGCAGGCGAAATTGACCTGATCGCCTGCATGACGAAAACAGCCGCAAGGGAGCAGGTGTATCTGTTCCCCAAGGAGTCTGTCGAGGCGGGTTGGTCCATTCTCCTGGTGAAGCGAGGCGGAGAGATAAGAACCCTCCGGGACCTGCACGGCAGAACGGTGGCGCTGATCCGGGAAGACGTTCACAGCGAAACCCTGATCGAGCTGATCACCCAGCTGGAACTCACCGTGGATACTCTCTGGAGCGGCAGCTACTCCGAAGGTATAGAGGCGGTGAGGCGGGGGGACGCAGTGGCGGTCCCCGTTCCGAAGATCATCATGCTCACGCCGGATTTCCCGGGGGACCTTGCCCCCCAGGGTATCGTCTGGAGCCCGATGCCGGCATCCTTCGCCGGGAACAGGGATGGCTCCGGGGAGTACATCTCCGCGATCAACCGGCATCTGGAGAACATGAAGGCCGACAGCTCCTCCGTTTACTATGCGCTACTCGATAAATGGCTCAGCGAACCTGAGAGAAAGTCCGTTCCCAGGGTCTTCTACCTTGTGGCCGGGGCCCTGTTCTTCCTCTTCATGGCATTCATCCTGTTGATGAACAGACGCCTGGCAGGGGAGATCGCACGGAACAGGAAGGCCCTCACCAACAGCCGTTCCCTTGCGGACATCGCCCTGGCGGCAGCGGAGGCGGAAAACCTGGACCAGCTCTACGAGACCGTTGGCAGCCTCCTCAGGGCCAACCTGGGAGCGGAGAACTTCTACATAGCGATTCACGACCGTGAGAAGGACATCTTCACATTTCCCTTCATAAGGGACGCCCACGATGAGGATCCTGTTCTGGAAGACCCTGAAACGTTCACTTACCAAGTTTTCCGAACAGGGCAGCCCCTCATGCTGAACCGCGCCCGGATAATGGACATGATCCGGGACCCCTCAATACCCGTGAAGGCAAGGGAGGAGGAGATCCCCGAGCAGTACATAGCGGTCCCCATGAAGGCCGGGGACATAACCATAGGCGTCATAGCCTTCCAGAGCTATCACCGCGACGAGTTCTCCGAGAATGAACTGCTCTTCGTTACCGGGATCAGCGGGCACCTTGCCGGGGCATTCCAGAGGATGAAGGCAAGGGAGGACGCCGAACGGAGCCGGCAGAGACAGAAGATGCTGCTCGATTTCGATCCCACGGCGGTGTTCCTTCTGGACCCTTCCGGAACCATAGTGGACTGGAACAGGCGCGCCCTTGAGTTCACCGAGGTGAAGGGCGAAGGCCTGGCCGGCAGGAGGCTTGCCGATTTTCTCACGGACTCCGCCAGGATCAGGCTCGACCCTCTGGAGAAGCACCGGCCAGGTGAGCAGAGCCACTTCTCCGGAAGCCTGATGGGAGAAAGAGGGTCCCTCTACCAGGTGGAGGGAATGGTGAACAGCTACAGGGACCGCTCTGAACTCTTCCACTTCGTTACCGTAATGGACGTTACCGAGAAAAGCCTTCTGGAGAAGGACGCCATGAGGAACGAGAGGCTGGAGGCGATAGGTCTTCTGGCAGGCGGAATAGCTCATGACTTCAACAACATACTCACCGGGGTCATGGGTTCTCTGAGCCTTCTGCGGTCCGCAGGAAGCCGGGAACAGAGGGAGGAACTGCTGGAAAGCGCCGAAAAGGCGGCGGTGAGGGCCAGGAGCCTCACCGGGCAGCTCCTTACATTCGCCAAGGGCGGCGCTCCCATAAGGAAGTCCGTGGAGACAGCCTCCATCCTCAGGGATGTGTCCGAGTTCGTTCTCAGGGGCTCCTCCGTGCTCCTCCAGATGGAGGTGGACGATGACACATGGAACCTCAATGTTGATACCCAGCAGTTCAGTCAGGTGCTTCAGAACATCGTCACGAACGCAAGACAGGCTATGGATAACAGCGGGAAACTAACGGTGAGGGCGTCGAACTGCGTGACTCCAAAGGGGGAACTGGTGCTGATCGAGTTCGAGGACACCGGCCCCGGCATCCCTTCTGAGATCGTCGAGAAGGTGTTCGATCCCTATTTCTCCACCAAGTCCGGGGGTCACGGTCTCGGACTGGCCACGAGCTTCTCCATCATTCAGCGACACGGAGGAACCATCAAGGCCGGGAACGGTGTCAACGGAGGAGCCCTGTTCTCCCTTCTGGTTCCCGCCTCGAGGGATTCCGGAAGACCGGAGGCGGTTCAGCCCGCCCCAGGCGGCGATTCCCATTCCGGAAGGATACTTATCCTCGACGATGACGGAACAGTTTTAGAAACAGCTTCCACGATGCTGGAAAAGCTGGGGTACTCCTGCGATTTCGCCGAAGAGGGCGAAGAGGCCGTTCAGATGTACCGGGAGGCCATGGAGCAGGGTAGAAGGTACAGGGCGGTGATCATGGACCTTACCATTCCCGGAGGTTTCGGGGGAGCACAGGCGGTCAGGCAGGTCCTCCAGATCGATCCGGAAGCGGTGGTGATCGTATCCAGCGGCTATGCCGGGAACGATGTGATGGCCAATTACGAAAGCTACGGTTTCAGAGGGGTGCTTGCGAAACCCTACACCATGAGCGAGCTTTCAGACTCTCTTCTCAGGGCGATGGGGAACTGACCGATGGAACACAATGTACCCCTGGAGCGTATCAGCTTCATACCATGAATTGAGGAGGCAGCAATGGGGGAATGCGTAAAGAAAAGCGTGTTCACGGAGAAAGCCCCTTCCCCGGTGGGGCCTTACAGCCAGGCGGTGGTCAGCGGAGGGCTGGTGTTTGCCAGCGGGCAGCTTGGAATGCGGCCGGGAGAACGTCCCGAGGGGTCCGTCGAGGAGCAGGCCCGAATCGCTCTGGAGAACCTTGATTATGTTCTCCGTGCCGCCGGGTCGGGTATGGACTGCGTGCTCAAGGTTACGGTCTTCCTGAGAAGCATGAACGATTTTCAGGCGGTAAATGGTATATACGGCGAGTTTTTCAGGGAGCCCTATCCGGCAAGAGCGGCCTTCGAGGTCTCCCGCCTGCCCCTTGACGCCGCGGTGGAGATAGAGGCCGTGGCAAGACTGAAAGAGAGTTAGAGAATGCTTGGACAGGTATGGTCCACAGTGGCCGGTTCAGACGGCTTCACCAAGTTCATACTGCTTCTGATACTCGTTCTTTCCCTGGGTTCCTGGGGGGTGGCCATAGCCAAGCTCAGGGAACTCACCAGGATCATGAATGCCTCCAGGAAGTTCATGGACGCGCTGAGGACCACCGGCAGACCCCCGGGCGGAGACTTCGTGAAGCACTCCGGTGACATGGGTCCCCTGGCAAGGATGTACACCGAGGCAGGCCGCTACCTCAGAAGGAGGCAGGATCAGGGCCGGACAGAGCCTCTGAACCGAGATGAGGTGGCAATACTCCACGGAGCCCTGGAAAGGGAGGCCAGCGAGGACCTGGCCCAGAGAAGCAGGAACATAGGCTTCCTGGCCACCGTTACCAGCGTAAGCCCGCTTCTGGGACTCCTGGGGACCGTGTGGGGCGTTCTGGTGAGCTTCATCGGCATGCGCGAAGCCGGCATTGCCGACATCAGCGCCGTGGGCTCAGGTGTGGCCGCCGCGCTTACCACCACCGTTGCCGGACTCCTGGCCGCCATTCCAGCCAATGTGTTCCACAACTACGTTGTCGGCCGCGTTGACGACCTCGCCGGGGAGATGGACCGCTTCCTCTCCGAACTGGTTGATGTCTGCCGAAGGGGTTCGATAACATGATCAGAAGGCGCTACAGGCAGTTCTCGTCCATCAATGTGACCAACCTTGTGGACGTTACATTCGTTCTGCTTGTGATCTTCATGCTCAGCGCGCCTGTGATACAGCGGAGCACCGATGTAACGCCCCCCTCCACCGACCAGGGTGAGATAGTGAGAAGGCTCGACCCGGGCACATCCCTGGTGGTGGAGATGGACGCCCTGGGGAACATCTCCGTGGCTGGGGAGGCAGTGCCTCCAGAGGACCTTGCCTCCCTCGCCGAGGTTGCCCTTTCATCGGGAAGAGCGGAAGCCTATCTCAGGGCCGACGGTCAGGTTCAGTACGCTAAGCTTGCTGCGGCCCTCACCGAGCTCAGAAGAGGAGGCTACGCCGACGTTGGCCTGATACAGGAGGCGGCTGGTGGAGAGCTGTAACCCCTTCGCCAGGAGCGAACACCAGCCCCCCGGGGTGCAACGGCGCGACATGATCATCTCAGGCGCCATACATGGAGGCATACTGCTTCTGCTGGTACTGGCCGGGCTTTTCTTCAGGGGCGAGAACACAATTCCCATGGGAGGCGGTGAGTTCGTAACCGTGGAGATGATAGTCCTCGACCAGGGTGACACCCCTTCGGAAGCGGTTGAGGAGGCAGTGGAGGAAACTCCTGTGGAGGAAACTCCTGTGGAGGAGGTTATCGAGGAGCCGGTGGAGGAGATAGAAGAGCCCGTGGACGAAATAGAGGAACCTGTTGAGGAGATAACTGAGCCCGTGGAGGAGGTGGAGCAGCCGGTGGAGGAAGTCGAGGCTGCATCCTCCCAGGAGTTCATAAGCGTGGGTTCCCAGGGAGAGGCCGGCAGCGGCGCGCCAGGTCCGGCAAGCTACGAGGGCAGGGTCTTCAGCGCTATCAGGAGGAACTTCAGAACGTCGGTGAACCCGCCCCAGAGTTACAGGATAACCTATACAGTGAATCTTGACGGCAGCACCTCATACCAGGTGGTAAGGAACAGCGGGGACAGCGGTTTCGACAGGGCCGTCACCCATGCCCTTAACTCCGCCAGCATTCCGCCCATGCCTCCGGGTAGGACCCAGCCGGTTCAGCTGAGCATAGAGTTCCTGGGTCCGGACACGCAGTAAGCAGCAGACAGAGGTCGACCGACCTCTATTTCCCTCCGCTTCAACAGCCGACCGGTTTTTCCGAAGGTTTCTCTTCGGGTTCCTCCTGAACCGGTTCGACCCCGTTCAGGAGCCTGCTGATAAGCTTCGAAAGTTCATCGTGCTCCGAGACGGTGATTCCCTGGATGCCGTCATCGAGGAGCAGTTCCAGCATCTCCGCCACAAAGGTTATACGCCTGTCCCGGGGGACCCCCGGGAGAACCATGCCCACTCAACACGGCAGCATGGTGACCATGCGGTCGGCGCAGATGTTCTGCATTTCCTCAGGTATCTTCATGTTCCCTCCGGTGCATCGTAGGATGTTGGGCCGTCGTGCCAGCCGGACTCCTCCAGCCACCAGTCGGGGTATCCCACTTCATGGCCCATGTGCCCGGGGCTGTTGATGTATCCGTCATCGTACTTAACTATAAGGTCGTACCCGAAGTTCCACCATTCATCAACCACGCTCCAGGCATTGTCCGAGCACATTTCCGTCAGGTAGGCAGCACACGCCGGGGAACCCTGGTTTTCCAAGACGGCAAGTGCCTCCCTGTCCCAGCTTTCGATCTTCTGGATCTCGGCCACCTCCACCATCTCCTGCATCTGGCGAATGTCCTCGGAGATGTAGCAGTACTTGAATGCCGCCCAGTTGGCCACGAAGTTGAACGCCCACCAGGCGCTTTCCGTGGAGAATTCCGCCGTGTCGCAGATGCTGTAGATCGATGCGATGGAGTCCACACCGCAGTAGAAGGGAACGAAACAGGTTTCAGAGGGCTTGTCCGGGCCGAACCAGCAGATGCCCCCGATCATGTCGGGGAGCCAGGACCGTCCCTGATTCACGTACATGTAACCGCAGTAGTCCACGGAAAGCGGTCTTTCCCAGGCTCCCTCAAGCTCCCTTGATGGGTCGCTTACGTCCCCGCTTGCATCGTAGGGTCCGTAGAAGCGATAGGGGTATCCGAAGGGCCCCGCCGCGGTACCAACGGTCATGTCGAACGGAGTTCCCTCGTAGTGATCCCTGTGCAGCGCCATGACGTCCCGCAGCTCCAGCAGCCTGTCTGGAGCCACGCTGAAGGGGTAGTCCCTTGTAAGACCATCTTCAACCCATGGGCTCAGCCCAAGGGACGGAGCGGCCCTGTCCAGCACCCTCCAGACCCTTCGCAGGCTGTAGTACGGGTGGTTGTATTCCCCCAGGCTCACAGTGCTCAGCCAGTCAAGCTCTCCTGAATCGGGGTCGTACCAGCCCAGGGCTTCGCATTCCGCGAACAGATTGGAGCTGTAGAGGTAGTCCGGGTCATCGATCTTCACTTCGCGTATGCGGAACTCGTTGGCTTCCACGAAGAGGTGCCCGTCGGGCACCCTTCTGGCCACCCACAGACCCGATGTGCTGTCCACAGTGCCGCAGCACATCTCCATGACCCAGGCCTCCTCGGGATCTCCCACCAGCAGTGTCTCCCCGGTGCCGTAGTAGCCCCAGGTCTCTATAAGCTCACCCATGAGCAGCACCGCATCCCTGGCGGAGGTGCACCTCTCCAGCGCCACTCGGGACAGTTCGGAGGAGTAGAAGATCCTTCTGCCCGGTTCGGGATCCAGCTGCATCTTCGCTCCGCAGGTGCATTCCCCGATCATCAGCTGGTGTTCGTTCATTATGCCGTAGCTTCCATCGAAGTAGGCGTATGTATGCTCCACCTGGGGTATCTCCCCCAGCGGGATGGAGGCCGGGTACCCCGGTGTGTCGTAGAAGCTTCCCCTCTCGTCGCAGACAAGCCTCGGGTAGGTGAAGCAGTTGTACTCGGGGAACTCCCCCAGTGCGCAGGCCGAAGCATAGACCGGCCTCATGGAGCCGGGTTCATGGTTCGCCGCCGGAATGAATATCAGCCTCTCGTCCATCAGTTCGTTGTCGTCGGAATGGGTTACGAACATGGAGCCGTCTACCGTGGCGCCGGGGGTGACTATCATGGTGGTACATGCAAACCCCAGCCCCGCAGCAAGGAACATGGCAACCAGATATCTCATGGCTTCCTCCTCCGATATAGGTTATTCTTAACACGGTAATATTGACGCAGCACCAGTCATCACAAAGGGGATCACTTGACCGCCGAGCAGGTAATCGTAACCATCGTTCTCGCTGCCATGGTGGTCCTTCTCTATTCCAGGAAGCTCTCCCCCCCTGTGATATTCATCGGTGCTGCCTCCGTCCTTGTCCTTTCCGGCATACTTTCGCCGGGAGAATCCCTGGCTGGTTTCGGCAACGAGGCCATTGCCGTGATGCTGATGCTCCTGGTGATGAGCCAGGTGGTCTGGAAGACAGGTTTCGTTCAATGGATCTTCCTGTCCGTGATAAGACCCTCCAGCCGATACAGGGGATTCCTCGGTCAGATGATGCCCTTCGTGGGGGCAAGTTCGGCTTTCATGAACAACACCCCTGTGGTCGCCATGATGATCCCCTTCGTGGACCAGTGGGGCCGGCAGCACCAGGTGCAGGCATCGAAGCTCCTCATGCCCCTTTCATGGGCCGCCATGCTGGGAGGAATGGTTACCCTCATCGGCACCTCCACGAACATGATAGTGAACAGCCTTGTTATTCAGCAGGGGGGAGAAACCCTTTCGATACTTGACTTCACCCCGGTGGGCCTGATGGTGTTCACTGCGGGTATGGCCTATGTGCTCCTTGCGGGTTACAGAACCTTCCCCGCAAGGAAGAACCCCTATGACAGGCTCAGTGAAAGCCCCAGGGAATACATGACCGATCTCGTGGTGGACAGCGGTTCTCCCCTTGCGGGAAAAACAGTTGAAGAAGCCAGCCTGAGAAGCCTCAAGCACCTGTTCCTGATCGAGATCATAAGGGGGGATAGGGTCATCGCCCCTGTCACCCCCAAGGAGAGACTCAGGGAGGGGGACAGGCTCTTCCTGGCAGGGAGGACCGACGCCGTGGCGGAAATGGTGGAGAACCGCGAAGGCCTCTCCCTGGGAGGAAGCGTCACCCTGCCAAGCGCAGAGGAAGTGCATGTGGTGGAGGCGGTGGTTTCCCAGGGTTCGACCCTCTCTGGAGTTACGGTAAGGGACAGCAACTTCAGAGGCAGGTACGATGCGGCGATCCTTGGGGTTCACCGTCACGGCAGGAAACTGGCAGGCAAGATCGGTGACATCGTCCTGGAATCCGGCGACCTTCTCCTGCTGGTCACCGGAAGCGATTTCTCCAACACCGCAGCTGCCAGCGGAATGACGGATTTCTACGTGGTTTCCCGGATCAGGCAGATACACAACATCGAACTGGGTAAGTCGGTGTTCATAGTGGGAAGCATCTTTGCCTGCATTGCCCTGAGCATAGCCGGGGTGGTTCCCCTGTTCGAGTCCCTGCTGGGAGTAACGGCTCTGTTCATGGCCCTGAAGATCACCTCCCCCGGGGAGCTGAAGTCCATGATCAACCTCAATGTGCTTGCGGTGGCAGCCTTCGCCCTTGCCATCGGCGAGGCGGTGCGGATTACAGGTCTGGGAGGGCTGCTGGCCACCACCGCGGTCAGCGCGTTCGAACCCCTTGGCCCCATAGGAATCCTTGCCGCAGTGTACCTCACCACCAGCATTCTTGCGGAGTTCGTAACCACCGCCGCGGCGGCGACCATAGTGTTCCCCTTCGCCGCAGCCTCCGCCCAGCTCCTGGGAACCGACCCCACCCCGTTCTATCTGGCGGTGGCCTACGGCGCTTCCACCAGCTTCATCACCCCGGTGGGCTACCAGACCAACCTGATGATCTTCGGTCCCGGAGGCTACGAAGCAACTGATTACCTGAAGGCCGGCCTGCCCATCAAACTGATCTGCGCGGCAACCGCCATCACCGGTCTCAGCCTGGTTTTCCACATAGGATAACAAGGTTCGAATTCGCTACGGGGTGCCAGATAGAATGAACAGCGGAAAGATCAGAACTTACAGCACCGGACGCTTTCCATTTTGCATTGGTATCGAACAGTACTCCAAGAGGATGCGCGAACTCAGGATGAACCGTTCCGCGCTCTAACGTACAGTTCCAAAGCAGGTTTTGCAGTAATTGCCGTTTCTCAGGCCCAGGAGCCTCAAGGTAAAGCCTGTGAGCATTATGCGCCAGTTCCAGAATACCCTTTGACTTGGAAAGAATATCCCTATAAGGGTCAGAATCAAGGGAATCAAGCTGTTCATCTATAAGCTCGATCTCCCGTCTGATCTCAGCGGACTTCTTGTCGAATAGGGTCACGTCTATGCGCCCGTCCAACCTGTCGTCATAGAGTACCTCAGAGCGGTTTCTGAGCCTCTTACGCTGAGCTTCGAGCCTAGCCCGGGATTCAGTCAGTGTTTTCCTTGTATCGGCTGTATTGGCCTCTATGGCGTCCACGATCCACTGTGCAATGGAATCGTCTATTCTCAAGCCCTTGAGAATGTGGGAAAACTGCATGTCCAACTTCTCTTCACGGACGTATGGATCATTGTGCTTGCCCTTGAACTCGGTGCAGTGATAATAGCTGTATTTGCCCTTGCGCCTTTCCGCAGTAATGGCACAGCCGCATTCACCGCATTTCATAAGACCCGTGTAAGGGAACTCATATCTCTGCTTAGGCTTTTCGACACTACGGCCTGCAAGCACGTCCTGTACCTTGAACCATAGGGCAGACGTGACCAATGGCGTGTGACTGCCATCGTACTCAATGCCCTTCCATATGAACTTGCCACGGTAAATGGGATTTCTCAGCATTTTGTGAATGGTGGACACGCCAACCATGTTACCGCGCTTTGAGCGCATGCCAAGTTCATGCATTTCCTTTGACAGGTCAAGCAATGGCGCATTGCCGATGGAGTACTTCTCGAACAGGAGCGTCACCAATGGCGCGGTCACGGGGTCAGGTACAATAACCTTCACGCCCTGTGCATTCACAGTGTTCGTGTAGCCTATGGGCGCAACGGAAGGGTACAAGCCTTCCTCAGCCTTTGCCCTCATGCCCTTCTTCGCTTCAGCACTGATGTTCTTGCTCACGAACACGGCCATGGCAACCTGAATATCCTGCATGAAGAACTCGCTCGGTGATGAATCCTTTGAAAGCACCTTGTTCTCACGCACCATGTGTACTTCAATCCCCGTGTTCTCAAGGTCGAGTGTAATGAAGTCCGCCATGTTGCGCGTAAGCCTGTCCGTCTTCTCCACAAGGATCACGCGGCAATCACCGTGTTTGCGCATGTACGAAAGCATGGAATTGTATGCGGGTCGCCCTGTGCTCTTCGCGGTTTCACTCTCCACGAACTCATGAACCACCGTGAATCCATGCGTTGCCGCGTACTTTCGCAGCAGTTTCTGCTGTGCCTGAATGGAGAAGCCTTCCTTTTCCTGTTCCGTGGTGGAAACGCGTGCATAGATACACGCCATGCGCCTGTCAGAATGTGTTTTCATATGCGTGCATCCTTTCTCTTGAGCCATGCGCAACCGTGAACGAATTACGCGGTATCCTGGGATTCTGCGTCCGGCAACGCCATGGCGGATACAGGCACAGGGCTTGATCTGTACCATTTGTCAAGCAGAAGGAATATCTGCGTGATCCTGGCATTCGCATCCCTTGCCTGTTCATCCGTGAGTTCAATGTCGAAGCGTGCTTTGAAGAATTCCTGCGTTCTCTGAATGGGTGCTGTAATTGTCGCAGACATATGAGACCTCCTGTACACCCAACGCTTCGAAGTCTCATCGACAGGTTATGGTAATTGACGTGTAGTTCAGTCTGACGCTCAATTCTCATGAGCCGCCCATTTTCAAGAACATCTCGGGTATGTCCTCAACCGGAATGGTGTACTTGTAGTCCTTACCGGCGGTAATGATAACAACTCTTTTCCCGCCTTTCCCTATAGAGCCGGAAACCTCAAACCTGAAGAAGCCATGGCCAACCATTTCCTTGAACAACTGACTGATTCGAGAACTGGCTTTCTCAAGCTGGTTCCCTCCGAAATCAGTAACAGTTGTCAAAGGTGTCATTACTTCTCAAAGTCCTTTCTCCATAGCTTCACTACCGATTCGAAGTGCTCCAGGAGTGCCTGTTCATTGTGCCTGGGCAGCCCTCCGTCTATCTGAAGCATTTCCCTGAGATCACCATATGTCTTCTCGGCATTGAACTCCGGTGATCCCTTAAGGTTGAGCATTTCATTGAATGATGACTGAAGAACAAGGAAGTTCAGCAGTTCCGCCACTGCCTCCCCGGCTTCCTTTGGAGTACTGAACTGCTTCTCAGAGGTTGCTATCCTGTCCAGTTCCTCACGGATCATATCAACTCGGGAGGTGTCTATCCTTCCAGTCATGGCAAGCAAAGCATCAGGATTGACCTCAAGTTCCCTGGCAAGTCTCTTGATCACTTCAGCGGAGGGTGTTCCCTGTACTCCCCTTTCAATGTAGGAGAGATAAGCGACACTGATCTCCATCCTCTGAGCCATCTTGCGCAGACTGACGCCCTTTTCCATTCTCAGCTTCCTGATATGCTGTCCGAATGCTTTGCTGTCCATTGTCATGTTCATCCAATCGTCTAGTGTCAGTGAACACTCCGATTATCGTATTGAGCGAAAGGGGTGTCAACCCCTAACAGGAATCGAACCAAAAAGAGCGCATTGATGGATGCAGGGGAAAAGAAACCTAGTCGAGATAGTCGAAAAGCCTTGCAGGATGGATATTGAGAGCCTTCGCAAGCTTCAGAATGTTGATCAGACTCACATTCCTTTCGCCGCGTTCGATGGAGCTTATGTAGTTCCGGTGAACACCGGACAGTTCCCCGAGTTTTTCCTGAGTGATATCCTGCTCGCGTCTGATGCGGCGGAGATGCTTTCCAAAATCCTGGAGTTCCTGCTTTTTCATGTGGATAGAGATAACACCTTCAATGTGTGTATGTCTTCATTCGTAAGGTTTGCAAATACACAAAATGAGTTTATATATTCCGCCATTAAGCTACATGGCTTAATAGAAGCAGAAAGGATGAAAAGTACTCCGAAAGGAATGAACCCGAAGAAAGGAGTCAATATGAAGAAGTACAGCATTCTTGCAGTCGCTATGATACATGCCATATCCGCCTGTGGAAGCAACTCACCGGCGAGCCCTGATCCTGGGATTGAAGCTCAAGGCGGAACATGGACAGGTCAGACAGAACAGGGCAAGGGTATTCAGTTCTTCGTCTCTGAATCCCCAGACAGTGTAGGGAATCTCACAATCACCCTGGACATTTCAGGAGCACCGGACATCACATGGAATCTTCCAGAGAATGTAAGCTACGACCATGAAGACGGAACCTGGACAATGCAGGGTACAAGCACCGTTGAAGGGCATACCCATACCATCAGCATTTCAGGAACTTTCACCGCCTCGAACGTCTGTTCAGGCAGCTTCACCGCCACTTCAGAGACCTACTGGGGCGGCTACTATCTGTCAGGGAAGAGCTTCACAGCTAACCCGTAGGATCCATCGTTCCGAATCTTATCCCGCTCAAGGGCGTGTTTGAATTACTCTAAACCGCCCTTAGGGCGGGACAAGTTAAGCGCCCTTCGGGCGGAGAATGTGTGAAAATGGCAAAGCAAACACCTGGTTCACCCAAGCTTAGCCTTTAGGTAAATGATTGCCGATGCAGCAAAATCAAGGAAGAATAAGGCTTCATGTTGCGAAATGCTTGGGTCAGCAATACCGCCGTGCCTAACGAAATCTCTGTTACTGGCAAGACCGTAAGCTTTGCTAACCAGCTTGCCAACATCTGGGTCAATCTTTGCTGATTTGACTAACTTGCCAAGGCTACTACTAGGCTGGTTGAGTAGAATCTTTAGTGTTGACTCGATGGAGTTGACTGACTCCTTGATGGAGTTCTCATAATCTGGGGGAGATGTGTAGATGAAGGTCTTCGCCTTCAACCACTGCTTGCGTACTGCAGTTAACTCATCAGTAAGCATCCTGTTAGCTTTATCCCAGTTTCGAGGATCATCAAGTCTTCTCTTCTTTCTGCCAAGATCAAAGAGTATGTCAGCATAGATGTCTCCGATTAGCTCTCTCCTACTCGCCCAAGTTCCACCACACTGACTCCAGAATTGCTCAATAGTCTTGTGAGGGTTGGGATTACTATATCCAGCATCCTCAAGCAGTAGATGAAGATCAATGTACATATCATGATACTGTGCTGGTTGGTCTTCGGTTCTTCCATCTGTTGAATAGGCAAGCATAAGCGCTTGAATATCTTTGATTTTCTGCTCAACTAATTCTGTTTTCGTCATGTGTTTACAGCGTCTTACCTATCAAGAAAGGAAGTATGTTCGCGGAGTTGATGAAGGTACCTCTCGTTTACGTTGGGCGACTATGAAGAGTTATTTTGGGAGCAACCAGTTCCTCCTGCTTTATTCTCTTCCTTCTTACTTTTAATGAAGCTAGTAAGTTCTTTCCCGAACTGCTCAATTCTCTGAATGGCAAAGGCAACCCCAAACAGCATCAACCCACCTAAAATATGCACTGCCCCGAAAATCTGCTGCATTATGTTGTTTGCATCTAAAAAGGCTGGTACTCCCTGGAGCAATGCAACGAGAGCGCTAAGGTAAAGAAGGAGAGCGAGTATCATATTCTTTCCTTTCCAGTACAGTTACAGCCAAAGGAGCAAGAGTCTATTTACCTAGCAAGGGTGGTGGAGAGTAGGCGCCGAGTATGAACTAGTTATCAAACGGTCCTTCAAGTACGAAGGATATTGTTGTCCCAAAGCTGAGTTCTAACTCTACATTGCCAGTCTCAAGTTCTGCGAATGAGAAGCTTCGTGAGTCAATGAAATCGTGCCTTGACATATCCTCATCCCACACTTTGATAAGGAGCGTGATACCCTCATCATCTGCTTCTCCTCTTCCGACAAAGAACTCAAGCGACCTTGACCAAATTGCAGAAGAGCCAGCATTTTCCTTCACTGATGAAACACTCTGAAGCTCTTCTTCTCCAGCACCGTAGTCTATCCAGACTTGAATGAAAAGGTCAGGTGCACCACCCAAAGGGTCCCAAGCAGATCCGTTCTGCTTCTCCGAAGGAACGTTCCGCAAGATTGTGTCTGACATTGTGTACCAACCTGCGCCAGGAAGCGCACTTGATGAGACTGCCATGACTAGCAGCAACATACCAACGAGGGTCATTCTCATAATAAATCCCTTTCGTGAAGCTGATCCCGAACCAAAGGTAGGAGACTCAGTAACCGGCTGCGACAAGCATCCCAAACATGCTGTCCAGTAATATCAGGAATGCAGCAACTTAGATATATATCAATACATAGCACTCGATTCTGTACATTCATATTCTTAGAGCCTTGAGGCCCCATTGTTTCACTACCGTAAAAGGCTTCAGAAGAAACTTGCACTCCTGTTTCCTGTTCCACCTGCACCATGTTTGGTACAGTAGTGACAAGAAGAGGAATGATCGCTAGTAAACCAAGAAGCATTATCCTTGAGGAAGCTTTGTACACTCCTGCCCGGAAGTCATTACTTGCAGAAATTTGCTTGGAGCTTGAATAATAATCCCTAGCCAGCAATACTTTGGCCTCGTCCTCATTATAGTTCGATGCTTCCATCCAATCAGGTGCTTGAACAACTCTTATCCGAAAATACATTAGAATAAGGTACAGAGAGGATATCAGAGCAGATATGGAAAAAACAACTAAAAATCTGGCGGTAGTATGCGCAAGAACCACTCCGATAGTTAACAGGAGTAATGAACATACAGTGAGTAATATCCTGTTTTTTTCATCGATGATCTTACCACGGTTTATCTCATGCATATAGCATGACTTAGCAAGATCTATCACATACTCTGGTTGGGCAGAGTTTGAAGCAAAATCCTCAGTTTTTTCCTCAGTCGGATACCTAAGCTCTCTCTGCCTTACTTCTTTGAACTCGTGCCCCGGGTTGAAGATAAACAACAATAACCATGTAGCGATATCACCGAGTACCTCGAAGAATGTTTCAATCCATATGAAAAGCTTTGGTATCAGTTTCATGATATGCCGAAGCTTCACTGAAGTGCCCTTGCACTACTAATGAAGAAGTCAGCAATTCCCGCTTCAGCATAGTGATCTAACCAAGCCCATTGACCATTGGGATTAATCTCGAAGAAGAACCAGTTCCCTTCTTCCGTTACACCAAAGTCGACCGCAGCAAACCTGAGATGATATGATCTTAAGAGCTTAAGGAGTTTCGCTTTGAGTCCATCAGGCATCTCAACTTTCTTATACTCAACATTCATCATGTTATCTCTTCTAACATCTAACTTCTGCTGCCCAGATATATCCTTATGGAAGAGAGCAACTGCGGATAGGTGATCATCAAGACATGTGACTCTAACGTCATATGCTTTCTCAACTCTTTCCTGAAACAAGACAGGGCAACCAGATACTAAGTTGATTGCATCATGGTTTTCTGTAATCTCATTTGTGAATATCACCGTATCAAGAGAATCTCGTTCAATGTAACCGCTTGCTAAGGGTTTTACAATAACGCGGTAGCTCGATGATTTAATGAATCCAATTGCCCTTGTCGGTGATGTAGTCACCAGAGTGTCAGGAACCTCAAGCCCAAAACGAGTTGCTCTTGTGAGTTGCTCAATCTTATGACTAGCAGTGAAGTTTTTTGATGGATGATTAATCCATTTCCTCTCGTCAATTTGAGTGAAGAAGCTCTCAAGCACTTCCGACCACTCATCTGAAACATGCTTTTTCGTATGCACATCGGAAGGAAGATTCATTACAATTGCTCTTGGGCGCCGCATTATAACGCAGTTCACATCATTAGGAGAAAGTGTCCAGCTGTTCGATTCAAGTGAGAACTCATTGTAAGAATAGGTGGTTTTCAGATCGTTGCAATCAAGGTCTGTATTGAAGCGACAGACCTGAACTCCAGCCGCTAGCATTTCCTGTTGAAGATAGTCGGAAGTTACATCGTTAGAGTTAGATAGAAGTAGTACCTTACTCTCGCTCATGTTCTCATGAACTGTGAAGAGTGCTGTAAGTTGTACAGTCCTTATCCTGATCAGGTTCTTCTTTTTGCTCTGTAAACGTCTTAGTGCCTAGTGTACCTGCCAGCAGGGTCCGATAACCTGTTGAAGGTGGGTCTTGATCTGGTTCCTCTCTCGTTGCAGTTTTTGTCTTTGTTCCCATCAATACTGCCGTTTGTACCTGATCAACCTTCTGTGTGCTAATTGGTTCCTCAAAGAAACCCCAAAAGCTGTTAAGCCTCATTCCCGTACCTCCATAGTCAGACTAGGAAAACCCTACATCTAGAAATCGCATAGCTCCCATTGAATATATGCCGAAGTAGCGATATAGCAAGTGGTGGTAAAGATGGTTATGGAAACTACTTCAATGCATACAATCTGCCATTGGTTCCAGAGTTACTGCAAAAGAAGATAGCACCGTCTTGGACAACTGGAGAAGAGTCTATTCTGTATCCAGTCCAGTAGCGCCATCTCTCAGCTCCTGAATGCTTGTCCAATGCATACAGGTATCCCTCGGAGTCTCCGAAGTAGACAGAGTTGCCAGCAATCACCGGAGAAAAAACATCCTCCCCTTCGGCCCTGAATCTCCAGTTTGACCAAGACCTGTTTGCATCTACTGCATACAGAAAATGACTATGATCGCCGAAGTATACCATTGAGTCTGATACCGCCGGGCTGCTGTTTGTGTAGAAGTCAACCTCAAACACCCAGTTCTTGTCACCTGACTCAGTATTGATGGAGTAGAGGCCATCCTTTCCTGTAACATATAGATTACCATACGATACAGCAGGTGTTGAAGTGATCTGAAGCCCCGTATCAAAGCACCAAATCTGAGAACCTGAGCTGATGTCAAGTGCGTATATTGAGCCATCTTCACAGCAGAAGTACAACTGTGAACCGTCTGTCGCAGGAGCGCTGGAGATACTGCTATGAGAGTCGAACGACCATAGCAAGTTCCCATTTGCCTTGCTAAACGCGTACACATCTCCGCCTGATGAACCCATATAGACAACATCGCCCAGAATCAATGGTGCAACGGCTACCTGGCCGGAGACATCGAACTTCCAAAGAACCTGAGCAAGTAAAGTATCGATTGCGTATACCCAAGTTCCATTTCCGACAAATAGCATATTATCAACAGCAGCGACAATACTACAGTATGTATCAGGGAACTCCATCCCCCATCTTATTGTTCCGTATGTCTTGTGGATGGCGTAAACACGAGCTGATTCAACATCTCTGAAGAAGCCATTGAATCCGTGAGTGGAAACAAAGATTAGAGAATCCGAAATTGAGGGAGACGCAAAGGGATAGTCAATCTCTAGCATCCACCAAAGTGATGAAAGCTCTTCTATCGGCTCGGATTCGTACACACCAGTTCTTCCAGGATTTCCTCGAAACATAGATGTGCCTGATACTAGAATGAGTATGATAACCGCAAGAGTGTCCATTTTACTTCCATTCTATTCAAACTGTAGCAGTTAGTTGAAGTGCATTATCAAGTACTGTTCCACAAACCCGATCACGCTTCCCACATCGGCCGGGCTTATCTTACCCAGTTTGCGTGCATAGCGTAGTCCCTAAGTTATGGGAGAGTGTTTAGTATTGTCTTCTGAGCTCCACTTACTAATCCTTTCGTCTTTAACGCTGATATCACTTGACTCATTGAAGCGCTCTCAACAGCAAGGGAGTTCTGCTTTGCATGTCTTTTCAATGCATCCTCAAGGGCTGCGCTAGCCAGAACCGCCGCAACATCCTTATAACCTTCGGCCAAAGACTGTCTTGCTAATCGAACAAAATCCCTAAACACCTCACCTGTTATGCTTGATTCGAGCGAAAAAAGGAATCCTCCTTCGAAGTCATCCTTTGCTGCTGTGAATACACCTCTAGCACATTCGAAATCCTCCATTGAACCTTCAAAGGAATCATAGATTTCGATGAAGTTCACGTAATGAACAGAATCAGTACAAAAGACTGTTTTCAGAATGTTCAATACGCTCGTTGACCACATGTGCCATTTCTCCCAATCGTCAATCTCGTAGAGATCTTCCACCCTGTAGCTCTCCATTGAAAAAGCGATTTCATTTAACTACTCAAAGCGCTCAATGACTTTGCTTCTAATTGTAACCATCTTAGCTACCCCTCCTGCCAGCAAGTGCGTGAAATCCAATCTCTAATGACAATAATAACTAACAACTCGAACCGACTCAATCGCCAGTTGGAGCGCTCTGTTCCTTGATGATAACGAGGAGATAGCGTTACTCTCTAAAGGTTCCGAAAGCATCCACTACGGGGTGCCACAGTAGAAGGTTCCGAATGCGTCCACTATGGGGTACCAGAAAGAATGCAGGGCTGTTTTGTCTTCACTTACGGCTCCTGTGTGCGATTAGGACCAACTCATCGAAATCATTCAATGGTAAGCTCAGAGATGAGTTGCTGAACGGTGAATTGTACGATTCGCTTTCTGAAGCGAAGGTGCTGATAGAGAGATGGAGACAGGAATACAATCGCTTCAGACCACATAGCTCGCTGGGCAATAGACCACAGGCTCCTGAGGCAAAGACTGACCTTGACCCAAGGGCATGGCAGAGTGATGTATACATAGGTTTTTCAATCCCGAAGCTCTCTTAAAAAGTGGAGGGAACAATGGGGTTTGATAAGCAGCATTACATATTATAAATAAAAGGAGATTGATGCTATATCAAATAACTTTCATTGTATTTTTCAATCTATTTAGCGCTTCAGCAATTGACCTTGAGACTCAGACAGTATGGTCTGGTGTGAGTAATATTCCCGGTCCTGTTCGGCATTGGGGAGAGCACTATTTCACTTGCCAGTCAACCGCTTTTTCAAACGGAGATTTGATCATCGGGAGCAATCACTATCTTGTTGATGATTCGTTCCTTGGTGTGCGCGATGTTTATGCCGAAGACATTAATCTGGATGGGAATATGGATATACTCGGAGCTGCCTACGGATCAGATGAACTCAGCTGGTGGAAGAGCAACGGGGATGTTGCTGGCCCGTGGGAGAAATACATAGTTGATTCGGATTTTGGTGGTGCTCGCTCAATACGAACAGCTGATCTTAACAGGGATGGTTATCCGGATATCATAGCCGCTGGGTATGACGCAGGTCAGGTCGCCTGGTGGCAGAATCCCGGTAACCAGCACGGGGTATGGGTGAAGCATATCATAGACAGTCAGTTTGATGATGCCTGGTCTGTGCATACAGAAGATGTTAACGGAGATGGGAATATTGATGTTATTGGAAGTTCAGGGAATGGGGTCTTGCGATGGTGGAAGAGTACTAAGAACGACGGTACAGGCTGGATAGGAGTTAATGTTTGCACAGATATCGGATCAGCTAGATCCGTGAATTCCTCTGATATTGATGGTGATGGAGATATTGATATTCTCTGCGCATCTTACGAGCCCGGCAGAGTATTCTGGTTCGAGAACACTGACGGATTCGGTCATGTCATGGACAAACATGTTATCAAGTATCTTGGCGGAGCTCATTCGGTTTATCCGGGAGACATTGATCAGGATGGGGATTCGGATGTTGTCGCCTGTGGGCAATATGAGGATTGTATTATCTGGTATGAGAACAATGTGAGCAGCTCGACGTTTTGGCAGCCCCATGTGATTAGGAGCAACTTCGATGGTGCTCGATCTGTACATGCACTTGATATGGATGATGACGGAGATATTGATGTTGCTGGAGTGGCTAGTAATTGTGAGGAAGTAGGCTGGTGGGAGAACAGCGACCAAGTTGGAGGTGTATGGGAAGAGCATATGCTTGGCATGGGCCTGCAAGGGGCTTATTCCGCCTATGTATCTCAATTTGGACCGGATGAGGCACTCCATGTTGTCGTTGGAGGATTCAATTGTGACATTGTTTCTTTGTTCTCGCTTGATTTGGCTTCATCAGCTTCATTAGAATCTTCAATTCTCTATCTTGGAAATGACCCTGAGTGGGGAAACCTTGACTGGTATCCGATAATGACAGGTTTGTCCTTACAGGTCAGAGCTTCCGATGACTACAATCAGATGGGAGAATGGTCTTCTGAACTGGATTCACCTGTTAGCCTGGCTGGGTTACTCCAGGACAACGACAGTTATTTCCAGTATAAAGTACTATTTAGAGGAGGTGTCATACCTTCATCTCCGTATCTCAGCGAAGTGACTGTATCCTGGAATCCTGTAAGTATCGAGAGCTGTTTTGCTCCCATCAATCCTGGATCTGCTTNNTGTCTCTCCTAATCCGGTAAGAGAACATGCATCAATTGAATTTTGCCTTCCACAGCAAGCAGAGGTCAGCCTCTTTCTATTTGATGTTCAAGGAAGGGCAGTATGGAGTAGTGCTTGCACAGCTGCTCCTGGTGTTACAAACCATGTGCCAATCCCTCAGCTGTCTCCAGGCGTCTATTTCTGCAGACTCTCATTTGAATCGACTAACCTTAACCGCCGGTTCGTTGTGGCGAGATGATATACTGATATAGCTTAAAAATGTCACTTACATTCAGATATGTAATTATAATGTTACTTTTGCAGTATTATTCATCATTGTAATCGCTAGTTCAAAAACTGTCTACTATGGGGTTGTCATTTGAGAACAACGTGTTGTCACACTTCGGGCAATTCGGCTTAGCTACAGGTTACTGCTGGAATCACCCAAAGAAAGCTTAGGTAGGATATGGTATTGGAGTATTGCATTCTTATCAGCGATGTAGGATAGATGATTATTTATTACTATTATTTCCATGCTAGGTACAGGAGGAATTAGCATGCGGAAAGCGGTATGTTTAGTCACCATTATCATCGCCTCAGCTTTGGCTGGCTACGCAACACAGATAGACTGGTCAGGTGGTCCTTCTGTCTGGGGGCCAGTTCTTGATTATAGCTGTGATTTCATTCTGGACACAGATGTTAACTGGTCCGAATCCGCAGGATCTCTCACTCTCAGTGCAGAACGGACTGTTATAGATGGGAGCATAAAAGGGATTTATGCGATCTACTCTGCGGATATCGATGGTGATAGTGATTATGATGTGCTTGGAGCTTCACACATGGAAAATGAAATAACCTGGTGGGAGAATG
>NPID01001995.1_pt2 | contig 33693 bp, 30 predicted proteins | sample 8637491 | NCBI WGS metagenome assembly NPID01 (sample SAMN07420843, study PRJNA396082) | bioreactor metagenome | isolation source: sample BA6 brine-fed electro-methanogenic bioreactor BA | place: Japan: Kochi | collected 2016-06-14 | reverse complement strand
CATATCAATCTTTATTTAGAATTTTATCTTAAGAACTATTTTTTTTACTTTATTTCATTTTTTATCTTTTATTAAGACTTCTTTAAGGCAAAAGGCTTCTTTTATTTGAAATTTGAGGTGCGCTTAGCAATTCCTTTTTTCCTGCCTTTAAACTTAAAAAAAGCTACATATAATCCTTTTTGTTGATGTGGGGAACAAAACCTTTATATAGTAAGGTGATGTGAATAGTTTATATTGTTACCAAAGGCCTAAATAAACTTTTTTTATTATTTAGGCGTGGAGGCGGTACAATTAAGCGAAGCTTTATACTAGCAATGCTACTACTTGTTTCAGCAGCGGCATTGCTCAACGTAAACTATAGCTATGGAACTGATGTTGAATCATCAGGTTCGGATATTAATAATCAGTTAGAAGACAATTCTAATATTAAAAAAGAATTAGTACCTACCGGTAATTCTTATTCAACGGCTCAGGTGGGAGATGCTGCAAATAGGGTAAAAAATTTTATTGAAACTCATAAAACTTTGCCTAACTTTGTGACCATTTCTAATCAACGAGTACCTATGAGTGATTTTTTACTTATCTTAAGTACCACCACTCTAGATGTAAATGATGGAAAAAATGGTCAGAAGGTTCAATACAGCATTCAAGAACCTGTACATAGTCGTGATCAAATTACAACTGGTACTATACAAAAATCAGAATATTTGAATCTTGCTAAAGACATAAAAACTCAGATAGAAACTACTTCTCAAGCTACACCTTTTGTTACCTCATCAAGAGGTACTCTAAGTTACGAATCAGTGATCTATCTTTATTCTAGAATAGTTGCCTTTAACTGGAATCAAAAAACTATGCCTAATTTTGCAAACATTGCACCATGGAATGGGCAAAAATTGCCTGATTCACCGGCCAACGCAGCACAACAAGAAACTAAACCTGTTTCTACACAGCCAGCACCACAGCCAGCAACTAATAATTCTAACCCGAGTCAATTGACTGCAGTTGGTAATTCATTTACTAAAGCTCAAATTGGAGAGGCTGCGGTAAGAGTTAGAAACTTTATAAACAACAACGGTGTATTACCCAATTTTGTAACCATCTCTGGAAAGAGAGTGGAAATGTCTTCATTTTTACTCATGATGGCTACCAGTCTGGATAATACTAACAAAGGTATAAATGGTGCAATTCAAGAGTTTAATCCACAGAAACCAGCAAATAAACCTTCAGATAACATAGCAGGACGCATTAATGCTCCTGAATACTTGCAAATTGCCAATCTTATTAAGACTCACATGGAATCTACAGGCAAAGCTCCTGAATCACAGTCTACTTCTCTTGGAACACTCAACTATGAATCACTGGTTCTTTACTATTCCAGAATTCTGGCCTTTGAATACCAGAACAATGGACTGGCAAATTTCGTTACAGTAAGTGCATCAACTATTCAAAATTCAGTTACTAACCTTGGAAAAGGTCAGTTGAATGGTTTACAAGGAACTCCAGGTCTGGAAACCCTGGCCAGATATATCAATCAAAACCTGAATCATAGAGATGGAGCAGCAACCACTGCTGCTGGTGTCGAAAGTACTGGTTTTGGAGATTGCTGGGGATTGTCTGACTGGGCAGCTAGAGTGCTAAGTGCTAACGGATACACAGTTAGAGTTGTACAGGGAGCTACTTCTTACTCATACAATCATCGATGGTTAAATGTAATGGTTAATGGTAAATGGATATCATTCGAACCATCTCTAGTCACCAAACGTTACGGCAGTAAACACTACAGCGCTACCTGTGCTTCAGTTAGAGATATTGTGGTGACTTACAACTAAAACTCTGATTTTTTTTAAATCCCATTCTTTTTTTTTTAAAGAAAATAATATTTGAAAATTTATTCTAATCTTATTTTTCCTCGTTTTTTTTGATTTAAAGACTAAATATCATATTATAGTCATTAAGTCTTTTTTTCCATTACTTTTGTTTTAAATAAACTGTTCATTATATCTAAAGAGGTATTTAGACTCAACAAAATATTTTTATAGTGCACCCTCATATTTTATTATAGAAATAATTGTGTTAATTGGGAGGACCTGTATGAAGTCAATTACTGACACCCCTATTGTTATATTAAATTTTAAAACTTATATGGAATCTACTGGAAAGAATGCATTAAATTTGGCTAAAGCTCTGGAAAAAGTTTCCACTGAAACGGGAATAAATATGATTGCTGCTCCACAACATATGGATATCTATCAGATAGCTCATAATGTAGATATACCTGTTTTAGCTCAGCATATTGATCCCTTAAATCCTGGAGGGCATACTGGAAGCATCCTTTTAGAATGTGCCCAAAATTCAGGAGCCAGTGGTTCTTTAATTAATCATTCTGAAAAACGTATAAACCTGGCTGATATTGACTACTTGATTCGAAGAACTTCTGAGAAAGAAATGATTAATGTGGTTTGTACCAATAATGTTCAAACTAGTTCTGCAGTAGCATCATTAAATCCCGATTTCATTGCAGTAGAGCCTCCGGAACTTATTGGATCAGGCATACCTGTTTCCCAGGCTGAACCAGAAGTGGTGGAAGGAACAGTGGAACAGGTTAAACGCATAAATCCCCAAGTCAAGGTTCTTTGCGGTGCGGGAATATCCACTGGAGATGACATGAAAGCTGCCCTGGAACTGGGATCTGAAGGAGTTCTTTTAGCTTCAGGCATTATAATGGCTAAAAATCCTGAAAAAGCTCTTTTAGATTTGGTAAGTAAAATTTGATTCATAATATTTGTAATAAACATTTATTTTAAAAAATGCATCTATAATAATCTGGATTTAGCAGGGAGGCGCACAATGTCCCTTAAATTAAACACCTTGGATGATTTTCAACTTAATAACAAAACTGTTCTTATCAGGGTGGATATCAATTCCCCTGTGGACCCCCATAGTGGAATCATTTTAGATGATACCCGGATGAAGTTACATGCAGAAACCATACAAGAGCTATCAAATAAAGGAGCAAAAACTGTAATATTAGCTCATCAAAGCCGACCTGGTAAAAAAGATTTTACTACCCTGGAGCAACATGCCCATGTTATGTCTAAAATATTAAATCATAGTGTTATCTATGTTGAGGACATTTTTGGATGTGCTGCCCGGGAAACCATAGGCCATATGAAAAAGGGAGATATTCTTCTTTTAGAAAATGTTCGTTTTTATTCTGAAGAGGTGTTAAAAAGAGAGATTTCCCCACAATCAGCAACCCACCTGGTCAATAAATTAGCCCCGGTGGTTGATTATTTTGTAAATGATGCTTTTGCAGCCGCTCACCGATCTCAACCATCTTTAATAGGATTTACATTTAAACTACCATCTGCTGCAGGTAGAATAATGGAAAAAGAGCTCAAAATATTGACTGGTGCTATGGATAATGTAAAAAAACCTTGTACTTATGTTTTAGGGGGAGTTAAAGCTGATGATTCCATACATGTTATGCAAAATGTGCTGGAAAATGGTAGTGCAGATTACATTTTAACCACCGGGCTGGTGGCTAACATTTTTCTCCAGGCATCAGGTATTGAAATTGGAACCACCAATCAAAAATTTATTGAGAATAAAGGATATAATGAATATGTTGATGTTGCTGGTGACCTTATAACTAAATTTAAGGATAATATCTTAATTCCTGTTGATGTAGCCATATGTGAGGATAATAAACGAATTGATATTTCTGTTGAAAAAATTCCAGATGCTCCCATTTATGATATTGGTATAGAATCCATTAAATTATATGCCCAAATCATACGTAAATCTTCTACTATTTTTGCTAATGGCCCTGCAGGCGTTTTTGAGAATCCAGAATTTAGTATTGGAACTGCAGATATTTTAAATTCAATTGCATCTTCCTCGGGTTTTTCTATTATTGGAGGAGGTCATTTAGCAGCTGCTGCAATTCAAATGGGCTTTGAAGAAGAGATAAATCATATAAGTAGTGGTGGTGGGGCGTGTATAAATCTTTTGGCCGGGGAAAAATTACCGGCGGTGGAGGCATTGAAAAATGCTTATTTTAAAAAATTAAATGACAATCTTTAAGTAATAAAACTGTTAATGTGTAGATAACCGGTCAAATATTAAAAATTTGAAACCGGGAAAATTAATAATGGTTAATGTTTAAATATTTTTTATACATAATCTGATTATTAAAAATTATCTATGATTATCCACCAGATCATTTTTAAGTGGAAATCTACCACAAAGTATTTAAGCTAATACTGCCTAAAATGGAAATGCCTCGGTAGCTCAGTCTGGTGGAGCGCGAGACTTGTAATCTCGTGGTCGCGGGTTCAATTCCCGTCCGGGGCTCTAAGTTGGAGATTAGAAAACTTAGATGTTTTATCATTAGGGACCATAGGGTAGCTTGGTCGATCCTTTGGGCTTTGGGAGCCTGAGACTCCGGTTCAAATCCGGGTGGTCCCATCTAATATATATACAACTTAATTCAAATATGAATCTCTCAGAGATTTATATTCTGTACTTCTTAAATTGAAGTATTGAAATAAGATATTAAACCCGCCTTAGCTCAATTTGGCAGAGCATCGGACTGTAGATCCGAGGGTTGCTGGTTCAAGTCCGGCAGGCGGGATTTTGATCTTTCTATTTAAAATGAAAAGGATTTGAGATAATATTCCTTTTTATTATGTCTTATAGATCAGATGAAGAAGCTGGATGCAAAAAATAAAACAGTCATACCACTATCTTGTTTGATTTATGTCATAAAAATTAATGGTGAGATCAAGTAACCTTACTAATTTAAATACTAGAAAAATAGATGAAGTATATATCTCCTAAGATTTTAAAATCAGCGCTGGAATTAAATAAGAGTATATGCCCAATTAAATAAAAAAGTATTTAAGTAAGTAGAAGTAAACCCTAATATGCTCTAATTTTAAGAGTGCCCTGGTGGTGTAGGGGCTATCATGCGGGCCTGTCGAGCCCGCGACTCGGGTTCAATTCCCGGCCAGGGCGTTCCACTATTAGGGCCCGTAGCTCAGTCTGGCAGAGCGCTTGGCTTTTAACCAAGCGGCCGCGGGTTCAATTCCCGTCGGGCCCGTTTTACTGATTTTTTTACTGGGATTTTTTACTGGAGGATAAATTGTGAAGAAGGACATCTTAAAACATGAAATGGTACCAGATCATGCTGTTTTGTCGAAATCCGAATTTAATAAGGTACTTAAAAAGATGGATATTCACCTGGAGCAACTCCCCAAAATAAAATCTGATGACCCTGTAGCCAAGGCTATTGGGGCAAAAGAGGGAGACATTCTTGAAATTACTAGAAAAAGCTCTACAGCAGGAAAATTTATTACTTATAGGCTTGTAAAGGATTAAATTATCGTTTTAGTTATTTTTACTCTCATAGTTCAAAAATAACTCAATAAAAATATTTGAGGAATATTTGACTAAATTATTAACTGGTATTATTTTTGGAGGAAGTCCATGAAAAAGAGCACATGGGGATTAGTAGACGCGTTTTTTGATGAATATAATCTGGTAGATCACCACATAAATTCATATAATGATTTTGTAAATCATCGTATACAGGACATAATTGATATAACTGAGTCCATTGTCTTAGAACAGGGAGAATATTCGGTTGAAACCGGAAAACTGGAAATTAGAAAACCTTTTACCAAGGAAGCCGATGGTTCCAAAAGTTTAATATTTCCTACTGAAGCCCGTTTAAGGAATTTAACTTATTCTGCTCACATGTATCTGGATATGAGGCTTATTAAAAAAGAAGAACCTGCTCCTGATTTTGAAAAGGTGTATATCGGGGAACTTCCTTTAATGCTCAAGTCCGATATCTGTCACCTGGCAGGATTGAATAAAAACGAACTCAAGGATAAAGGTGAAGATCCTCAAGATGCAGGAGGTTACTTCATTGTCAATGGATCAGAACGGGCTATTGTTACCATGGAAGAAATTGCACCTAATAAAGTTATTCTGGAAAGAATAGGTGAAATTCATGATAGAAGAGCTAAAGCTATAGTTACTTCCATTAAAAGTGGTTTCAGAGCTAGAATTTCTTTGGAATATCGGAAACCAAGAAAAACTGGGGTCTTCTTAAGAATTTCCTTCCCTTATGTTCCTGGAGAGATACCTCTGGTAATATTGCTGAGGGCTATGGGGCTGGCCACTGATGAAGAAATCATTACTCATATTTCAGATGACTTTAATTTCCAGATGATTGTGGCGGATGATATACAGGTTTCAGAGCAGGCCCTGAAGATTGAAGCTCAGGAAATGGAAGAACTATCTACTGAAGAACGTCGAGAATATCTAACTAAAAGTGCCATTAAATACATTGGTAACCGGGTTGCCAAAGGGATGACTGAAGAATACAGGATAAGAAGAGCAGAAGACGTTATTGATAGGTACCTACTTCCTCATATGGGTGTTGAATCTGATAAAAGAGAAGATAAAGCCACTTATCTGGCTGAAATGACAGAAATGCTACTTCAGGTTATTTCCGAGCAGAGAGAACCACACGATAAGGATCATTACACTAATAAAAGACTCCGGGTTTCTGGAGATTTGATGGAAGATTTATTCCGGGTTGCATTTACAAGTTTAACAAGAGATATGACTTATCAATTAGAAAGGAGTTTGGCTAGAGGAAAAGAACCTTCTGTAAAACAGGCTGTAAGATCTGATGTTTTAACTGAAAATATTAAACACGCCATAGCCACCGGTAACTGGGTGGGTGGAAGAGCAGGAGTAAGCCAACTACTGGATCGTACCAGTTATATGGGAACACTTTCCCATATGAGGAGGGTAGTTTCTCCATTAAGTAGAAGCCAACCTCACTTTGAAGCACGGGATCTGCATCCTACTCAATTTGGTAAAATATGTCCCAATGAAACTCCGGAGGGTCCTAACTGTGGGCTGGTGAAAAACCTGGCTTTAATGTCCAAGATATCTGAAGGCTCAGATCCTGAGGAAATCGAAAATATCATTAAGAAAATGGGGGTTCTTAATTAAATCCACCACTTTTTTATTTTATCTAATTTTTTAATTTTGGAGGCAATTTCGTGAGAAAAGCTAAAATTTTTATTAACGGGAAACTCATAGGAACCTGCAACGATCCGGAATCTTTTGTCCAGGATATGAGGGAAAAAAGAAGATCTGGAGAAATTTCCCATGAGATGAACATTACTCATTATTCTGAAACTGATGAAGTTTACATATTCAATGATCCTGGAAGAGCCAGAAGGCCACTCATAGTAGTTAATGAAGGAGAACCTGCCTTAAAAGAAGAACATATATCTCTTATAAAAGAGGGGGAACTGAACTGGGAACAACTTTTAACGGAAGGAATTATTGAATATCTGGATGCAGAAGAGGAAGAAAATGCCTATATAGCCATGGGTTTGAACTATTTAAATGAAGATCATACTCACCTGGAAATAGATCCTTCCACCATGCTGGGAATTTGTGCAGGTATTATTCCCTTTGCTAACCATAATTCATCTCCACGTAATACCATGGAAGCAGGGATGACTAAACAGGCCCTGGGTCTTTATGTTTCTAACTATGGATTACGTACAGATACACGTGCTCACCTTTTACACCATCCTCAAGTACCTATTGTTAAAACCAGAATTATAGATGCCACTGGTTACGATAAAAGGCCATCTGGACAGAACTTCGTGGTAGCAGTAATGTCTTATGAAGGTTACAACATGGAAGATGCTCTTATTTTGAATAAGGCCTCCATAGAAAGAGGCCTTTCACGTTCATCATTTTTCAGATCTTATGAAGCTTCTGAAAGAAGATACCCTGGTGGACAGGAAGACAAGTTTGAGATCCCGGAAAAAGGTGTCAGAGGCTACAGGTCTGAAGAAGCTTACCGGCACCTGGATGAAGATGGGGTGGTGAATCCTGAATCTTATGTTTCATCAGGAGATGTATTGATTGGTAAAACTTCACCTCCTAGATTTTTAGAAGAAATAGATGAGTTCGGTACCGTGGCTGAACGTCGAAGAGAGACCTCAGTAACAGTTAGGCATGGTGAAAAAGGAGTTGTAGATGCCGTACTTTTCACTGAAACTGTTGAAGGTAGTCGTCTGGCCAAAATAAGAGTTAGGGATCAGAGGCAACCTGAATTTGGAGATAAATTTGCTTCTCGGCATGGACAAAAAGGGGTAGTGGGACTAATAGTCTCCCAGGAAAATATGCCTTTTACTGAAGAGGGAGTCGTCCCGGATCTGGTGGTAAACCCTCACGCTATACCTTCCAGGATGTCTGTGGGACAGGTTTTGGAAATGTTAGGAGGTAAATCCGGCTGTATGGATGGAAGACGCGTTGATGGTACTCCTTTCACAGGTGAAATGGAATCTGATATTAAAGATTCCTTAAAGGAAAATGGATTTGAAACAGCAGGTGTGGAATCATTATATAATGGAATCACCGGTGAGAGAATCGAGGCAGAAATATTTGTAGGGGTAGCTTACTACCAGAAGTTACACCACATGACCACGGACAAAGTATATGCCCGTTCCAGAGGACCAGTACAGGTATTAACCAGGCAACCAACTGAAGGTAGAGCCAGGGAAGGCGGTCTTCGATTTGGTGAGATGGAAAGGGATTGTTTAATTGCCCATGGTGCCGCATTAGCACTTAAAGAAAGATTATTGGATGAATCGGATAAATATGAAGCTATTGTATGTGGTGAATGTGGAATGGTGGCAGTATATGATCGGATAAGGGATAAAACATACTGCCCTATCTGTGGTGATTCGGATTCATTCCCTATAGAAATCTCATACGCATTCAAACTTTTACTGGACGAACTAAAAAGCCTGTGTATATTCCCCAAACTTGTTCTTGAAGATAAAGCATAAGGCAATTATAGGGATTAAAGGAGCATAATTGAAGGAGAGAATACCTTGAAAGGAGTTTTAAAGAAAATTTCCCAGATTAATTTTGGTCTCATGTCTCCGGAGGACATTAGAAAAATGTCTGTGACCAAAATCGTAACCCCGGATACCTATGATGAGGATGGCTATCCCATTGAAAATGGTTTAATGGATCCTCGATTGGGTGTTATTGACCCCAGTTTGAAATGCAGATCGTGTGGATCTAAAGGAGGTGACTGTCAGGGTCACTTTGGAAGTATAAATTTGGCCAGGCCCGTTATTCATGTAGGTTTTGCTGATACTATTCACAAGATACTCCGGTCTACCTGTCATAGTTGCGGTAGAATTCTTCTTACTGCCAGTGAGATAGCTGACTATAAAGATAAAATTGAATATTTGATGAATAATGAGGATAGTTTAACCAATATCATCAAAGACATCTATACCGTTGCCCGAAGGGATAAATGTCCTCATTGTGAAGAGGAACAGGAAGACGTTAAAATAGATAAACCGGTTTCAATTGTAGAGGGTAATTATAAGCTCACCCCCAGTGAAGTCCGGGAAAGGTTAGAAATCATACCTGATGAAGATGCTTTGTTATTAGGGGTTAATCCTGAAGTAGCAAGGCCGGAATGGATGATTTTAACGGTTCTACCTGTACCTCCGGTTACGGTAAGGCCATCCATTACTCTGGAAACAGGTGAACGTTCAGAAGACGATTTAACCCACAAATTAGTTGATATTCTTCGTATTAACCAGCGTTTGAAGGAAAATATGGAAGCTGGTGCGCCTCAGTTAATTGTAGAGGACCTCTGGGAGTTATTACAATACCACGTTACCACTTATTTTGATAATGAAGCTTCAGGTGTTCCTCCTGCACGTCACAGGTCAGGAAGACCTCTAAAAACTCTGGCTCAGCGTCTTAAAGGTAAAGAAGGTAGGTTCAGAAGTAATCTATCTGGTAAAAGGGTTAATTTCTCTGCCCGTACAGTAATATCTCCTGATCCATATATTAGTATTAACGAAGTTGGTGTCCCTGATTTAATTGCTAAAGAAGTAACTGTACCGGTTCATGTAACAGAATGGAACATGGAAGAGATGAAAGAGTGCATCCGTAATGGTTCAAATGTTCACCCCGGGGCTAACTACGTTATAAGGCCGGATGATAGGAAGATAAGGATTTACGAAGAAACTAAAGAAGCGGTTATTGATAAATTGGAACCTGGATATATTGTGGAAAGGCATCTTAAAGATGGAGACATTGTATTATTCAATAGACAGCCATCATTACACAGAATGTCTATGATGGCTCATGAGGTAAGGGTTTTACCTTATAAAACATTCCGTTTAAACCTTTGTGTCTGCCCACCTTACAATGCTGATTTCGATGGGGACGAAATGAATATGCACGTCTTCCAGACTGAAGAATCAAGAGCCGAGGCCAAAACCCTCATGAGGGTGCAGGAACATATATTGTCTCCTCGTTTTGGAGGGCCTATTATTGGGGGAATACATGATCACATCTCAGGAGCTTATTTATTAACCCGGCAAAGTGCAACATATACTGAAGAACAGGTATTCCAAATTCTAAGAAAAGCTAAAATGCCTTTACCTGATAGAACTGGTGAAACCTGGTCTGGTAAACAGATATTCAGTTTACTCTTACCTAATGACTTGAACATGGTTTACAAGGCAGAAATCTGCCGTAAATGTGATGAATGTTTGAAAAGAGAGTGCAAAAACGATGCCTATGTAGTTATTGAGGATGGACAACTACTATCTGGTGTCATGGATGAAAAAGCATACGGGGCTTTTGCCGGTAAAATTTTGGACCATATTGTAAAAGAATATGGTACGGATCGGGCTCGGGAATTTTTGGATGCATCCACTAAATTAGCTATATCTGGAATCATGAAAGCTGGTTTTACCACCAGTACCAATGATGAAGAAATACCCTTAGAAGCCAAAGAAAGGATTGAAATACATCTCCGAAAGGCAGAAGAAAAAGTGGATCAGTTAATCGAAGCTTATGAAAACCATGAACTGGAAGCCCTACCTGGTAGAAGTCTGGAGGAAACTCTGGAAATGAAAATCATGCAGGTTCTTGGGGAAGCCCGGGATAAATCAGGGGAAATAGCTGAAAGTTACTTTGATATAAATGAAAATCATGCAGTTATAATGGCCCTTACTGGTGCTCGTGGTTCTATGCTAAATTTGACTCAGATAACGGCTTGTGTAGGGCAGCAATCTGTTCGTGGTGGTCGTATTGACCGGGGTTATAATGAGAGAACCTTACCTCACTTTAGAAAAGGTGAATTAGGTGCTAAAGCACGAGGATTTGTACATTCCAGTTACAAAGAAGGACTGGATCCTATAGAATTTTTCTTCCACGCCATGGGTGGAAGAGAAGGTCTGGTAGATACTGCTATTCGTACTGCTCAAAGTGGTTATATGCAAAGAAGGCTGGTTAATGCTCTGCAGGATTTAAATGTTAAAGAGGACGGCACTGTCATGGATAACCGGGGAGTTATCATTCAAACCACCTATGGAGAAGATGGTGTGGATCCTGCAAAAAGTGATTATGGTAAGGTAGTCGATCTGGACAAACTCATTGATGAAATGAGGATAAAATCCGGGAAGTGAAGGATAGTATAATTATTATCTGGCAGCTAAATTAAATTGGGTTTAAGGTGATTAGGTGCAAGAAACAATAGAAAAAGTTACAAAAGTCGTGAAGAAAAAGAGGGCTAAGTTTCCAGAAAGTTATATACATGATATAGCCCTGGCTGCAGAACGGCACGACCTGGATGATGATGAACTCGATGAATTGGTAAGGAGAGTAAAAAGAGCCTATGAAAGGGCTAAAGTTGAAAAAGGAGAGGCTGTAGGAACGGTGGCTGCTCAATCTGTAGGTGAACCTGGTACTCAGATGACCATGCGTACCTTTCACTATGCCGGGGTAGCAGAACTTAATGTTACCCTGGGTCTTCCTCGACTAATCGAGATTGTGGATGCCAGAAAGAAAATATCCACACCTACCATGGCCATTTATTTTGAAGATGAATTCAAAAATGATGAGGAATTTGTCCGAACCATTGCCAATAAAATTGGTAAAAGTAATGTAAATGACATCCTGCAGGATTTCCATGTTAACTTCGCTGAGATGAATGTGGTGGCGGAGCTGGATGAAACAAAAATTAAAGACAAAAGGCTGGACTATACTGACATTATAAATCGTGTAGAAAAAGCTTTTAAGAAAGCACAAATAGATAACAACATACTAAGTTTTGAACCTTCTAAATCTAATATAAGAGAATTAAGACTTTTAGCGGATAAAGTCCGTGATTTACAAATTAGTGGTGTTAAAAACATTGGTAAAGTCGTTATTCGTAAAGAAGAGGACGAATGGGTTATACACACTGAAGGTTCAAACCTTGGAGCTGTTCTTAAAATGGAAGGTGTGGACAAAGTTCGAACCACAACTAATGATATTCATGAAGTAGAAAAAGTTCTGGGTATAGAAGCGGCTAGAAATGCCATAATTCATGAAGCCCAGCGTACCATGGATGAACAGGGTCTTACTGTTGATGTAAGACACATCATGCTGGTTGCAGATATGATGACTGCTGATGGTTCGGTCAAGTCTATAGGTAGACATGGTATTAGTGGTGAGAAAGCAAGTGTTCTTGCCCGGGCTTCTTTTGAGGAAACTGGAAAACATCTTCTACGAGCCAGCATAAGAGGGGAAATTGATCACCTTTCTGGTATAATTGAGAACATTATTATAGGACAACCAATACCTCTGGGAACAGGATCTGTTGGTGTCGTAATGAAACAAAACAAATAGGAGGCAGTAAATGGACATAGATAGATTAATTAGAGTCGCTGTAGACACTGGCGTTGTAACTTTAGGATCAGAAAAATCAATACAAGCATTAAAGTTAGGTAAGGGTAAGCTAGCCATTGTGGCTGGAAACAGCCCGGAAGACATCAAAGAAGATGTCGCATATTATGCCCGACTTTCAGATATTCCTGTTTACACTTATGATGGAACCAGTGTTGAACTGGGCTCGGTATGTGGTAAACCATTTACCGTGGCTACTCTGGTAATTAATGAACCAGGTGATTCCACCATACTAGAAGTAATGGGGTAGGTTCTGTGACGATAAAATTCACTTCCAATGAAATAGGATATATTGCACTTTTTGAAAGTATGACTGGTGCAATGGTCAAGGACTGTATTGTGGATAATGAAAATGGTAAAATTACTTTTATAGTAAAAAAAGGCGATATGGGCTTGGCAATTGGTAAAAGAGGAAGCACGGTATCTAAAGTTCAAAAAGCTGTAGATAAAGGTGTGGAAGTCATAGAACATTCTGAAGACCCAGCGGAGTTCATATCTAATTTAATGGCCCCGGCAAAACTAAGGAGTATTAGAATACTTCAAAAGGAAAACGGGGAAAAGGTTGCTACTGTAGAAACTGATGCTAAAAATAAAAGGACTGCTATTGGAAAAGGCGGCCAAAATATTGAAAGGGCCAGATTAGTGGCCAAAAGGCAACATAATATAAGTAATATTGTTATTAAGTGATTTCATAGTTGATTATGCTAATTAACTATTAGGGATAACAATTAATTTGAATTTTATTAAGGAGGAATCTTATTTGCCAGGACTTTTTGCAGCTAAAAAGCTTAAAAAAAATAGACAAAATTTCAAATGGAAAGATACTGAATATAAACGAAAAGCTTTACGATTGGATATAAAAGCTGATCCTTTAGAGGGCGCACCTCAAGCTAGAGGAATTGTTATAGAAAAAGTGGGTATTGAGGCTAAACAGCCTAACTCCGCCATTCGAAAATGTGTAAGGGTACAACTTATCAAAAATGGTAAACAATTAACGGCTTTTGCCCCTGGTGATGGAGCTATTGGTTTTATTGATGAACACGATGAAGTGCTCATTGCAGGTATTGGCGGACCTTCTGGCAGATCCATGGGAGATATTCCGGGAGTAAGGTGGAAGGTAACAAAAGTTAACAACGTTTCCTTAGAACAGATGGTTAAAGGTAAAATTGAAAAACCAGTGAGGTAATTTCATGAGTCAAATATTTGATAAATGGGATCTGGACGAGGTGAAAGTAGAGGATTTGGGTCTGGTTAATTATTTATGTCTGGACGAAATACTGGTTCCTCACACCATGGGTAGACATGTTAAAAGACAGTTTGCCAAGTCAAAGGTTTCTATAGTTGAAAGATTAATGAATAAAATTATGAGAACGGAAAGGAACTCTGGGAAAAAAAATAAAGCATATAAAATAGTCCAGGATTCTTTAGAAATAATTAATAAACGTTCTAAACAAAATCCAGTACAGGTACTGGTAAAGGCAGTGGAAAATACTTCCCCCCGGGAAGAAACTACCAGAATTAAGTATGGTGGAATTGGTTACCAGGTAGCAGTGGATATTGCTCCTCAAAGAAGAGTTGATTTATCTCTGGCATTCATTACCCGTGGTGCCATGCAATCTGCTTTTAAAAGTAAAAGATCTTTAGAAGAAGCTCTGGCAGATGAACTGTTGTTAGCAGCAGAATATGATACCAGAAGTTTTGCTATTCAGAAAAAAGAAGAAAAAGAGAGAATAGCTAGATCTGCCCACTAATTATATTAAAAAAAAAATAATGAATAGATTAATCTTTTTTACCAGGTGATTGTGGTGAGTAGACGAGATAAAATGATTAGTAAGATTAAAGAACTGATGTATCAACCCGAATTTATTCGGAACATCGGTATTGTGGCTCACATTGACCACGGTAAGACTACTTTGTCTGATAACCTTTTAGCAGGTGCAGGTATGATTTCATCTGAACTTGCCGGTGATCAAAGGTTCCTGGATTTTGATGAACAAGAACAGGCTAGAGGTATTACCATTGATGCAGCAAACGTATCAATGGTGCACGAATATCATGACAATGAATATCTGATCAACCTTATTGATACCCCGGGACACGTGGACTTCGGGGGAGACGTAACCCGTGCTATGAGAGCAGTGGATGGTGCAGTAGTGGTAGTCTGTGCAGTAGAAGGAATTATGCCCCAGACTGAAACTGTACTTCGACAGGCCCTTAAAGAAAATGTAAGGCCGGTACTTTTCATTAACAAAGTTGATAGGCTTATTAATGAATTGAAGTTAGATGCCACTGAGCTCCAGAACAGATTTGTCAAGGTCATAGCCAGTGCTAACAAACTCATTAAAAATATGGCTCCAGAAGAACTTAAAGATAAATGGCAGGTTCGGGTAGAAGATGGAAGTGTAGCATTTGGTTCTGCTTACCATAACTGGGCTATAAATGTTCCTATCATGCAGGAAACTGAAATAAATTTCAATGATATTTACAACTACTGTAAAGACGATAACCAGAAAGAACTAGCAGACCGGGTACCTATACACCAGGTACTTCTGGGAATGGTAGTTGAACACTTACCCAGTCCGGATATATCTCAAGCTTACCGGGTCCCTACCATATGGTCTGGAGATCTAGAAAGCGAAGAAGGACAAACCATGATTAAAACTGATCCAGATGGACCTCTGGCAGTTATGGTTACAGATGTAAGTATTGATAAACACGCCGGAGAAATAGCCACCGGAAGAGTTTACGGTGGGACCCTGGAAAAGGGTAGTGAAATATTCTTTGTAGGATCTCATGGTAAAAATAGAATCCAGCAAGTAGGAGTTTATATGGGTCCAGAAAGGATAAACACAGACAAAGTTCCTGCTGGTAACATTGTGGCTATTACAGGAGCTAAAAATGCAGTTGCCGGGGAAACTATCTGTGATATAGGTCGTAAAATACAGGCCTTTGAAGGTTTAGAACACATAAGTGAACCGGTAGTTACAGTTGCTGTAGAGGCTAAAAATACTAAAGATCTGCCTAAACTAATCGAAGTTCTAAGGCAAGTTGGTAAAGAGGATCCTACAGTAAAAGTTGAGATTAACGAAGAAACTGGTGAGCACCTGATATCTGGTATGGGTGAGCTTCACCTGGAAATCATTGCCTACCGTATCAATGAAAAGGGTGTGGAAATCGAAACCTCTGAACCTATTGTGGTATACCGGGAAACCATTTCTGGAACTGCTGGTCCGGTGGAAGGTAAATCTCCTAACAAACACAACCGTTTCTATATTGAAATTGAACCATTAGAAGATGAAATATTCCAGGCCATACAGGATGGAAGTATTAAGGAAGGCCGGGTTAAAGGTAAAGAAATGGCTGCTAGCCTCACTGAATTAGGTTTACCTAAGGATCAGGCCAGAAAAGTTTGGGATGTTTACCGACGTTCCTTATTTGTTAACATGACCAGGGGTATTCAGTACCTGGATGAAATTAAGGAACTTTTAATGGAAGGTTTTGAAAGTGCCATGGATGATGGTCCCATTGCTAAAGAAAAGGTCATGGGTATAAAAATAAAACTCATGGATGCCAAGATACACGAAGATGCAGTGCACCGTGGACCAGCACAGGTACTACCTGCCATAAGAAAGGCCGTTTACGGTTCTTTGATGATGGCTGAACCTACCTTACTGGAACCTATCCAGAAAGTATTTATCAATGTGCCTCAAGACTACATGGGTTCCTCTACCAGAGAGATCCAAAATAGAAGAGGACAAATCGTGAATATGTCCCAGGAAGGAGACATGGCCACAGTAGAATCAAAAGTTCCTGTAGCAGAAATGTTTGGTTTCGCGGGAGACATCCGTTCTGCTGCTGAAGGAAGATGTTTGTGGTCCACTGAAAACGCAGGCTTCGAAAGACTGCCTCGTGAACTGCAGAAAATAATTATAAAAGAAATCAGGGATAGGAAGGGATTAAGTCCTGAACCATATGGACCTGATCACTATTTAGGTTGAGTATATTCTGGGGATAGGAGACAGCTCTTAAAAATCATAAAAAAAATGCAGGTGGACATACCCTAGTGGTAACCACCAGCAATTATGTATTTAAAGGGTGAAGTCTAATCTAAACCTAAGCTCAAATGCTAATCAAATTTGCTGACGCATATAAATGGAGGTATTTATAATGGCTAAAGAAAAAGAACATATGAACTTGGCTTTTATCGGACACGTAGACCATGGTAAATCTACCCTTGTAGGTCACTTATTGCTCCAGGCTGGAGCTATTGCTGAACAGCAACTGGCTGATGGAGAAAACAAGTTCCGATTTGTAATGGATAAATTAGGTGAAGAAAGAGAAAGAGGGGTAACCATTGACCTGGCCCATGCTAAATTCGATTCACCTAAATATGAATTCACTATTGTGGACTGTCCTGGTCACCGTGACTTTGTTAAAAACATGATTACCGGTGCATCACAGGCTGACGCTGCTGTGCTGGTAGTAGCTATTGACGACGGTGTAATGCCACAAACTAAAGAACACATATTCCTGTCCAGAACCCTGGGTATAAATCAGATCATCATCGGTGTCAACAAGATGGACCTGGTTAACTACGACGAAGGCAAATTCAATGAACTGAAAAAAGAAGTGGGTGACCTGATTAAAACTGTAGGTTATAAACCAAGCGATGTACACTTCATCCCACTATCTGCCTTTGAAGGAGACAACATATCCACCAACAGTGACAACACCCCATGGTACAAAGGACCTGCCTTAGTAAAAGCTCTGGATGAATTCACTGCTCCGGAAAAACCAACCAAACTTCCTCTAAGAGTACCTATCCAGGATGTATATTCCATCACTGGTGTGGGAACTGTTCCAGTAGGAAGAATTGAAACTGGTATAATGAAAAAAGCGGACAATGTTATCTTTGAACCTGCTGGTGTTACTGGAGAAGTTAAATCCATTGAAATGCACCACGAAATGCTCGATTCTGCTGAGCCTGGTGACAACGTTGGATTTAATGTAAGAGGTGTTGGTAAAAACGATGTTAGAAGAGGAGATGTTGCAGGACATCCTGATTCTCCACCAAATGTAGCCAAGGAATTCACCGCTCAAATAGTGGTTCTACAGCACCCTGGTGTTATCACCATTGGATACACTCCGGTATTCCACTGTCACACTGCTCAGGTAGCATGTACTTTCTTAGAATTAGTAAACAAGATGAACCCAGCTACTGGTCAAGTAGAAGAAGAAAATCCTGACTTCCTCAAGACTGGTAACGCTGCAATAGTGAAAGTTAAACCAACTAAACCTATGGTTATCGAGAAAATCAAAGACATTCCTCATATGGGTAGATTTGCTATCCGGGACATGGGTCAAACCGTGGCTGCAGGAATGTGTATTGATCTGGTACCCGCTAAATAGGTTTAATTACTTTCCTACCTTCTTTTTATTTTTATGGAGGATTAAAATGCATAATGCTAGAATTAAACTTACCGGGACCGACCCTGAAAAACTGGCCTATGTTTGTGATCAGCTTAAAAAAATAGCTGAACGAACTGGGGTCGATTTATCTGGACCAATTCCTCTACCCACTAAAAAACTGGTAGTACCTACCCGAAAATCACCTGATGGTGAAGGAAAGGCTACCTGGGAAAAATGGGAACTTCGAATCCACAAAAGATTAGTGGGAATCGAAGCGGATGAGCGGGCCATGCGACAGGTTATGAAGGTTAATGTACCGGATAACGTAAGTATTGAGATTGAATTAAAGAGCTAAATTGCAACCAGGGTTGCAAAATAGCCAAACCCTATTTTTTATTATATAATTCCTAGCCGGGATAGTCTAGTCTGGTAAGGCGCGGGACTTGAAATCCCGTGGAGAGTCTCTCCGCCTGGGTTCAAATCCCAGTCCCGGCGTTTATTGTTTATTACTTATTAATTTTTGAAATTAAAATCTTTAAGAATTAATCTTATATTTAATTCTAGATATTGTTAATCACATTAAACTAAATACTACTTTTAATCAAATAAATCCTATGGGAAATATCGAAACTATACCTGTGGAATCTCCAATTAAGGGGGAGTGGATGGTCATAAATAGTCCCGGTACTAAAGTTCCCAGCCATGGCACGGATTATTTTGCCCAGACTTATGCATTCGATTTTTTACAGGTTGATTGGACCCATAAACATATTAAATTCCATAAAAAGAGTACTTTAAGTTATATATTGGGTAAAGTTCACTTAAGTGATTGCTACTGTTATGGAAAACCTATTTATGCACCCATTTCAGGCATAGTAGTGGAAGCTCAGGATGGATACTCTGAACGGGACCCGGTACAACCTATTCATGATATCTCAATTGCCTTAAAGAATGCTTGGCTTTTCAATCCGGAAAAACAGAACATCCAGGATATTGCAGGCAATTATATTATTATCGAAGGAGATGAAGCATTTACATTTCTGGGACATATGCAAAAAGATTCCATAAAAGTAAAAGTGGGTGATAAAATTATATCCGGAGATTTAATTGGAAATATCGGTCATTCTGGTAATTCAACTGCTCCTCACCTCCATTTTCAGCTTATGGATAGCCCCGATCCAAATACTGCTAAAGGTATTCCTTGCTGTTTTAAAAAATATGAATTAAATGATAATAACAATTGGATTAAGGTAGAAAATGGAATACCAAAAAATAAAGATAGAATTCGCTTTTAAATCTTATTAAAACATTATAATTCATAAAATAAAAGCTTCTTTCCTCGTGATATACAATTTTAGTGGCTTATTGAAAAATAAATATCCTATCTTATCACAACATAAGAAATTCAATTAAAATTCTTATTATATAATCTTGGAGAAATTATAAATGCCTGAAATAGAGATAATAGACTTAAACCCTGATAATATCGCAGATTATGGTGTGTGCGGTTACAAAGACTTAAAAAAACACAAAGAACTAAGGAAAAAAATTGAGTGGTATAAAGAATACTACCCCCTGGGATTGAGAATCAAGATAGTAATGTCTAAAAAGGGCGGCTATCAGGGAATGCTGGAATATATTCCTGGAAAATATGCCCACCGTCCAGTTGAGGCTGAGGGATACATGTTTATTCACTGCATTTTTGTGGGGTTTCGTAAAGAATTTAAAGGGCAGGGAATGGCTTCCCTGTTACTGGATGAGTGTATTAAAGAAGCAAAGGATAAGGACATGTTGGGGGTGGGAGTAGTCACCAGAAAAGGCCCATTCATGGCAGGTAATGATATATTCCTGAATAAAGGTTTTGAGGTGGTGGATAGTGCTAAAGTAGATTTTAATTTAATGGTTAAAAAATTTGATGAAAAATCACAGGAAAATTCTCCCTGTGCATTTGGTTCATTTTGTCTTATCTATAATGGAGAAATATTAAGTTATCATCCTATTAGCAAGACCAGATTTGAAAATATTATGAAAAAGGCACTTGAATAATTTGCAATAAATCATATTATTCGAGTATTAGTAAGTGGGGATATAAACTCCCTTATAACTTTAGATTAATTTAGAGAATATAAAAAAATGAGTAAAATTGACAATTATTTACCTTCACGTTCTTTTACTACCTCTGATAGAGTTTTTCCCCCAATCATTGTACTATCTGGGCCCAATTCTTTTACAAATACCCAGAATGAGTCCTCAGGTATTCCAGTAATCTCAGCAGATACTTCAGTTAATTTTTTCATTAATTTTATTCTCACATCATCTGGCATTTTTCCAGCTTCAATCGTTATTAAAGGCATATTTTCATCTCCTTATTTATTGATTAGTTCAGACATTAAATTTGTTTTATATTTGGAGGTATAATTATTTTTCATTCTCCACAGCAATCGTTTCACCTGGCAGAATTCAATTATAAAAAATTACTAAAATTTAATTAAAATAAATGGCTATATGGGTTCTTAATTATACTAAAAATATCTTAGTCCACGGGGTCAGAGTGAGCACTACTTTAAATTCAAAGTGCTGCTAGGGATGATTTCACCTACTGCATAGTTTTTAACAAATAAAGGGACGGAATTTGAAAATGGAAATAAAAAGAATGGTTAAACAAGATATACCTGCCTTAGCAATGCTGTATAAGGATTTTTGGAATGAAGATTCATCAACTGAATTAATGGAAAGAAAGTTTATAGAGTTAGAAGAAGATTCCAAATATATTTTTTTAAGTGCTTTGGAAGGAAATCATTTGATTGGGTCATTATCTGGGATCATATGTGAAGAACTCTATGGTGAATGTAAACCATTTATGTTAATTGAAAATTTAGTCGTTGATCATAAATACAGAAGAAAAGGCGCGGGAAAAGCATTAATGACTGAGATTGAGAAGATAGCAATTGAAAATAACTGTTACCAGATTTTATTAATCACTGAAAACGATAGAACTGATGCAATTGCTTTTTATGAGTATTTAGGATTTAACCCAAATACACATAAAGGTTTTAAAAAATCTTTAAAAAATTAAGCATAGCTAAAAAAGCAATTAATATTATGTAATGTTGTTGATTTTATGAATATCCTTATTATTGAAGATCAAATATCCATTATCTCTGATTTAAAATTTAACCTGTCAAAATTAGGCCATAATGTAGTGGCCGTAGCTTCTACCGCAGAAGAGGCCATTAAATATATAAAAGATTTAAATCCTGATCTAATTTTAATCAATGTTCAATTAAAAGGTAAAATGAGTGGTGTGGAAGTGTTTCAACAGATAGAACATTTCAAAATCCCTATAATCTTTATTGCTGTTTTTATTAAAAATTGTTTAAATAAATCCTTACAACTACCAGAAAACGCTATAATTTTAAGTATGCCCATAAAACAGGATCATTTAGAATATTGTATCTCCCGAGCTTTTTTAGAGTAATTGAATATCAAATTTTATTACATAAACTGTGAATATCACCACTAATGGATTCGATAGAATAATTCCTGATAGAAAAGCTTAATCTAGATATGGCAGAACTCAATCCCCGAATATTGAAAAATAATCTGGATTTAACAATTTAATCAATATATAATATCTTTTTCTATCTAACAATTATCAATAAAATAGAAGGAGCATAAAATGAAAACAAATCCAAAATGGTATTTTGCAGAAAAACAGATAGGAGTGGATTACTCAGAGTCTGAAATTGCCTCAGAATATGATTTTGAGCACCAGCAATTTAGAGACTTTAAAAAAGAAGCAGAAGACATGGTGGAAAAACTAAATATAACTAAAAAAGAGGTGGTACTTGATTATGGGTGTGGGACAGGAGAAATTACCCTGGAACTAGCTTCTCATGCTAAAGAGGTCATTGGAGTGGATATTTCCCCATCCATGCTGGAATTATTAACTAAAAAGGCTAAATATAAGCAGATTCATAATATAAAAACTCACTGCACCGGTTTTTTAACCTACCAGCATCAGGGTGCAAAAGTAGATAAAATGGTTTCTAAATTTGCCATGCATCACTTACCTGATTTCTGGAAATCAGTAGCTCTTCTTAAGATGTCAAATTGCTTAAAAAAGGGGGGGAAACTTTATTTTTCTGATCTGGTATTTACCATTCCTCCTGCGGAATATGAAATATCCCTAAACCAGATGATAGATAATATGAAAAAAACAGCCAGTAAATCCATGGTTCAGGAGACTATCATCCATATAAAAGAAGAGTTCAGCACTTATGATTGGATTATGGAGGGTTTATTCAAAAAAACAGGATTTTCAATAGATTCTAAAGTAATTGAAACCGAAAATTTTGTAACATATATCTGTTCAAAGATTTAAATCACCATAACTATTCTACCAGAATCTATCACCATGCAAACCCAAGAATAATAAAATATTCCTCATTTTTTTCCTAAAACACTTTGAAAAGATTAAATATTTTAAATAATAGATTAAGTGCATTATAAGATTCAGAAGGGCTATTATGCTGAAAGAAAAAGATTTTAAAAAATTTAACCTTTTTAGATGGTCTTTGATTCTTGCTTTTTTAATGTTAATATTCTTTTTATGTTCACTTATTAAAATCCTAATTTGCTGGCTATAGACTCTTTTCTGGTTACTGCCCTTTTATTCATATTCGCCATTTTTCATGGACTAAAACGATATGGTAAAAAAAAATATTCTGGTATTTTTCCTGATTACCTGGGCAGTTAGCTTCTTTTTTTGAAAATTTGAGTATAATCACAGGGTTTCCTTTTGGTTTTTACCATTATTCTCCCCCCCTGGGATTATTGAATGTTCCTCTCGTTATAATATTTGCCTATTTTGCCGTAGGTTATCTTTCCTGGATGTTAGCCCATGTTTTAACCGGCCAATATGGCCAAAAATTAGGAGGAAAGCAAGCTTTTATAGTGCCATTAATTGCGGCTTTTCTTATGGTAATGTGGGATTTGACTGTGGACCCTATATCATCAACTTTGCAGGGTCTGTGGATCTGGACTACTCCAGGAGCTTATTTTGGAGTTCCCATCTCTAACTTCTTTGGATGGTTTTTGGTGGTATACTTATTCTTCCAGATTTTTGCCCTGTACCTTTCTAGATATGACTGCGTTAAACTCCCTAAAAATCATGAATCATCTAATAAGTTCTACTGGTCCGAAGCAGCAGCTGTTTATGGTATTATGGCCCTGGGTACTATTTTTTCAATATTTTACCAGTACAATGACATCACTATTTCTATGGCACTAATCACGTTTTTTACCATGATATTTGTAACTTTACTGGCTTTAATCAACATATCGAATAATAATGAGTTAGATTAAAATAATCATCTTAGATAAATAAATAAGGAGTTTAAGTGTGATATCAAAAATAATTGAAGATCATCAACTGAAATCTTACTTCGTATTAACCTTCATTATTACCTGGATATTTTTCTTTCTACCTCTACTTTTAAATATAGAAGATCCACTTTCCAGCCTACTTATTGTTATTATTGGAGGATCTGGACCTGCATTAGCTGCCATAATTATTTCGGGTATTTTAAAACCCCACAAACTTAAAAATCAACAATTGAAAAGAGGGGCAGTATTCTTTGCAGCGCTTTTAATCACCATTACGCTTATGGTTTCATACCTTGAGATTGTACTTACTACTATTTCCGCTATACAAGTTATCCTACTAATCATCGTGGCATCTATCGCCGCATATAATTAGTGGAGGATTAGCTACCCATGAAGGGATAAGGGAACTTTTAAATAAATTATATGTGTGGAATGTGGGAATTGGATGGTATGGGGTCGCTTTGATTTTATATCCGGCCATTATATTTCTTGCCATCTTTACAGGTATTCTGGTTACAGGAGTATCCATTAATGAGTTATGGTCCCCTATTTCACAAATTACTCTTTCGGGTTTTATTATTTCCGTTGGATATATTTGTTTGGTGCGAGGGCCTTTAAGGTAAGAAATAGGATGGAGAGGGTTTGCTTTACCTAGATTACAAAATATTTATTCTCCCTTGATAGGAACACTTATTTTGGCTTTGATATGGACGCTATGGCATTTACCACTTCATGTAAATGGAATCTATCCTGGTGGATTGGAGGGGTTCATGGGCCGATTTTACTGGAATATTCCCCTAACCTTCCTATTAACCTGGATTTATAACCATACCCGGGGCAGCCTTCTAATGACCACTCTATTCCATACCAGTGTAAACACTATGGGTACTTTAATAATCATTCCTTCGTCAATAGGAGTTGCCTACCAGTTAGCTTTCTTGATATTAATCAATTTAGCAGCATTAATAGTTATTTTAAAAGATAGGATGTGGAATAAACTACCATCAAAGTCTCCTGCCGTATATGAATATTAAAATTTATAAAATATTGCCTTATTTATCAAAAATTTATTATTGCATAATGATTAAAATAATTTAGTGGAGGTAAAAAAATGGACATATTAATGATTTTAGGGGTATTTATAGGTTTATTAATCCTTATAATGATCATATCATGGTTAATAGGGGTTATTAGAAGTAAAAGTTCCCACTTTATAAAACCTTCTGGAGATATCAGGGGCAAAGCATTGATTGTTTATGATCCTGGCTTTACCGGCGGAACTAGAACCGCAGCGATATATATGGCTGAAGAACTAAAATCAAATGGCTATGAAGTAACTTTAGCCGGAGTTAGATCTGCTGTAGCACTGAATACCTCTGGATATGATCTCTTGATTGTGGGCAGTCCCACTTATGGTGCCAAACCCACCGGACCTGTGGAAACCTATCTAAATAATTTAAAACCCGCTGAAAATATTATTACTGCTGTTTATGCGCTGGCTGGAAGCGAAGATCAGGATTCTAATACAATCATGGCCCAGGCACTGGAAGATAAAAATATGAAGGTTAAATTATCCACTAAATTTGGGCATACAGTATGGGGGGCCGGGGATAAAAATAAATATTCCCAATTTATAGTCCGGTTATTGTAAGATAAATTTGTTTAGAAGGATCAAATTGCCTATCTGGCATAAATTCCATATCAGGTGCAGGAATGAATAAAATAAACTACCTCTTAGTACTGTTCATATTTTCAATTACCTTTTTTGCTACTTTTTCTAATCCGGGTTGGACAATGGGAGAATTCACAGTTTATAATTCGGAAGTGGTTCTATTCAATGATTCTTCTTTTCACTTTGAATTCATACGTATTGTAGGCCAATCGGCCTATGGCACATCTTCGGTTCAAGAATGCCTGGAAGCTGCTTCTGATATTAAATCAGGGGATACTGAAAGCTGGTATAATGCCTGGCACCAGCTTGCCCTGAAAACTGAAAAAAATGCCAATAGCAGTCTTTCCCAAGGAAAAAACAATAAAGCCCGGGAAGAGTACCTAAGGGCAGGTAATTACTACCGGGTTAGTGAGTTTTATCTCCATGGTAATCCAGAAGATCCCCGAATAATTGCCAGCTGGAATAAAAGCCATGAATGTTTCCAGATGGCGGCGGGATTATCAAAACCTGAAATAGAGGCCGTGGAAATACCCTATGAAAATACCACCTTACCTGCTTATTTTTATAAGGTAGATGAATCCGGAAAATCACGGCCCACCCTTATTATCCAGACAGGCTTTGATGGTACTCAGGAAGAACTCTATGTATATGCGGTGGCAGCCAACCAGAGGGGGTATAATGTTTTAACTTTTGAAGGTCCCGGGCAGGGAAGGGTAATTCGGGTACAGGGCCTACCCTTTAGACCAGACTGGGAAAAAGTAGCACAACCTGTGGTAAGTTATGCTTTATCTCGTAGTGAGGTGGATCCTCAAAAACTGGCTTTCTATGGCCTGAGCTTTGGGGGATACATGGCCCCCCGGGCGGCGGCCCATGATCCTAGAATAAAAGCGGTGATTGCCAATGGTGGAGTTTATGATCCCGTCAGGGGAATGGCCCATAATCTTAACATTACCCGGGAGGAATTAATGGAATATATTGAAAATAATCCTGAAGAAATTAATGCTGAAATCGAGAGCCGTATGGAAAATAGTACGTTGATGACCTGGTTTTTTGAAAATGGAATGTACACCTTTAAAGAAGATTCTCCTGCTGACTTCCTGGTGAAGTATTCAGAGTGTAATATGATCGATTCAGCCCATAAAATAAAATCTCCTGCTCTTATTTGTGATTCTGAAAATGATTTAAGTATGAAGGGCCAGGCTCCTATGCTATATCATCAACTAAAATGCCCCAAAACATTCTTACTCTTTAAAACAGCAGAAGGGGCAGGAGATCACTGTCAGGTGGGTAATTTACCCTTGTCCAATAAAAAAATTCTGGACTGGCTGGATTTAACTTTCCAGAGAACCCCTTATTAGATTACAAAAATAAATCCCGGATTAAAAATAGGATTTGAGATTTTAATTAAAATTAAAATTTCCTTTAAAATATTTTAAAAATCCACAAATCTTTATTTGATAATCACCAATAACAGTTTAGAAATTTCATTAAAATCGATTTTTCTTAAATCTATTCTTATTATTAAACTTAGAATCCAGTTTTTTAAACTAATTAAAATATAAGGTGATTACATGTTTCCCCATTTTCAAAAAATATCTTTTTCAACTATTATACCTTTGTTACTAGTATTATTCATTATTTCATTTGCTATTTTAACTCCGGTACTCTCCACTGTAATTTTTGGAGCAATTTTAGCCTACTATATTCGTTTTATTTCCAAAAAAATCCAGCCTTATGTTAAATATGAGTCCCTGTCCATTAGCCTGGGGATTATCATACTGGCCATCCCGTTATTGGTACTATTTTATTTCACCTTTGGTGAGTTCTTGAGCATAGGAGGATATATTGTAGAAGGAATACCTCGATCTTCACCAGATTTAACCAATAGCAGTAGAATTGGAACTACCCTGCGCAACTTATCTCCCCTTAACGGGGCTTCAGAAGAAGTCCTGGATATAATACAGTCGGGAATCATACAATTTATATCCTTTTTATATGGTCAGACCATTTCCATACTTAGTTCTATTCCTGCCCTGGCAGCTCAAATTTTCATATTACTCTTTTCAACATTTTACTTTGCCCGGGACGGACACAAAGTGATTAAATTTATTAAAGACATGGTACCTGTGGGTGATCGCGAATTTTATAAGAAACTCGTCAAAAGCGCTGAAGACGTCCTTAAAAGCATCATAGCAGGTAATGTGATTCCCGCAGTGATTTTGGGGATATTATCTGGTATAATCTATTACTTACTGGGATATCCTTATGTTATTTTACTGGCTATTGTTAGTGGAGTGGCCATGTTTATACCCATAATCGGGCCCTGGATAGTGTATGGTTTAATAGGAATTGTGAGCATACTCCTGGGCAACACTTTCCAGGGGGTCATGGTGATTGCACTGGGCTGGATTATTCAAACCAGCACTGATTTTTATATCAGGCCTAAAATTTCAGTTAAATACTCAGAAGTTCATCCCCTGGTCTTTCTTTTAGGATTCATCTATGGTGCAGTAACCATGGGACTGCCGGGACTATTTATAGGTCCTCTTATACTGGGAATAACCTATGGGGCCTTAAAGGTTTACCGGGATGAAAAGGTTAAAGATAAAAATAATAGCTAAAACCATTTTTTCAGGAGAAATTCATTAAATTTAAATATATTTATTTTGGGATTAAATAATAATTAATAAAAATTTTTTAATAATAGTGTGAATAATAATTGGAAAAACTATTATAAAATTCAAAACATATTCAATGACATGCTATAAAATAATTTAAAATCTAAAACACAAAATTCCAAAGGTTCTGCAATTAACCTGACTGAGTAGTAAGGGGTAAAAAGAGAGTGAAATAATGGATAAAAAAACTATAAAAAGGGCAAATGGTGGTATGACTAACATTGATTGGTGGCCAGAAAGATTAAATCTTGATATTCTGCGTCAACATTCCTCTAAGTCAGATCCCATGGGTGAAGATTTTAATTATGCTGAAGAATTCAAGAGTCTTGACTTAGATTCCTTAAAAAAAGACCTTCATGAACTTATGACTGATTCAAAGGATTGGTGGCCGGCTGATTTTGGTCATTATGGGCCTTTATTCATCAGGATGGCCTGGCATAGTGCCGGTACTTACCGTATTGGTGATGGCCGTGGTGGAGGAGGAAGTGGTAGTCAGCGTTTTGCCCCTCTAAACAGCTGGCCTGACAACGCAAACCTTGACAAAGCAAGGCGACTTTTGTGGCCCATTAAGCAGAAATATGGCCGGAAAATATCCTGGGCTGACTTGATGATTCTTGTGGGAAATGTAGCCCTGGAATCCATGGGTTTTAAGACTTTTGGTTTTGGTGGGGGGCGTGAAGACATTTGGGAGCCAGAAAAAGATATATACTGGGGTTCAGAGAGCGAATGGCTGGAAGATGAACGTTATACTGGCGATCGTGAACTTGAAAATCCCCTGGCTGCTGTTCAGATGGGTTTAATTTATGTTAACCCGGAAGGACCTGATGGAAAGCCAGACCCTGTTGCTGCTGCTCGTGATATCAGGGAGAGTTTTGCTCGTATGGCTATGAATGATGAGGAAACAGTGGCCCTGATTGCAGGTGGCCATGCATTTGGTAAAACCCACGGGGCTGGTGATCCATCATTAGTGGGTCCAGAACCAGAAGCAGCTCCCATTCAGGAGCAGGGCCTTGGCTGGAAGAGCAAATTTGGCACGGGAAAAGGCAATGACACCATTACCGGCGGACCGGAAGTTATCTGGACCAACACCCCTATTAAATGGGACAATAACTTCTTCCGGATATTATTTGAATTTGAATGGGAGCTAACAAAAAGTCCGGCCGGCGCCTACCAGTGGAAGCCTAAGGGTGATGCGGGTGATGGTACTGTTCCTGATCCTCATGATTCATCAAAACGCCGAACTCCGGGTATGCTAACCACAGATCTCTCTTTACGCTTTGACCCTGACTATGAAAAAATTTCAAGGCGTTTCTATGAAAATCCAGATCAATTTGCAGATGCATTCGCCCGGGCATGGTTTAAACTTACCCACCGTGACATGGGACCACTGTCACGCTATCTTGGCCCAGAGGTACCAGAAGAGGAACTCATCTGGCAGGACCCTATCCCTGCAGTAAATCATGAATTGATTAATGAAGAAGACATTAATACCCTCAAGGACAGGATAATGGATTCTGATTTGACTATTTCAGAGATGGTTTACACTGCCTGGGCATCTGCGTCTACTTTCCGTGGCTCAGACAAACGTGGTGGTGCTAATGGTGCCCGTATTCGCCTGGAACCACAAAAAAATTGGGAAGTAAACCAACCCCTCCAGTTAACCAAAGTGCTGGATATTCTTGAGGGAATTCAGCTTGAATTTAACCAGACTCAGTCAGGCAACAAGATGGTCTCTCTGGCAGATTTAATTGTTCTAGCAGGCTGTGCAGGGGTGGAGCAGGCTGTTAAAAATGCAGGTTATGATATGAAGGTACCCTTTACACCGGGACGAATGGACGCTTCACAGGAAGAAACTGATGTTGATTCATTTATTTATCTTGAACCAATTGCTGACGGATTCCGAAACTATCAAAAGACCATATATGCTGCTAGACCTGAAGAATTGCTGGTGGACAAAGCACAATTACTAACATTGACTGTTCCGGAGATGACGGTTCTAGTTGGTGGTTTACGTGCTATGAATTCCAACTTTGAACAATCTCCAAATGGAGTATTCACAAAAAAACCAGAAGCACTTACCAATGATTTCTTTGTGAATTTGCTTGATATGAGCACTATATGGGATGCATCTGCAGATGATGAAAATCTATTCGAAGGTAGGGACAGGATAACAGGAGAACTCAAGTGGACCGCTACTCGTGTAGACTTAATCTTTGGCTCTAATTCCGAACTCAGGGCATTGGCAGAAGTCTACGCATGTGATGACTCCTCTGAGAAGTTCATAAACGATTTTATAATGGCCTGGGACAAAGTTATGAATCTGGATAGGTTCGATCTGGACTTATCGTAAAAAAAGTCGGTATTCTACCAATTATTTTTTACTTTTTTTATTTTTCCAATAGAATATGAAAATGCCTGAAATATTTTAGCCAAAATAGGTAGAATAGATTCCAAAACAAATTCTATCCAGAATTAACTTTTATTTTAATTACCTGCACGATGCTAAAATTACGATGTCTTTAGCAATACCTTTAAAATACTGCAACCATATTTCTATATAGGCCTACTTTACAAGAAGAAAGTGTAAATGCCCTGGGAAGACCTACATATATAGAAACATTAATCATCACATTAAGCCAAAAGCACACTGCTTCAATTTTAAGATGCTCTTGGTCAGATATATATTATTTAACTGATAAAAAAGCATTAATTCATTTATTAAATCACAGGTTCATAGTTTTAAGTACTAAAACGCATAAATCCGGGGATTTATCAAAAAATTATAATTGCAATATTATTCTGTGTCCAAATATTAATCATTTTTTCCGACCTATATAATAAAATCCATTTGATTTATGTCCATTCATAGTATCATAAACTGTTTTTTTAAATACTAAAGGATTGAAGCTTTTAGTAAGTTTTAAAATATGTTCTGTAGTATGGTGTCTGAAAACAGCACCTTCTGAAAGCTTAAAGACTCCATAAATATTATAATCTGATTTATATTTTTTGTAACGATCCATATTTCTCTGATCCTGATTTAATAGATAATCATTGATGTACAATATTCCTTTCCTTTTTAAAACCCGCTGAATTTCGGATATTAATTTTCTCTGATCATCATCATGATAAATGGATGTTAAAACTGCAAGTAATATCACCACATCAAATTCAGCATCACCATATGGTATTTTTTCTCCATCAGTTTTAATCAAATCTAAATCTGGATAAAGACGCATACCCCGGTCAATCATACCCTGGGAATAATCAATGCCCTTTAAATAATGAAATCCTTTACTTTTTAGTTGAGCCAGAGTCCTTCCATAACCACAACCCACATCCAGAATACTCATATCCTCTAAGACATATTTTTTAAATTCAGCAAACTGGAAGGGAGTGGGGAATTCCTTTTCTTCTGCTACTTTATCCCAGTAATGTTTCTGGTTATGACTATGCACTTCAAACCTCCATTAAATATAATATCTCTCATCACCTGAAATTTATTCTTAATTTTAATTCATATCTGATTTTGGATTTTTAAAGTTTTTATTACCCGGCCCCTCTCTGCATGAATCTTCCACCCTAACTTTCGCATGGCATTGTTTTGCACCTGTTTTTTTTAGAAGATTAAGAAATTGTAAGACCTGAATGAAAATATTTTTATAAGATGAACAGAAATTCTTAGTTAAGCAGATTATTAGCCGGGATAGTCTAGCCTGGTAAGGCGCAAGACTGGAAATCTTGTGGAGCTTTGCTCCGCCTGGGTTCAAATCCCAGTCCCGGCGTTTTTTACTTTTTACCACTCAAAATTTAATATAATGTACAGCATTAATATAACTACCTGAAACAGGCCATATCTTCCGATCCATACCTCCTTATTTTTGTCCCCATATTAATGCAAAAAGAAATTGAACTTAATATTGCAAGAGTTATTTGTGTGGGGTTTGAAGGTATTATTGCATACTCCCCTTTTAATTCTATTTTTTAGAATAAGGGGCAGGCTTTATTAAAAATGAATACAAATAGCAAATATGTTATAAAAGATTAGGGGAATAGGCCTTTTTTTATTATATTTATTAAAGGAAACCTATATGGTTGAAGAAGATATAACTTATATTTTACCTAAAAATATTGCCGAGATAGTCTAGTATGGTAAGGCGCAGGATTCGAAATCCTGTTGAGCTATTGCTCGTCCTGGGTTCAAATCCCAGTCTCGGCGCTTATTTTTTAATAGGATTATCCTGGCAAACTATGGATTATTTTTCTTATTTCAACTCCCGGGCAAAAAAATATTAACTGGAATCAACATATTAATATTGTGGTTTAAATGGAAATTAAGGAAAAATACAGGGAAAAGGTAAGTGTGGTCTATCGGATGTGCCAGGGAAGCTATGAGAAAATTCCGGACTATATCCAGGATGTAGGCCGCTGGCTGATGGAGAACAATTTAACCATGACGGGAATGGTATATGGAACATATTACAACTCTCCAGAAGAAGTTCCAGAAGAAGAACTGGAGTATGAAATCGGGTTTTCTTTTAAAGGGAAAGCTCCTCATGATGATAAATTTAAGACTAAGGAAATACAACCTCAAAATGTGCTAAGTGCCATCCATAAAGGCCCTTATACTGATGTGGGGCCGGTTATCCATGGTCTGGCGGATTATGCTGTAAAAAATAGTTATGAAATCGTGGGGCCTGTTACTGAAATCTATCTAAATGATCCATCTATGGAAAAACCAGAGGATCTGCTAACTGAAGTTCAGTTTCCGGTTAATAAAAAGTAGAATAAAAAAATCTCTTTTATTTTTTCCTATTTTCAAAAATCAGGATTCTGGCTAGATTTATGCATAGGTATTTAATATCTGGGGGGAATATTAATATATAATTATTATAAATTCAGTCCCTTGCTTTTTATAAGGGAATTTAATTTTTCATTGTTTTTGGGTCTGAATAGTTTATTAAATAAAATGGAGGATGAAAATGCGTAACTTGGAAAAATTAACCTCCTTTAAAGAGTATTTGCCTTTAAAAACCAAGAAATCCGGGGGCAAAAATGTGGGTTTACTTGTTGATGGGCCTAATATGCTAAGAAAGGAATTTAACCTTGATTTAGAGACGGTAAAAGATTTAATTAGTGAAAATGGAAATATTAAAGTTGGTAAAGTACTTTTAAATCAGTATGCTTCTGATAAACTAATTGAAGCCATAGTTAATCAGGGATTTTCACCTTTAATTGTAGCGGGAGATATTGATGTTCAACTGGCAGTTGAAGCTTTTGAACTTATTTACAATCCTCATATTGATATTATTGCTTTAATGACCCGTAATGCTGATTTTTTACCATTATTAAACATTGCCAAAGAAAAAGGTAAAGAAACCATACTGGTGGGAGCTGAACCTGGATTAAGTATTGCTTTAAAAAATTCAGCTGATAGTGCAATTGTATTTGACTCAAAAATTCCTAATAAAAATATTCATTAGATATAATCCCTGCTTCTCTAAATTTAAATTTGGGACATTAATAACACTTAATTTTAAATTTAAAAAACACATCACTTATTTTACTCTGCATTTTTTTTTAAATCACTTACTGAATACTTATTCAGATGATTTTAGAGGTATAACTTAAGCTCCTTCTCATGATCTTAACTATCTAAAAATTCCTATTTCCTAGGATGATCAATTTTCAGGTTTAAAATCTATTTAATAGCAACTAAAAACAAAA
>NPID01000013.1_pt1 | contig 33862 bp, 32 predicted proteins | sample 8637491 | NCBI WGS metagenome assembly NPID01 (sample SAMN07420843, study PRJNA396082) | bioreactor metagenome | isolation source: sample BA6 brine-fed electro-methanogenic bioreactor BA | place: Japan: Kochi | collected 2016-06-14 | reverse complement strand
GGAATACCGCTTGGCAGGCATGATCTGCAGCGGCAAAAAATCCGAGGCGGAAAATAGAACAAATGAGAAGGCCCGCAGGTCAGATGACGTGCGGGCCAGTGGTCAGCCGCTCTGTTCGGCCAGATAGAGCTGCGGGCCCATCTGTTCTATCTGCTCCTTCTGGGTTGCTCTCCTATTGATTTCTCTGGAAGAATCAGACATAATGCATCCACTTATCAATAAGTAGTGTTTTTTTGTCTGGAGTTTAGGATGAAGGAGACGCCGGAAGAGATCTTTCGCTCATGTGGCGGTCAACTGCGAATGAGTGAGGCCATCAAGCGCGGTATGAGCCGCTACATGCTCTATGCGCTGAGAGACAGGGGAGTGATCGAGCAAGTCAGCAGGGGGGTCTATCGACTGGTGGATCTCCCCCCCATCAGCAACCCTGACCTGATGACGGTCGCACTGCGCGCCCCAACTGCCGTCATCTGCCTCGTCTCAGCACTGGCGTACCACGAGATCACGACACAGATACCGCATAGCATATCGATTGCCCTGCCGAGGGAATCGCGGCCGCCATCCCTTGATTATCCGCCGCTGACGGTGCACCGGTTTTCCGATCAGGCGTACAGCGCCGGGATCGAGACACATCAGATTGACGGTGTTTCCGTCAAAATCTACTCTCCGGAAAAGACTCTCGCCGACTGTTTCAAGTTCCGCAACAAAATCGGCATGGATCTCGTGCTTGAGGCACTCAGGCTCTACAAGTCCCGCAGGAAGTTCAATCTTGAGGAGCTGCTCAAGTATGCGGGGATTTGCCGGGTCGAAAAGGTAATGCGACCTTACCTGGAGGCGACCGTATGAAGTCCGTCCGAAATCTGCCCGCGTCGGTCCGGCAGCGACTTCTCGATCGCGCCAAGAAAGACAAACGGCCGTTCAACGAACTGCTTCAGTATTATGCCATGGAGCGGTTTCTTTACCGTCTCGCGCGCTCCGCCCATGCCAGACGATTCATTCTCAAAGGTGCCCTGATGCTCAGGGTCTGGCGCTCTTCGGAAATCCGGCCGACGATGGACATCGATATGCTGGGGAGGGCGAGTAACGACGAGGCTAGCATCGTTACACAGATTCGAGAGATCATGAGTGTGGACGTGGAGCCGGACGGACTCTCCTTTGAACCTGCCTCGGTTCAGGCTGAACGGATCACCGAAGACGCCGATTATGCAGGGATCAGAATCCGCTTTCGTGGGGTATTGGACACGGCTAGAGTCACCATGCAAATCGATATCGGTTTCGGGGACATAGTCTATCCGGGACCGGAAGAATCGGATCTGCCGGCCATGCTCGATTTCCCCGCGCCGAGGCTTCTCTGTTATAGCCGGGAGAGCGCCATCGCCGAAAAGTTCGAGGCCATGGTGAAGCTCGGCATCCTGAACAGCCGCATGAAAGACTTCTACGACGTCTGGCTTATCTCCCGACAGTTCGATTTTGACGGGGCAAGTCTGGCCGAGGCGATCCGGCTGACTTTCGAACGGCGGAAAACACCCCTCACGGTTGCAATCGATGCTTTTGGCGAGAGCTTTGTTGAAGCAAAGCAGGTCCAGTGGACAGCCTTTGGGAAGCGGTTGCAACACGAATACGTTCCCGCCTCCTTTCACGAAGTCGTAACGGCAGTGGCAGTTTTCCTTGCGCCGCTCGCCGCAGCTCTCTCGCAGGAGCATCCAGTATCTGGGAGTTGGGCTGCTCCGGGTCCGTGGTCCTCGATGCGTCCATAGATCCCGTATTCGTATAGCCGGTGGATAGCGAACCGAGACCGTAAGGTATCGCAGGAATAATCGGTTCTGGTATCGGCCAGACTTTCCATAAGGGACCACATCCAAAACACACAAATGCCCAACCTGTTTTTTCAGGCAGGGCCTTTCTTAAAAGTTGCTCTTCATTGGGATTCTGCTTTGCCTTAGGATTTATAAAATGTTCAAGAAGACCATTTGCTTAGCAACCCGGACACTAACCCCCGCCGCACGGCCTTAACGTGCTTTATTTTCTGTTTTCTGAAATGCCCCCTATCACCAACGTCCTCCAGCATGTTTCCGCTGTCAATACCTGCTCAGTACCTTAGCGTCCGGTTTTTTTCCGTTTCGTGAGCTGGCCCCACTCCTTATGCTGTTTTTCCGAACGGACATATTTTCTTGACTTTGTTCGTTAAAAAAGAAAAAATGTCCGATCGGACATATCGAGAGAGTTTGGGCGCATTTCACGTTTAATTTTTCCGCTCGGACATATTTGGTCGTTGAAGAGATTTTATTTCTAAAAATGTCCGCGCGGACAAATTCCTGATGGGGAGATGAATGGATAACCAATTAGAGCAAAAACCGTCGTATGGTTGCATGAAAACGACCAAGGATATCGGAGACGCGGTTCGACGTAAGCGCAAGGAGCAGGGAATTCTTCAGGAGAAAGCTGCGGGACTCTCTGGTGTGGGGACGAAATTCCTGTCTCAGTTGGAAAACGGAAAAGAAACGGCAGAAATCGGCAAGATTATGCAGGTGCTGCGTACCCTCGGTCTGGAAATCTATATCTATCCCCGCTCGCAAAGCCCTTTCAAGGATCAATAGATGCCGCATTTGGATGTGTACTTAAACAGCACCTGGGTCGGACAACTGTTTCAGGACAATAGGGGGCAACTCGGGTTTTCTTATCGAGAGGAGTTTCTGGGTTCTCCGGAAGCTGCACCACTTTCGCGCCATCTTCCGCTGGGCAAGCAAGTCTTTAGCGATGAACCGACTCGGGCCTTTTTTGCCAATCTGCTGCCCGAAGGCGATGTTTTGGAGCAGACCGTTCGGCGCCTGGGAATACCAAAGGAGAATTCTTTTGCTCTGCTCGAAAGAATGGGGGGGGATTGCGCCGGTGCGGTCTCGGTCCTACTGCCAGGGCATACTCCGGCGACCGAAGGCGTTTATCGCAAGATCACAGAGGAGGAACTGGGCACATTATTGAAGGAATTGCCCACGCATCCCTTCCTGGCCGATGAAGAGGGAGTCCGACTTTCTCTCGCCGGCGCCCAGAACAAGTTGCCGGTCTTTTATGATGGAGGGGTCTTCCATATCCCGGAAGGAGGGGCGCCTTCCTCCCATATTCTGAAGACCGCCATACAAAAACTTGAGGATACCGTTGGCAACGAAGCGTTCTGCATGAAACTTGCCCGGGCAGTTGGCCTTTCTGTCCCCTCGGTCGACATTGTTGAGTTGGGGGGCGAGCCTGTGTACATGGTCGAGCGCTACGACCGCCGCCGGTCGCCAGGCGATGTGGCGCTTCGCATCCACCAAGAGGATTTCTGCCAAGCGCTCGGGGTGGTGCCCGCGCTTAAATATGAGGCACACGGTGGGCCGGGGTTTCAGGACGTCTTTCATCTCGTTCGCGAATGGAGTACCGAGCCTTTGCCCGACACGGACGCACTTCTGAGCTGGGCTCTGTTTAACTTCCTGATTGGCAATGCTGATGCCCACGGCAAAAACCTCTCATTTACCTATGACAAGGCAGCGGTGCGACTTGCCCCCTTCTATGATCTTCTTTCGACTGCTGCTTATGAGGGACAGGTCAATAATAAATTCGCCATGCGCATGGGCAAGCAGAAAGATCCCCGGTATTTGTCCGTCTCAAACCTGGAGGAGTTTGCCCAACAGGCGGGAATTGGGAAGCGAGTAGTTTTTGCTGAGGTGAAACGACTGGCCGACTGGATAGAGACGGAGACAAAGGTGTTGATAGATTCTTTTGTCGAGAATGGACTGCACCGCGTTATCGCATTGCGCATCGGCGATGTAATAACGGCGCGACTTGCCAAAGCGAGGCATCTGTTGCAAGGAGTGAAATAAGGGGCTATATCGCCTGTAGGAAAAGCCCTGCTGCGAAATTACCCGGAACTCGTCGCATGGAGTGGTCGCGGCCGTCAACTTTCCAGGAGAGGTGGGTCTGGGCGCAGAAATACGGGGAGAGGAGCCATTTGCGTACTGCGGTCAATGATCCGACAACTCATAAACCTCTGTGCCATCTACCGAGGCTCAATGCCGGAGTTTTGCGCATCGTTTGCGAATCAGATCTTTTCAAGATAGCAAAGCCTACGCTGCTCAATGAAGTCAGCAGTGACTCAGCAGAGATTGACCGCGCCAGGACAGCCTCTCTGCGGGCGATTGTTCTGCTTTGCATTTTTTCCGTTAGGCCATAGAATCAGGGCATGGCTACCAACCCTCAAAGCTTCTTCCGCTTCGCCGGTCGCTATTATCCACTGCTCCTCGATCTGTTTTATCGCACCGAGGGATTTGCCGAAGCCGATCTGCGTGATCTGATCGAGTCCCAACGGGCCGAGGGCGATCCGCTTACCTCAACGATCATCGAGCAACTTATTTCATTTGGCATCATCGAGCCCATTCCCGATGCCACGGCAACCTTTGAGCTGACGGCCCCGGTGCGTGGGCTGCTTTCCTATCTGCTACGTGAGCACCGCCTGACATCTGCTAAGGTCATCCAGGGGTATCTGTCCGACCTGGAGGAACTGCGCCAGGAACTCGATGCCGCTGCCCGGGAAAACCTGGGCAACCAAGCGGCACGATCCCTTGCCGACATTGCGCAATTGATTGAGCGTATCCGGCAAGACTCCCATGCCAATCGCGAGGCCATTATCGCAGAAGTCCTTAAGCTCAAATCCAACCGTGAACAGCGCAGCACACGCGAGCGTTTTGAAATCATCAACCGTCTGTGGAACCGCTACCTTGAGCCGCTGCGGGATCTCATCGATGTGAAAAAAGCCATGGATGCAAGCCTTGATGATCTGGAGCGTGGACTATACAAAAGCAGGCAGGTTTTTGCGCTTGATGGCGCCCTGGCCCGCGAATTCTCGCGCAGCCGCGCAAGGCTTTTGCGCCTGCGGCGCGATGTCGCTGAAGATTTTCGTGAAGCACTGCACGAAGTCGAACCCCTTTATGTGTCGCTCAGGCAGGAAAGCGCTCTGGTGCGCGGAGCCTCCCTGGCGCTGGAGAGGCTGGATCGCTTGGGGATGGCCAACCTGCAAATGGATGACTGGCTGGCTCTGCCCACCTGGCGGGTTGAAGGACTTTTTTCCGATACCTCCCTGGAAGCCTTTTACCATGGGATTCATGATTACGAGCCGCTCCCTCCAAACCCGCTTCCTAAAGCAGATGAAACGACGGCACGTGACTTCATCCTTCCTTCTGAACTCCTTGACCGGCTAAGTTGTTCTTTGCCCGTTGATGATCTTCTGGCGTGGTTGCTGGAGCAGTATCCCGAAGCGGGCATGGGGGAGTTGGTCAGAGCCTACGGACGGATCTATCTTGATCATGAAGGCCCGATGCAGTTTTCCGAGCAAGACAAGCGCTATGCGTTGCCCGACGCTACCCTGATTTCACGGCCGGTGCGCCTGGAGAAAATTCTATGACTCAAGACAGCCCCTTTGCCTTGCCGCAGCTCAGCCACGTTTTTGATGCCCTGCGCCGTGGTCGCCACCTCTGTCCCGAAGACGGCAAGCCCTACTGGGCGCTGCGTGATCACCTCGATGCCTTTCAGGATCTGTTCCACCATTTGGGCTTTCGTCTCGAATACCATCCGCGGGATTTTTTTTACTTTCGCGGTCGGGACAGCTTGAGCCCTCAGGCCTCGCGCATGGCCGTTTTCGTCTTTGTGCTGATTGAGTCTCTTTCAGATCAGGGGGAGCCGGTGGTGGAATCCCTGATGACGCAAACCTTTTCGGTACCGGACCTGCCTCATTTGAAAGGAGCGCGCTACCGGGCGTATCTTAAGGAAGCCGGAGCGGCTGGCGAAGATGACCTGCGCGGGATCATCCGCCAGCTCGATCGTTTCGGCTTCGCCCAGCGCCTGAGTGACGACACCTTTCGCTTTCGTGCGCCGGCCTATCGCTTTTTCGATGTCTGTGCCGAGCTTCTCAAGCAGCATGACGCCACACCACAGCAGGAGTCTGCGCCATGACCATTGTCGGCCCCTCGCGCCTGGTGCTGCTGCGCTCCGGCAAATACGATTACGGCGAGATCGAACTGGTCACCCCCCTGCATCTTGTTGGTCCCAATAATGTCGGCAAGACCTCGCTCATCGCGGTGCTGCAGTTTCTCTATATTGATGATCAGCGCAATATGCACTTTTCGCGGGAGATGTCGGAAACGCGCAAATATTACTTTCCCGACCAGAACAGCTACCTGCTGTTTGAATGCCTGACCCCGGTCGGATATCAGGTGGTCGGCGTGCGGGGGTTGGGGCCGGTGCGCAGCTATGAGTTCCAGCGCTTTGCCTATCAGGGACAATTTGACCCGGTGGATTATCTTGATGAAGAGCGGCGCATTCGCTCCCCCGAAGAGATCCGCAGCCGCCTGGCCGCCAAAGATTATCGGCTGCTGGAGCCGCGTCACTTGCGCGCCGCACTGACCGGGCTCGGGGAGAACAAAGGCGTTAACCTCGGTCTGGTTCCTATTCGTCAGCGCGATCACTACGAGCGCTTTCGCGCCGTATTTGGCAATCTGCTGCGCCTGGCCCATTTGCGCCAGGCTGAACTCAAGCAATTTCTCCTCGATATTCATCAGGGCGATTTTCAGCAGCGTGAGATCGATCTGGAACTCGGTTATTCGAGCCAATACCGCAAAGTCTGCCGCGAAGCTCAAGAGCTCACGGAGCTGCGGACCATTGTTGAGGATGTGCACCATGTCCTGGAGCATGCCAGCGAACGTGACCAACTGCGTCGGCAGTTGCCTGGGCTCTGGCAGCAGATTCGCGAAAGCTATGCACAAATAGAAGCAGAAACGCTGCGCCAAAAACAAGAGATTCTCGAAAACATCGCCCATCTGAATGACGAACAGGCGCGCATCGGCGAGGAGGAAAGGGCGGTCAAGAAAGAACGCGACATGCTGCTCGAAAACATCGGAGAGCACAAAGGCGTGCTTAAACAGCATGCCAAAGATGTTGCTGAATTTCGGGACTATCTGGCCGATTTTGAGGAAAGCCGCTGCCATGAACTCGAAAGCCGGATTGATCGCCTGGGTGCGGCTCTCGGTCAGGCTATCGATGTGTCGCCGCAGCAGGTGGGAATGCGCGTGCAGAAGATGGAGACCGAACTTGCGACCATGCAGCGCCAGCTTAAACAGTTCTCGCGCAACGCCGCGTCCAAACTGTTTCCCCTGCTGTCCGATGAAGAGCAGGACCAGGTTTTTCGCCTGATCAATCCGCAAATCCTTGGACTTCTCTACGGCGAGGAGCTCAACATCCTGGACGAACAAGAGTTCAAGACAACCCTTTCCAGCCTCCTGGGGAGGATCAACCAGGGTGTCTACTTGGGTGAAGGCATCAAGGTTGTTCTTGACGCGTTGAAAGCACCGGATTTGAGCTCCTACCGCGATGCCCGGACCTTGCAGGTTCGCATCGAGGAGCAGGATAGCGCATTGCGGCGCGAGCGCGAGGTTCTGGCCGCTGCGCAAAATACCCGGCAAATGACTTCAGAGAGGGACACTCTGCGCCAGGAACTCCGCCAGCTTGAAGGGCGGCTTCACCGCTATCGAGAATTTGAACAGCGTCTGCCTGAGATGAAGCTGTTTGAACGACAAGTGCGCGATCTGGAAAAAAGACAGGCGCAGCAGGAAGAGCACCTGGAAGAGATGCTCCGACGCAAGACCGCCATCCACGATCAAAAGCGCGCGCTTCAGGAACAGGAAGGTGAACTTGCAGAGCGCCAGGACAAACTCCGGGAAAAAATCCGTAAAATGCGCGCGCCGGATTCTTCCTGGCCGGCCGAACCCTTTGCTACCGAGGGACGCAAGCTGGATGACCTTATCGCACTTTATGAGCGCAGCCTCAATCGACATGACGAGGTCGCAAAGCATTTTGGTGATCTTTTCCGCAGCGTTGAGCAGCGCACTTACGGCAAATATGCCGGTGAGGACGAGGCCGCGACCCTGGCCAACCTGCAGGCACAGGTCGAAGCACTGAGCGAGCGGGAAAAGGCTGCCCAGGAACTCTGGAAGAGTCTGGCGGCCGGATTGCAGAGCGCCTTCAAAGGCCTCAACCGCGATCTGGACACCCTCAAGAGCCGTATCGATGAATTGAACAGGCGCCTGGGAAAAATCTCCATCTCCAACCTTGCACGTCTGCGCCTGATTCTGCGTGAGCACCCCGAATGGACCAGGCGCATCAAGACGTTGGTGGAAGCCGATGCCATGCCTCTGTTCGGCGACAGTGGGGCCATCGGCGAAGCCCATGAGCAATTGGGCGATCTTCTCAGCCGGCACCGCCGCGTCGAATTGGCCGATCTCTTTGACCTGCATTTTGAAGTCACCAGTATCAATGGCGAAACGCGCCGCTATCCTCATCTGGATTCCATTGAATCCAACGGCACCACCATCACCATCAAAGTACTGATCAACCTTTTGCTGCTCAAGGGGCTTCTGAGTGGTAAGGAGGTGTCAATCCCTTTCTATCTCGATGAAGCCTCCAGTCTTGATCGGGAGAACCTGAGCGCCATCGTCCAGGAGGCGCGCAAAATGGGTTTTGTTGCCGTGCTGGCCAGCCCCGAAGCCATGGAGGCTGCCGATAACCTGTATTTTCTGCGGGAGCATAACGGTCGGGTGCTGCTTGATCCCAAAACCTCCCTGGTCCGTATTGAACGAGGACCTGCTCATGGCGATTGATGCGCTGGCTGAAAAACTCGGGCTGCTTCTCACACAGGGGGCCGTGCCCGCAAGCCGCCTGTCCGCGCGTGACCGTGTGCGTCTGCAGGGGATGTTCGATGCAGGTGTGCTGGTGGAGGAGAAAAGCGGCGCCGGTCGGCGCGTGGTCCTAACCAACGCTGAAAGTCTTGGGGGCTTTATCCACCGCATTTATCCGTCAGGACTCGAAGGCATATCTTCTGATCTGCTCCCGCGAACCAGGGCGGTGCTGGAGCAGCGCGATGCCAAAAAAAGCCGCGAACTCGGCCCTCTCACCCTTTTGTTGCGAGGCTTTGGTTCTGCCCAACTGGCGGCAGGCGATCAGGTTCTGCCGGTGGCTCAATGGACGAATGCAGCCGGGGTGGCGGCATTGCATATCACCGATGAAAAGGTCTGGGGATTTTCCGGTGTATTGGCCGTGGTAGAAAATCTTGAAGTCTTCTGGAATATCGAAAAAATTGATCCTTCCGTTGATCTGGCGTTGTTTGCGCAGGGACGCATGAGCCAGAGGATTGTCGGCTGGCTCTCTTCTGCGGCGATGGGCGGGGCCCAAATCATCCATTTCGGAGATTATGATCCGGTCGGGCTCGATGAATATCTGCGGCTGAAACAGGAACGCCCCCGGCGTACTGCACTCTATGTCCCGGGAAATCTGGAAGATCTACTCAAGAAATATGGAAAAAGACAATTGCTGGACGATAGCCAGGCCGTTTTCCAGAGGATCAGAAAGAGCAAGGATTCTGATGTGGCCAGGATTGTCAAGATGATGGATCGCTGGGGGGTAGGGCTGGAGCAGGAGGTGCTGTTGCGTGAAACATTAAAATTGTGCGAATAATCGTAGGGAGCAAAAAATACGGTCTTAGTCAATCCATCTGGTCTAATCATTCCACACAATACTTATTCCCTCGATCTCTACAATGCGCTTACCTGCGCTTGCCCACAAAATTAACATATAAAGTAAGAAGTTTTAAAAATTTGCGAAATATGGGAATCAGACAGTGATACCACACGAATAAGGCCAAAAAAACGGTTTTTTCGACAGGAAGACCTTCAGGAGGCAGAGGTAACATAAGCCCATATCTTATCCAAAAGGAGAAGGGCATGGGCAAAGGCGCATATATTGGGCAAGAATATGAGGTTAATGTAGGGCATGTAGATTCTGGAGTAACCAATAATGCTGCGTGCGACATGGTTGTGGGGCAGTGTACAGAGTTCCTGCGCATCGTGGGTAATCTGTTTGACCCAGAAATATTGTTTTTTCCACCGAAACACCTCGAAAATGGTCGAGCATATCGTTATCGATATGTTATTTTATTGGCGAACAGGGAAACTTATGCCCATCTCGGCCTGCACGTGCTTAGCACTGCATTGCGAATATATGCTCGGATGGTGTCAAAATTGGATAGGGACAGGCGGTCAGGTTTGATTGATGATTTTAGTCAATCCTTTAGTGAGATAGAGCTTCTGCGCGGCAAGCCTCTTTCAGCAGAAGAAAATCGCCGCATACAGTCCACTCCGGAGCCAATCCTGCATCGCGCACCAAGTAAAAATTAAAGGGCCAGCGTGTTCTCGCTGGCCCTTTTCTGTTGGCACGCTCAGATTGCGCTCGCCTTTTTCCTTTCTCGGCTTCGACTACTGAGAATCGCTGTTGGCGTTTCTGCCGCCGACCATAAAACATTCATCGGTGATCCACAAATTGTACGCTTTATGGTGCAAAAAGAATAATAGGACCCTCATCTATCAACAACATGTTCCACCGCACCCGCCCCCTTGGCTCATTGCAGCTTTAAGCTGCGGATCAAGGATGCGGATTTCGGTCGCAGCGGCCTGCTCTGCGTACCAGGTTTGCAGCTTCAGGTTGCGTGTGGCGGGATTTTCCTCCCCAGTGAGAACCGCTTCCTCAATAAGGCGCCGGATCGTCATATCGGTTTTAACCGCATCGGCAAAAGACTCGATGCTCCCGTATCGTTGAGCAATCATGTCATTGAAGCCCGGCATGGCCGCGCGCATTCTTTTCATCTCGGCCTGTATCTCGCCATCCTGTACCACAATGCAGTTTTTCTCTGCAGCCACGAGCAGAACCTCTTTCTGCAGCAGTCTCTCCCAGGTCGAACGCATCAGGTTCTGCTCGCCGCCCTGGCTGCCGCTTCGTCTGCGCTGCATCTCGACGGCCGCCTGAAAGTCCTCCCGCGCAATCAACCGTGTTCCTATCCGGGCGACGAATTTTCCGGCAAGCCTGTTCTCTTCTTCCTGCAGTGCGCGGTTCTCTTGAACTGAGAGCACATAGTTGACCCGGGCCGGGTAGCCGGAAGCTGTTATTTTGTCGGCAATGATCGTTTCGTCCGTTTGCGTCGGATCGAAGGATACGCGGCTGCGACCGGTCGTGACGCTGACTTCCACGGTGCTCACGCCGGGCACATCTCTAAGAGATGTCTGAATATTTTGGACGCAGGAACTGCAGGTCATGTTGGCCACGGTAAACTCGGCAAACGCCTCACTCGCAGCATCTTTGCCATTAAGAGTGATTAAAGCTGCCAGCGCAGTTGTCAATATCACCATCACAATCACGACGCGACGAATTTTCATGGGTTATTCCTCTCTTGACAGAATTGAGCCTTTTACCGTCATGCTCAGGACAGAGGGAGAAAATCAGGAGGTACCTGTTGATAAACAGCTTTCATGCCAAAAGAAGCAGGCTGCTACTAAAATTAGCGAACCATCGACCCACGGCAGAAAGATCAAGCCGCAGAACCAGACTTGGAGGCTTCTTTTACGTTCGGCATAAAAGCGCAGCAGGTGGGCATCATCCAGAAAGAACGGGATATTTTAGGCACTGAAAGACAAAAGGTCTTTGCAAGTGTTGAATATTCTGCAATGGGTACACAATATTCAACAACAGGATCCAGCAACTGGAAATTATGACTTGAAAATCTATTCAACCAATCCGGAACAAGGGAGAATAAGAGCGCCGCAGCGAAGAACTAAAGATGCTGTAGCGCTATTTAAGAGGGGGCAATGGCTGCTCTTCCGAAAAAAACTTGGGGTGATTCGGCCTCCATCAACAATCAGGGACGCTTCTCGCGCTTGTTTTCAGGCAGCCCCGGTGTGGCTTAACTCAAAACTTGTCCTGCTGACTATTGATCCCCTTGTCACGTTCTTGCTGAAAAAGGGCAACTAACAGACCCAGGATCATGATGAGGGAGACGCCTTGGAGCAACCAGAAAGAAGCCAGTTTGAGCAACGCAAACTGAGGGGCCAAATAGCGAATCAGCCAGCCTGCCGTCATATCCCCCAGAATCGCTCCCCCCAGCAACCAGACCAGAACAGTTTTGATCTGCTTCCGAAACGGTGTAAAGAGAACCAGGTGAGAGAAAACAACGAAGAAAAATCCCATGGCGAACAGGTGAAAATGAGTGACCTCAAGCAGGCCGATGAAGCTTCGCGGCGTTATGAACAGCTCCGGGTCGCCCAGGTAGTACCGCACCACGGAGTTGTAGCTGAATCCGAGTTTTTCCCGGTACATGAAGATGCCTGTGAGCCAGTGGAGCAGGAAGTAACCGTAGAAGAAAAGCAGAATGGTTTTGCCCAGAGGCCGGCGGTCAGGGCCTGTCATCATCGCTCTCATGACTGCTGCTGCAGGAAAATACGCAGCATGGCGCTGCTCTTGCGAACCTGCCGGGTGATGGCCTGTGCCGAAAGGGTTGCCCCGGTCAGCCCTTGAATCCTGCCGCCGACACGAAGATCTCCATCAAGGCTCTCCTGCCTGAACTGATCAAGCCAGCGTTTTGCCGGCTTGTATTCTTCAGGTTCGAAAAAGGCCAGAATTTCGACAAATTCAACCGTGGCATCAGGATTCATGACAACCATGACCGTCTCCGGCAGTGTGCGGACCGTGGCGGCCTCAATCGCTGCATAACCCAGAACTTTCTGCTCCTTTTTCCCGACATAAAACGTATATAGCGCAGAGTCGACCTTCGCTCCCGAGGCTCTGGTGACTTCTTTCATCTCTTCCTTCGTAAGATAGATATTGGCGGTTTCTATCTTCTCTGCATCAGGGAAGGCAAGTTCCAGCGCCTGATCCTTGGAGAGATACGCCTTGCCTTGGGCAACGCTGCCGAAAGCCACGAAGGCGATCAAAAGAGCAATGGCAAATTCTTTGAATCTGACCGGCATGGCGGCCTCCTTTAACAGAAAATCCGGGAGATGCACATGACATCTCCCGGAGGATAAAATATCGATTAGCTAAAAAATGTAGCCAAAACCGAAATTCAACTCATCTGCCTTGGCACCCACTTTTTTGTCGAAATTACGGTAATCGACCTTGAGAACCACGTTGGGGATGGGTTTATAGCTCAGCCCCACGGTGTAGAGGTCAAGATCCTCGCTGTTGCCTTTGTAGTCGACATTCTCGTAGCGATAGAAGGGGGCCAGGTACTGGTTGGTCCCCTTTGCCAGCAGAGGCAGGATGTCATAGGCGATTTCCCCGTACCAGGCGGTGATCTCCTCCGGGACGTCCGCACCAATTGCCTCGTTGTCGTCGATCTGCACGATAGAGCCAAGCGCTTTGAATTCGAATCCCGCAACCTTGTATTGGCCGTGGAGTTCGTAGATTTCAGTTGTTAAGTGCCAGCACATCGTAGACAAAAAAATGTGCCAGGACATCGTTTACAAAATTGTTCTCTGACAATCGAATAGCCACCCGTCATCCTTCTGAATATTTCCGCTAGGGAGGTGTTCATGAAGGAAGAGGAAAAGCAGCGCATTTTGGCTGTGAGAAGGTTCCTCTCAGGAGAAAAACCTGAGAGCATCTGCTCCTCACTTGGTCGATCTCGGCCATGGCTTTACAAATGGATTCGCCGGCATTCTGACCATGATGATGCATGGTTCCGCACTTTGCCCAAAAGGCCCGTTAACACTGCTAATCGTACGCCCACCGAGGTTGAGGAGATTGTCAAGCTTGTGCGCTTGAATCTCTACAATCAGGATCTGTTTTGCGGTGCGCAGGCCATTCTATGGGAACTGGAAGACCTTGGGGTGTCTCCACTACCTTCACTGCGTACGATTAATCGCATTCTCAAACGCAATGATTTGACCCATCGCCGAACCGGCAACTACGAACCGAAGGGTACACCTTATCCCAAGCTCCCGGCACTGCTGCCGAACCAAACCCATCAAATGGACATGGTTGGTCCATGCTATTTGACCGGGCCGATTCGCTTCTACGGACTCAACGTGATCGATACCGCAACTGCACGATGCGGCCTGCATGCTTCAATCTCCAAATCCGGACAAGATGTTTTGGACGGAACTTGGGCGATCTGGTTGCGATTGGGCATACCGGACAACCTTCAGGTCGATAACGCCATGTCTTTTCTTGGCAGTCCAAGGTATCCGAGAGCGTTGAGCCAGTTTGTGCGGCTTTGTCTGTACCATGATGTTGAACCTTGGTTTGTCCCCATGGCCGAGCCGTGGCGTAACGGGAACATCGAGCAGTTCAATGACCACTACCAGCAGAAGTTTCTAGGCAAGGTGATGATGTCTTCAGCCGACGAACTACACGCTGGAACAATGGCTTTCGAGCAACGGCATAACAGCTCTTACCGGTACAGCAAGCTCGGCGGCAAGACTCCCCTTAAGGCGCTTTCCGCGAGCAAAACGGCTCTGAGATTTCCTGACCCGGAGGGCAGACCCCAACAGCGATTAGACAAACCGGAGACCGGCCGGTACCACTTGGTTCGTCTGATTCGCAGCGATCTCAAGCTGAACATCCTCGGCGAAATGTTTCCCGTTCCGCCGGAACTTAAGCTCGAATATGTGGTGGCTACTGTCGATGTCAAAGAACAGAAACTAAAGCTCTATCTGGGTAAGGCCCAGGTAGATGAATTTGACTACAAAATCCGGTAATACTGTCGTCGAGTCCACGATGTCCTGGCACTAAAAAGTGTCTACGATGTCGTGGCACTCAACATTCAGTAAAAACATCGGCCTTGTCGCCATCGGCTTCGAGCACTTCATTCTGTCCGCTGTCCCCGAGATAGAAGCTGCCGCCGAGGTTGAGACCGAGTATCGGCTCATAGGAGAGGCTGCCGACCACCGCCCAATCTTCCGCCAGGGCTTTGGAGCCTTTCTGGCGCCCACCACGGAGTCCCTTGCTGGTAAAGTCGGCGCCCTGGAGGCCACTCATAATGTAGAGCTTGTACTCAAGGTTTTCCGTGAGCTGGCCAAAGGCGCCTGCGCCCATTTCCCGCCAGGTGCTCGGAATGACTTCGCGTTCTACATAGGGGCGGTCATTGCCATGATAGAGAGTGGGTTCATGCAACTCGTTGGTGATTCCCACCGGAGTCAAAAGCAGTCCAGTTCGCAGGTTGAGCTTTTCATGAAGGAGAAAGTCGAGGCTGACCATCTCTGCGTATATCTCATCGGCATGCTCGATCTCGATTTCAGTGTTGAGGATGATGCGGTCGCTGAATTTGTAGCCGACATAAAGGATGGCACGCAGCATGTCGGCCGTGTCGCTGCTGTCTCCTTTGTCGCTGACATTTTTGGTGAAGTGCCCTTCGCCGTAGCCGCCGATGGAGAGGCCCTTGTTGAGCTTGTAGACTTTTGAGGCAGCCGGCCCAAGACCGAAAGATGACGAGTAGTCACTTTCGCCGGAAACCGCCGCTTCATTCTTCATCCGTTGCAATTCCTGAGTCACGATGTCGAGCCGACGTTCGATTTCCTCCATGGTTGCTGCCCAGCCTGTGACGGGGAGGGCGAACAGGCCCGCCATGAACAGAATCAGTAGATGCTTGAACATTGCTTTTCTCCTTTTCATGAAATGAGTCGCTGCGCCAATGCAGCTTTCAGCCTTCTGTAAAGAATGGAAAATGAAAACCGATTTCAGAAAATAAAGAAGACTGTTTTGCTTGTCAATCAAAAATTGAACTTTATTTTCAAAATCAAGAAAAGATGAAGGGCCGTATCTTAAGCAGGTGGGGGAGAAGTCTATCTTGCAGAAAGGCGAAGAGTTGTTCGCTTGGAAGAAGGGCGGTTCTCTTTTGTCTGTTTTTGCCAAAAACAACAGGGGAAAAGAAATTGCTCTCTTTTCCCCTGTTGCAGGTTTTATGTCAGGCTATGTTCAGTTGATCTGGTGCTGCTGCTCGCGGCCGAAGCTTCTGGCAACGCCAAGGAGTACCAGAAATGCCGGGACCAACTGGGCGACGACGATCAGGCCGAAGAATCCGATGAAGGCCCAGACCAGAAGTCCGCTGTGTTCCGTTGCGCCGGCGGCGGCGAGGGCGGGAGAAGCAATACCGAGCAGGGTCAATGTGGTCAACAGAGTCGCTTTCATGATGGGCCTCCTTTTTAGGGTTATCCGTGAGTGGCAAACTCCACTGTGTTTTGTTTCGTTGTTGTCTTTTTATATAGCATCAGCAGTGCCAACATGCCTTTTAATAGGGGATTTAATCGCAAGTTGTTGAAATTAAACTAAATATTTTTTTGTGACTCTTGTGGAACATGAGGGGAAAAGGAACTGGAGAGGATATTTTTTTTATACATTTAAAGAAAGTCAAGGAATGGGTAAAGAGCTTATTTTTGTTTCAACATTCTGAAATCATTGCTGGCATATTGTCTTTCGCTCATGTATGAAAATAATATGCGGCAGATAATAAAAATATGAGTCATCACGTCCTGTTGAAAAAGCACTCTGCTCCCCTTGGGCTTTATGGATGCTTGGCAGGATCGGGGGATGTGGTCTCGGGATCTGGGAAAGATTTGGAAAAAGGGGCTTGCGTTCAACTCCATTGATCCTGTTTGTCGGCAGGCTCAGCGCCAATCTGGCTGCCATCGACTTCCGCTCGAATTCGAGGCAGGCACTCGGGATAGTTGGACTGAAGCCAGGACAGCAGTTTTTCCCTGACGGCGCAGCGCAGGTTCCAGGCCGTTCCAGCGTCCCGGGCGCTCATCAGGGCGCGCAATTCCATTGTTTGGTTGTCAGTGCCCGTGACCTGAAGTCCCCAGACTTTGCCGTCCCAGTCTTCGGAATTTTCCAGAATTATGCGCAATTGCTCACGCAGGTCATCGACCGGCAGGCGGTAGTCCGCGTAGATATATACGGCTCCAAGGATGTCCGAACTGACGCGGGTCCAGTTCTGGAAGGTATGGTCGATGAAGTAGGTGATCGGCACGACAAGCCGACGCAGATCCCAGATGCGCACTACGACATAGGTGAGGGTAATCTCCTCGATACGGCCCCATTCCCCTTCAACAATCACCACGTCGTCGATGCGGATCGGCTGCGTCACCGCGATCTGGATACCGGCAAAAAGCGTGGCCAGGCTTTTCTGTGCGGCGAAACCGACGATGATCCCGGCAATGCCGGCCGAAGCCAGCAGGCTGACCCCGATCTGGCGGACCTTCTCAAAGGTCATCAGCATGGATGATGCGCCGATCACGCAGATGATTACGACGAGAATCTTAACAAGAACATTGACCTGCGTGTAGATCACGCGTGCGCGCAGATTGTCGCGTGTGTCCAGCTTCTGGTTGTGCAGAATGAGATCGCGAATGACAAAGACCGCCGAAACCAGAATCCAACTCAACCCGCCGATGAAAATAAGGCTGAAAATGTGACGCAGAATCGCGATGACTTCTGCATTGAGGTGCAGAGATGGAGTGATGAGCAGGAGTAAGGCGAGGGGCAGCAGCAGGCGCGCCGGGCCTTCAAGATTGCGAACAATGCTGTGGAGCCAGCGGTTCTTTGTCCTCGCTGCCAGTTTGTCCAGAATGCGGAACAGAACCTTGTGCAGCGCTCCTCCCGTGATTGCGGCAAGGATTAGAATTCCGAGGGGTATCAGGACATTGAGCCATTCCCGGATATCTATCTCCATAGGGCCTCCTCCAGGTGGCAGAATCTGTTTCTAGTGTCCCGTGCGGTTAGTTCGTTTAGATAATTCTGAGCAATTTTGCCTGCTGCCAAGGCGCGCCGACGCAGGCCTAGCCGAAGCTAAACCGAGGAGGCACAACGAAGGCAGCGGGCAAAAGGGCCATAATTAATAAATGGAACTAACCGCACGGGACACTAGGCTGCGAACCGCTACGTATCACAACCATGATAGCGGCTGCAGCGGATTCAGCAACCTGGGGCTGGTGAAAGCAGGCTGATGGGGCTTCTGCTGGGGGGCTTTTGATGTCCTGCTGTCCCTTCCCCGTCGACGTGCAAGGCAAAAAGCGCTACCACCTGGGCACCAAGACCTCTGGCCGGGCGACTCTGACGCGATGCAATGAGAAGCAGCCCCATGTTGTCTTCGAGCAGCTCCTTCATCGTATGCCGACGCCCTGGCGGAAAAGTTCAACGGTTCTGGCTTGTCCTGCATCGAAGTGGTTGAGGATTCATTCCAGGGCAACGAGGCGCAAGGACATCCAGAGGACGTCATCAGGGCGATCCGCGACAATTTCAAAGGGGCGTCATATATCTCGCCAAAGATAAATAAACGTCAGATCAAGTCCGGCAGCTGGTCGGGTCTGGCCAAGAGTTGTTATGAGCAGGGATCGACCAGACCTGCACTTACCGGCAGGGCACCGAGGCTTTATGGGGCCTGCGGGTTCCCGGGGGCGTTTTTCCCGTAGCGGGCCAGAATCTCCTGCACGGCGATGATGGGCAGCGGTGGTGCAAAACGTTCTTTCCTGCCGCTCATGCCCGGGGAGCAGAACATGCTGTTGAGAACCGCCTCCTCCGTTGCTTCAACAACGGCCTCATACATCAGGTCGACTTTTGAGCCGCTGATGAAATTCAGATCCAGCAGGCCTTCCTTGTCCTTGGCCTGTCGCGTGACGCGATTGGCGGTGCTGAAGGCAAAAACGATCTCGCCACTGGTGGTTGCGGCATAGGAGCCAACCCTCCCCAGGCCCAGGGCAGCGCGCTTGCTCAATTGATTGAGCTGAGTTGACAGCAGGGGGGCATCGGTGGCAACAACAGTGATCACTGAACCGTATGAGCGCCCTCGTCTGGTCTCATAGGGGTAGAGGGGGTCGAGTTCGCGACCGACGACGGTTCCATCAATCGTCAGATTATGCATCTTGCCGAAATTGGCCTGGACCAGAACTCCTACGGTATATCCTCCAGCTTCTTTGGGGAGTACGCGCGACGAGGTGCCGATGCCGCCAGCAAAGTCGAAAGAAATCATTCCGGTTCCTCCGCCCACAGACCCCTGTTCCACCGGGCCTCCTGTTGCCCGTGCGATTGCTTCCATGGCACTTTCAGAATCGTTCGCCGGAATCCTCACCTCGTTGAGAAAAGCGTCATTGGTCTCGCCGACGAGGGGAATGATCACATCAACTTCGCGTCCCAGTTCCGGATGCTCTTTGAGCATGTGGTGAATGACCCCGGAATGGACCCGGCCGACCGACATGGTGTTGGTCAGAAGTATGGGCGTTTCGAGCCAGCCCCATTCCATGGCCTGGGTCAGGCCGGACATCTCGCCAATGCCGTTGAGTACGAAACCGCCGGCGACCAGGTGGTTGTTGAACAACTGTCCACGGCAGGGCACGATCGCAGTGATTCCGGTGCGCAGCTTGCTGGTTTCATCGCTGTCGGGAATAGGGACGTCGTCCTCGATGTGAGTGACCTGGCCGACCAGGACCTCCTCCACATCTGTAATGGCGTTATTGGCGCCGGGAGGGAAGCGACCGACGGCGATACCCGCTTCGCGGCAGGTCACGCGTTGGGAGTCGTTCTGGATGTCAACATACATAGAGCGTGACAGGGGAATCTTATAGCGCCTGGCCGCCGAGCGAATGATCAGATCGAGCATCTCCGGGAGTTCGAGACCTTTGCTTCTGGCAGCGATTGCCATAGCCGCGTCAGGAAGCAGGCGGGGCAGAGGATTGAGTTCAAGGAAATACGGGGTGCCGTCCTCATGCAGGCGAAAGTCGACGCGGCCGAGGTCGTGGCAGGGCATGGCCTGAAAAACCGCATTGGCCGCGGAGAGAACCGCCTGTCTTTGCTGTGCGTTCAAGTCCGGCGGACAGTGAACTTCAAAGGGTGGTTTGCCATCCTCGTGCACTTTTTTGCGCTCGTAATCGAAAACATTGTACTCGCCCTTGTCCGTGAAGGTGTATTCGACGATGTCGAGCAGGTGCCCCGGCCAGGCTTCAAGCATCGGCACGGTCAATTCACGCCCCTCGATGAATTCCTCGACATTGATTCCCTCCGGAAAACTGTCCAGCATCCGCCCGATAAGATCATTGGCCTCCTCAGGCGTTCTGACGACAGAATCCTGATGGATGCCGATTCCCGATCCTTCAAAATTCGGTTTGATGAACAGGGGATATTTCATGTCCTCCGGCAGATCAGGCCTCGAAGGTGTTAACATGGTGCCACGCGGAGCATGGATTCCCCGCACCGCCAACAATTTTTCGGACAGTCGTTTGTTCAGATCGACAAGCAGCAACGAGCTGCCGCCACCGGTAAACGGCAGGCCGATCAATTGGTAGATGGCCGGGAAAAGCGCTTCGCGCATGCCGCCCTCGGTTCCTTCGGCGACATTGAAGATAAGATCCGGTTTGACTTCGAGGAGCCGTTTGACAATATCATCAATCTGTCCCGAGACTTCGACCGGAATGATCTCGTAGGGCAATTGCCCAAAAGCATTCAATAAGGTTTCAGTGTCTTCTTGCGTGAAGAGCTCCGCTTGTTCTTCGGTGGCTTCCTGCTGTTGGTTGTAGGCAAAAACTATGCGCATCAGAAAGACTCCTTCAGCAATTGATAGAATTAGAAGAGAGCATTCTTTTCAAGGCTTACTTCGATCAGTATAACAAATGAGGTTTTGAGGCTTGAACATGCCCATATCTAAACCGAAGGAACGTTTCGGTAAGTCCCGCCTGCTTCGTGGCCTGCGCCGCAATCTCAGTCGCAGTGTCTGGCTGGCGCGACTGCTGCGCCTGCCGGTCTCAGAGGGTGACCCGACACGGCCTGGACTGATCATGATTCAGGTCGACGGGCTTTCACAGCCGCAGTTTGAGCGGGCACTTGATCGCGGCGAAATGCCGTTTTTGCGGCGGCTGGTCCGGCGCGAACGCTACCAGGTCCATGCGCACTATTCGGGGCTGCCGTCGACAACGCCTGCCGTACAGGCTGAGCTTTTTTATGGTGTCAAAGGCGCTGTTCCGGCGTTTTCCTTTAAAGACCATGAATTGCGCCGTATTGTGCGCATGTACGAACCCGATTCTGCGGCGCGCGCCGAGGATTTGCATGAAAACTCTGGCCATCAGGTGTTGCTCGAAGGAGGAAGTGCCTATTCGGATAACTTCACTGGCGGTGCAGCCGAATCTCATTTCTGTCCTTCATCAATCGGATGGGGGACAGCTTTGCGTGCTGCCAACCCGTTTGTCGTGTTGATGTTTCTGATCGGCAACTTCTATAGTTTTCTGCGTGTCGCGATTTTATTGCTGCTCGAGTTCGGACTGGCGCTGCTTGATTTTCTACGCGGCCTGATCCGCGGCCAGGATTTTGTGAAAGAGCTTAAATTCATACCATCACGGGTCGGTGTCTCCATCCTGCTGCGCGAACTCTGCGTGATCGGTGGGAAGATCGACATCAGCCGTGGCTTGCCTGTTGTTCATATCAATTTTCTCGGTTACGACGAACAGGCTCACCGCCGCGGCCCGGATTCTCTGTTTGCCCATTGGACTCTCAAGGGAATTGATGATGCCATTGCCCGACTGTGGCGTGCCGCCCGCCGTTCTGCGTGGCGAAATTACGCTGTGTGGGTGTATTCAGACCATGGACAGGCTGCCGTCCGGCCCTACCATCAGATTCAGGGGTATACCCTTGACGATGCTGTGCACCGCACATTCGATAAATTGAGCCTCAGTACGACACAGAGCCCTGTAAAAGACGCACGCGGAGAACAGAGCCAGCGGGCGCGTTTTCTGGGCGGCCACAGTATTCAGAGACTGCTCGCGGCGCTTGCATTGAATGAGGATGAAAAAGATGAACCTTACCCCTCGTTGGCCTCCCTCGGTCCCGTCGGCCACGTCTATTCACCGTATGAACTGAGCCTTGGCAAACGCGATTTCGTTGCTTTGGAGCTGGTAAACAGTCACAACGTTCCGGTTGTTCTGAACTTTGAGGCATCAGGCATATTGTGCGCATGGACTTCGATCGGTAAATTTTATCTGCCACGGGACAGCGCCAAGCTGTTCGGAGAGCAGCATCCATTTATTGATGCGATAGGCGAAGATCTGGTGCGCCTGTGTGAACATCCCGATGCCGGCGAATTCATTCTTCTGGGGTGGCGTGAAGGAGTGGGGCCGCTCACCTTCGCGGAGGAAAACGGTGCCCACGCTGGCGCGGCGCCCGATGAAACCAATGGTTTTGCGCTGCTTCCGAGAGATGTGCCTATGGCGGGCCGTCAACAGGGGTATCTGCGGCCCATGGACCTGCGCAGGCTGGCGTTGCAGCAGCTTGGGCGAAAGGAGCCTGGAAAAGTGAACTCAATCTAGACTCTCATTTGTGGTCGTCGCCTTTTTCTGCAGGGATTGAATCCGGTATTGCAGCGCCTCTGCAGTCGCATCGGCTTTTTCCCGGGCATTCTGGTTGGCTTCAACAATTTCGCGCGGATCACAGGGCGGACCGAATGTGATTCGGACCGAGCCCCTGCGCGGCCACAGTTTGCCGGTGGGGAGAAGTTCGCCGGTCCCTTCAATGAGGACCGGTACCGCCAATGTAGGATAGTGTTCGAGAATCAGGCCGATCCCGGGTTTGAAGGATTGCAGTTCACCGTCCGGTGAGCGTTGCCCCTCGGGAAACCAGACCAGGTTTGCTTCATTGCGCACCACCGAGGCCCCAAAAGCCAGGCTGGAAACCACCGCCCGCGCCGGATCGATGGGAATGGCATTGGCCAGGCGGCTGCCGGCTCTTGTCAGAGGATTGTGAAACGCAATGCCTGTCCACCCGCCCCACCAGGTTTTTTCCAACTCCTCCTGCGGCAGAACAGCGGCCAGCACAAAGGGATCAAGGCTGCTCAAGTGATTGGGGGTAAAAACGCAGTGCTCCCGGGGGAGATTTTCGAGCCCGGAGACCTGAAGGTTGAAGTAGCGCTTCACCGCAAAACGGTTCAAGGCTGCAATCGGCCGTCGCAGATGGCGCAGAAACCAGCCGGGAGGAGAGAGCCACCTTTTCTGCTCATCGCTCAGCACGCTCTCCGGGTTTTCAAGAGGCTCTCCGGAAAAGTTCCTGTCTCCCTCCTGTTCCTTGTCTGCGACTTCATTCAAAAGATCGCGCACCGTTTTAATCCCGGCGATCGTTTCTTCGCCCAATTCAACACCGGTGCGTTCACCGATCTCCACAGTTAGAGTCAACCACTCGAGAGAATCGACGTTCAGATCCGACTGCAGTTGTGAATCAGGTGATAAGCCCTGGTCGGCATAGCGTTCCGACAGCCAGTCCCAGGTTTTCCGGGCGGCAGGATTGTCAAGCAGGACCTGATCCTCTCCGCTCATTTCTTCAACGGGGATAGGGACTTTTCGCGGGGCCTTTTCTTTGCCGCTTTTCGCTTGCTGATAACGCTCTTCCAGAAGGTGGCGGCGGATTTTGCCCAGCCGGGTGCGCGGCAGTGAGCGGGTGCTCAGAGCAGTATCACTCAACTGCCAGTAGCTTGGAAGATCTTCAGCCCTTTGTGCCAGTGTTGTGCGGATTTTCTGCTGATCTGTCTGCCCGGTTCCTTCCTCAGGAACGATGAGGGCGACCAGGCGCCCCTGCTCCTCGAGGACGCCGATTTCCTTGATTCCGGAAGCATTCTCGTAGGCTTTTTCAACCTCTTCAGGGGTGATGTTCTCGCCGCTTTCGGTGACGATTAAGGTTGAAGCCCGCCCCTGAAGCTTAAGAAAACCCTGCTCATCGATGCTGCCGAGATCACCGGTTCGAAACCAGCCGTCTTCAGTAAAGGCTTCCCTGCTTTTTTCCGGCATTTTGTAATAGTGGGAGAAGACGCTGGGGCCGCGGGCGAGAACTTCGCCGTCCGCTTCCTGGTCTGCCCGGTCTCTGTCCAGCTTAAGTTCGATCCCTTCGATGGGTTTGCCAACGGTGTCGAAGCGCAGTGAACCCGGTGGATTGAAGGTCAGCAGGGGCGAGGTCTCGGTCAGGCCGTAACCGATCACCACCTCCCAGCCCAGGCCTTCTAGACGACGGGCAAGTTCTTCATCCAGAGCGGAGCCACCAGAGGCCACCAGGCGCAGTTGCGGCCCCATCTGACGATGTATTGGGAAAAGCAGAAATTTGCCGGCGTTCCAACCGGTTTTCAGCCGGAGAAAAGAGCTCAAACCTAGGATCTGAGAGAACAGGGCAGCGAAAAACTTTCCTCTGGCGGCAAAACGCTCATTGATCGCGTCATAGAGAGCGGCATAAAGTCTCGGGACGCCGCAGATAGCCGTCACCTGCGTTTCCTTGATGGCCCGCAGGATTTGCGGCCCGGTGAGAGCATGGGGCAGGGTGACGGGAATGCGGGCAGCCAGCGGCAGCAGCAGCCCTACTGTGAAGGGATAAACATGATGCAGAGGCAGAGGGAGCAGCAGGCGATCATTTTTTTGCGCCAGATCCAGCGCCAGAATCCGGTTGACCTGGAAGGTCAGGTTGCCGTGGGTGAGGGGAACACCTTTGGGAGGACCTGTCGTCCCAGAAGTATAGAAGAGAACCGCCCCGTCGTCCTCTGTGAGCTGGGGCAGATCACTTTTGCCCTGTAACTGCCAGAAGCTCTCACCTTGCTCCTGCGGATCAATTTGCTGGATTTGCGGCAGATCGGCAGAGAGTTTATCAAGACGGCTGCGCCTTTTTTCATCTGATAAAATCAGGCGCGGTGAGCAGTTCTCAACAACGCGCTCAAAAGTGTCGCTCTCCAGCTGAACATCCAGCGGCACGATCCAGCCGCCAGCACGAATCACCGCCAGGCAGGCGATAATCCACTCCGGCGAATTGCCGGCCCAGAGAATCACCCGATCGCCTTTCTGCACACCTGCCTCGGCCAGTGCGCAGGCCGAGTCTTCAATCCATTTTTTCAGGGTGGCGCGGTCGATTTTCTGCACATCGTTTCTGCCCATTGAAAGGATCGCCGGATTGTTCCCCTCTTCGTCCAGGGATTCGATCAGATCTGCCAGTGTGCGATATTCACCCTGTCGGGAAAGGGGGGCGTTGTTGCGGGGCATAGCGCTGTCTCCTTCGCAGATTGCGGCGTTTTCTAGATCAAGCTTGTGCCGATAAATATTGTAACAGCATGATTGCCATGCGAAAGTCCTGGTACCCCGCTGCTCGAACGCCGGCGCGCAAGGCAGGTATGAGTCCTATTAAAGAAAACCGACAGTGACTTTGCGGCGAGGTTGCCTCTGGGGAGAATGAGATATACTTTTGAGACTCGAAGAACCTGAGATCAATTCTGGTCTATCGAAAAGGAGGAGAACATGCACCATGTTGTGATTACCGGAGCCAATCGCGGAATCGGCCTTGAACTGGCGCGACTCTATCATCGGGAAGGCTGGCAGGTGACCGGCGTCTGCCGGCAGTCGTCGCCTGAACTTGAAGAGGTTGCAACCCAGGTCATTGATAATATCGACGTCACCCGGGAGGAGGATGTCAGGCGGCTGACCGCCGCCCTTGAGGGCAAAACCATCGATCTGCTGATCAACAACGCCGGGGTTCTCAAGGACGAGGTGCTGGGGGAGCTGGACCTCGATTCGATCCGCCTGCAGATGGAGGTCAACGCCATTGCGCCGCTGCGCATCTGTGAGGCGCTGCTGGCCAATATGCAGCGGGGAAGCAAGATCGCCAATATCACCAGCCGCATGGGGTCGATCGGCGACAACGATTCGGGGGGGCGTTACGGCTACCGCGCATCCAAGGCGGCGTTCAATGCCTTCGGCCGCTCACTGGCCATCGACCTCAAAGACCGCGGCATTGCCGTAGCACAGCTGCATCCGGGCTTCGTCAAAACCCGCATGGTCAATTTCGGCGGACTGATCAGCCCGGAGGAGTCGGCCGCGGGGCTGGCGCAGCGGATTTCTGAATTGAACCTTGAGAACAGCGGCTCATTCTGGCACAGCAATGGCGAGGAGCTGCCCTGGTAGAAGAGATGGGGACGGATCGGCCTCTGGCAGGCCGGAGTGCCGGCTGCGGCAGTTTTTCCAAATCACACTTGAAAATGTCTCGGGGTCTGCCGTTCTTTTTCAAGTCGTTGCTCTCTTTCATCGAGCGCCCTGCGGATTGCTTTTCTGCAGGGCGTCAATTCGAAAGGAACCAATTCGCGTATGCGGTTTTCCTGGCAGACGACGTCGTGGTGAATGCCTTTGAGCAATGCGATGGCCAGGCCGGCATTCACCGGCGTCATGGCCCCGACCCACTTGGCGAGAATTCCCGGCATGAAAAAAGGCACCGGCGCGTTGATGTGATGGGTGTTCATCTCGGCCGCGAAAGCTTCGATCAGGTCGTAATAAGTCATGACCTCCGGCCCGCCGATGTCGAACGTCTCACCTGCCGTCTCTTCATTCTGCAGACATCCCACCAGATAGCGGATGACGTCATCCACGGCAATGGGCTGACAGCGGGCGTGAAGCCATTCTCTGTCGGGGAGCGCAAAAGAGGTGCGCACCAGAAAGCGGATCATCTCGTAGGAGGCGCCACCTTCACCGAGAATGACCCCTGACCGCAGGATTGTCGTTTTGAACGCTGCCTGGCCTAAAATTCTGGCGACCTCCCGGCGGCTGGTCAGATGCTCCGAGAGCTTTTTATTCTCGTCGCCCAGACCGGAGAGATAAATGACCCGCCGGATTCCAGCGTTTTCGGCGGCTTCAACGAAGTTGACGGCCGATTGGCGCTCTTTGTCCGAAAAGCGGCCATGTTCGCCCATGGAATGAGCCAGGTAATAGGCGGTGTCTATACCCTTCAGGGTTTCCGGCAAGGTTTCGGGCCGAAGAAGATCTCCTTCCCGGTTTTCTGCTCCTGCCGGTCCCGAGTGTTTTTTCTTGCGCGACAGGCATCGCACTGTAAAGCCCTCTTTCAGTAAAGCGGGCACCAATCGTCGACCGATAAAACCTGTTGCTCCGATTACGAGAATATCTGCATTGTTGTGCATCTGACTGCCCCCTCTGTGATTTCTGCACATAATCTTACCATGGGGAGTTCGATTTTCTCTCTGCAAGGGAGCTGAAAAGAACCGGAAGTCCTTGAGCGAACTTATATTATCTGCGCAATACTTTGACCACCGCCGAGAAATCCTCCTCCCCAAGGCCCTCTTCGAGAGCCTGCGAGTAAATGCGGCTGACCGCGTCCGCTGCGGGGAGCTTGAGCCCTGCTTTCTCTCCCGCCTCCCGGGCAAGCTGCAGCCCCTCGTAAACGTATTTGAGGGCCAGATTGCGGGAGAAGTTGCCACGAGCGATGGAGCGCGCCTTGGCGTTGAAGAGGGGTGAGGCCGCGCCGCCCGAATCGAGGACTTCAATGATTTTTTCCGGACTGAAGCCGAGTTTTTCCCCCAGGGTCAACCCTTCGGCCAGAGCCTGCATCAGCTCGGCCTGCACCACATTGGCGACGAACTTCATGCGGGTGGCATCACCCACATCGCCGACGTGGATAATATGCAGGCCCAGCAACGAGAAAGGTTCACGGCAACGGCTCAGCAGGGTTTCATCACCGCCGGCCAGAATAGTCAGAAGCCCGTTGGCGGCATGCTCCTTGGTCCCCCATACCGGTGCTTCCAGAAACAGCGCTTTGCGCTCTCTCGCGGCCTTGTCGAGCTCCAGAGTCACCTCGAGGCTGTGTGTGCCCATGTCGACCAGAATCGTTCCGGGATCAAGAGCGTCGAGAAAGCCCCGGTCACTTGAGAGCATTTCCTCTGTTTCCTGGCGCTCGGGAAGAATGATGATGACCATGTCCTTTTGGCTTGCGACATCATGGAGCGTTTTGGCCTCTTTGGCGCCCAGCCGCACCAAATCTGCAACGGCATCGGTCTGCCGGTCATAGACGGTCAGGCTGTAATTGCCCTTCAACAGGTTTATCGCCATATGGCGGCCGACTGTGCCCAGACCAATAAAACCAATTTTTTTGACCATTTTTTTACCTCCAAGGGTGTTGCCGGTATTTGCCGGGGCCCCCAATAGTTTCGCGATTCGCGGGGCAGAAGTAGAGATTGATCTCCGAAGGCATTAAACGAAACTATAACAAAAGGTAAATTTTGCGCTACTTATAAATTGCAAAAACATCGTTTTTGGTTCAGTGGCAACTCTCGCGAGGCCAGTATCTCTAAGCGCGGAGCAGGGGATCGCCAGCCTTACGCCACCGTTTCCTGCCCCTCTTTCCATTTGCGGTAATCCGTCAGGTCGTCGCGAATCAGATCCACGGCAAGGGCGATAACGAATGCGTCGTCAATATAGCCTGCGACGGGAATGAAATCCGGGATTACATCGATGGGGGAGGCGAAATAGAGGACGGCGCCGGCAATGGCAGCGATGGTTTTCCAGGGGGCGTCACGGTATTTCCCTGAGATGTAGTCGCCCAGCATCGCGATCATGGTCATCAGATCGTCCCACAAGCCCTTGAGTTTGCCAGGCACGTCGTCTTTCATCTCTTCTGCTTTTTTGCGGCCTTTTTCATAGGCGCCGCGCGCGTCTTTCTCGTCGACGTCCGAAACTCTGGAAAGGTATTTCTGCTTGAGCTTTTCCTGCTGTTCGCGTGAGATTGCCATAATTTTGTCCTTTTTTCCCGAATTGCGGATGAAATTCTCAGTTTCAAAAAAAGTTCCTCACAAGAATGATAACCCCTCCTGGAGTTGGTTCAAATAAGTCTTTGCAGAGTGACTTTTTTACCCCGCTGCCCCTTGGATGTCATATAATCGGAACTTTCCATCATTTATGCCGTCCAGTGGAGAACAGGTCGATGTCGCAAAATTATGATTTCAGACGATGCAAGTTCTGCGGGGAAGTGGCTGCGGAGCCGTTTTACCGTTTGGACGGCGGCAAAACTATCTATCGCTGCACAGGCTGTGATTTTCACACCATCGACTTTCTTGATCTGCCGGTCGATGCTTCCCACGATGCGGGCGTGCCTCTGGACCAGACCTCGCTGGATTATATGGAGGAGCGATTGCAGGGCTGGAATCCGCTACCGCTACAGCGCCTTGAACTGATGAAAAGATACTGTGCTCTGGCGGGGGCATCCTGTCTCGATATCGGAGCGGGAGTGGGACAGTTCATGATGCTTCTCTGCGCGGAGGGTACGGATGTTCACGGTCTGGAACCGAGCCGCATGCGTCGTGAGTTCGCCCGTTTGAAGTACGCCCTGGACCTGTGTCCGCAAGCGATCGAGCAGTTCAGCCTGCAGGAAAATAATGTCGGCCGCTTCGACCTGGTTACCCTGTGGGATGTCATCGAGCATGTCAACTTCCCGATGGAAACCCTGGAAGCGGCACTGCGTGTTCTGAAACCCGGGGGGATGCTGTTTGTCGATACCCCTTCACGGGAGGCGGCGTCCTACCGCCTCAGCGAATGGCTTTATCGCCTCACGGGCGGAAAGATTTGTTTGTACCTGGATTCTTTCTATTCCGCGGCGCCCTTCGGGCACAAGCAGATTTTTCGTCCCGGACAGCTTGCCCAGCTTGCCCAAAAAGCGGGTTTTGATGTGCTCAGCTTAAACTCGGGCTATGAAGATCGGGCCGGCTTGTCCACTTTTGTGCGCCCCCGCAACCGGCTTGTGCTCGTCTGCCGTCGGCCGTAGAATATCGACCATGAATCGTGCCTCCCGTAACCGCCTGACCCCCCGGCTGTCGGATCGCTTCAGCGGTCCTGCGCTTTTTGACCGCGTGGCGCGAGCCTGCTGCCGCGCCAGTTGCCTGCCGCGCAAAGAATTGTATGAAGCCTGGGAGGTCGCACGGCGGGTGCGGCGGCGCATGCGCGGCGGCAGGGTGATCGATCTGGCCTGCGGACATGGCCTGCTGGCGCACCTGATGCTGTTACTCGATGACAGCTCTCCTGAAGCTGTCGCGGTGGATTGTCGATTGCCCGAGAGCGCTGCAAAGCTGGCGCAGGTTCTCACTGAAGAATGGCCGCGCCTGAAAGGGCGTGTGCGTTTTATCGAGAGCGATCTGGGAGCCGTTTCCCTCTCGGATTCTGATCTGGTGGTTTCGGCGCACGCCTGCGGCGCACTCAGCGATCTGATTCTGGAACGGGCCTTGTCCGCCGGGGCGCGGGTTGCGCTGCTGCCCTGCTGCCACGATCTCAAAGGCAATGACCTGGGCGGGCTGCAGGGATGGCTCGATGGCCCCCTTGCCGTGGATGTGATGCGGGTTGAACGGTTGCGCCGTGCCGGGTATGGTGTCCATACTCAGACAATTCCGGGTGACATCACGCCCAAAAATCGGTTATTGCTCGCTGAGCCTGCCGGAAAAAAGTTTCCTGACGGCTGTCAGGACTGTGAAACCTGAACAGGTGATCAAAGGATATGAATCAGCAGCGCAAAAATTACATGACGCCCGGTTGCGCCGCGCGTATGCGGGCGGAACTTAAGGAACTGCTCTACAAGGAGCGCCCCGCGATGGTGGATACGGTAGCCTGGGCGGCGTCCAACGGCGACCGTTCCGAGAATGCGGATTATCAGTACGGCAAAAGACGCCTGCGGGAGATTGACCGCAGAATCCGCTTTCTCACCAAGCAGTTGGATGCGGCGGACATCGTCGACCCTCTCGATCAGAAGGCGCGCGCCGGCGACCGGGTTCTGTTCGGCGCTACGGTGACAGTGGAAAACGCCGAGGGCGTAGAACGGGTGCTGAGCCTGGTGGGCGGCGATGAAATGGACGCCTCGCGGGGACGGATCAGCTGGTTTTCGCCGGTCGGACGCGCGCTGCTCAATGCGCGGGAAGGGGATGACGTCTCCGTTGTGACCCCCGGCGGTCGCGAGGAGCTGGAAATCATCAAGGTTGAGTATCTGCCGCTGGACTGAAGCTGCGCGTCCCATCGGTCGCTTCCTTCCCCATGCTGAACCGTGACATTAAACTTTGTTTGGAGAGATCATGATCCAGATCGGATGCACCAATAAACTTAAAATCACGACCATCGACGATGAAGGTGCCTGGTTTGAGGATGAGCAGCTGCGCATTCTGCTGCCTGCCCGCGAAGTGCCGGGCAGTGCTGCGCCGGGGGATGAGCTGGCTGTTTTTGTTTCCATCAATACGGCGGGGCTGCCGGTGGCGACCCTCAAACGCCCGAAAGCTCAGGTGGGGGAATTCGCCCAGCTCCAGGTGAGCGACGTTACGAAACACGGCGCCTTTCTCGACTGGGGGCTGGACAAAGAGCTGCTCGTGCCCTACAGCGAGCAGCCTGATCGCATGCGCAAGGGCCATCGCTACCTGGTCAAGGTCTGCCTTGACGACCGCAGCCGGGTCGTGGCGACCGCTCGCGTTGAAAAATGCCTGGAAGAGCCGCCGGGAGATTTAAAGGTCAATGACGAGGTGGAGGTGCTGCTGTGGGATTTCACCGATCTCGGCGTGAAGGTCATCATCAACGATCTCTACCCTGGCTTGCTGTACCGTGACGAGGTACGCCCCGGCATGAAGCGGGGGCAGCGTTTCAAGGCCTTCGTGCAGAATATTCGTGAAGACGGCAAAATCGATGTGACCCTGCGCCGCAGTGGGGCCGCGGGCGTGGTGGATGCGCGGGGCAGGCTTCTCGAAGCGCTGCAGTCGGAAGGCTTTCTGCCGTTGCATGACCAGAGTTCGCCGCAGGAGATCTTTCAGAGACTGGGGATGAGCAAGAAGGTTTTCAAAAAAGCGGTGGGCGGATTGTACAAGGAGGGGCGCATTGAACTGGTGCACGACGGGATTCGTTTAAAGGATCAGCCGCAGGGATGATAAGCAGAGGAGCGGTCCGGTTTGAAACAATTTGTTACATTCTGGAACGGCTCTGGGGCATTGTGGGGAGCCCTTCGGTCCGGGATGGGGTTTTAAGGCGGCTATTTCAAAAGACTTTTCAGGATATTTACGGAATTCGGAAGGGGTGGCAAACCCTTTGCACTCTCTAAAGGGAGCAGCCGCAATGACCAGTGAGTGCAGAAGGAGGATACCCATGGGCAGAGTCAATGAAAACCCCAAAAAATTCATCATTTCCTGCCGAGTCAACCATCGAGAAATGCAGGAGCTGCAGGAGCGCGCGCGGGACTCGGGCCTCAGCATCACCGCCCTGTTGCGGGAGTGCCTCGATCTCCCCGGTGAAGCCCGCCGCAACTCGAATCGCTCCTGCGCCTGAAAGTCGATCGGACGCAGAGGGAGCGAGGCAGGGTGCGCTCAGGCTGTTGGAGGGGGGGGCGCGCTTTGCATTTCCACGAATTCCATCTCAAGCAGGTCGACAAGCAGGTTACGTCCCCGTAACGTCGTGCCGCGACCCAGCAGGATTTTGCAGACTTCAGCCACCTGCAGGCTGGCGACCACTGCGGGTGTGAAGGAAGGATTGCCAAGTTCCTTCTCAATGCCCCGGCCGCTCTGCGGATAGTTCTTCTGGACGGTGCGTTCCCCGGGAAACTGGGTCGTGACCTGCCCGTACCAGCCGGCGATGGCGCCGTGAACCATGGGAATTCCCAGGTCGGCAGTAATTTCAGCGAGTTCAAGGCGCACCTCGATGTTGTCCAGGGCATCCACCGCCACCGCGCATTCACCCAGTAGTTCCATGCCTCCAGCCCGGCCGAAAGCTTTCTGAAGGGGGATGACTTCCACCGCCGGATTGATCTCCCGCAGACGCTTTTTCGCGGCAGCCACTTTGGGTTCGCCAAGCACGGCAGGAGTGGCCAGAAGCTGTCGGTTAAGATTGTGTTCCTCAAAAACATCGGGATCGACGGCGACAATCCGGCCGACGCCAAGCCGGGCCAGTTCTTCGAGAATATAGCCGCCCAGGCCTCCACAACCGATGACGGCCACCCGGCTTTCGGCCAGTCGCAACTGATCGGCGAGGGTCAGCATGTTGCGGTTGCGCTGATAGCGTGCCGGCAGCAGATTTCTTTCAAGGGCCAGTCGTTCAATCCGGCTCCAGCTCAGGCCGAACTTTTCGACCGCTTGCCCCAAAGCCTCTCGAGAGAGCAGGCCGTCGCGGGATCGAGCCGCCAGAAAAGAGCAGACATCTTCCATTTCAGCCTCCCCCAACCAGCGGAAAGAGCGCCAGGGCATCTCCTTCCTTGAGTTCATAATCCAGCGCCGCATGACGGCCGTTGACCATCACCACGCCCAGTTCTTCCTCAGACAGTTCCAGTTCCTCAACGATTCTGCGGATGCGTGTTGAGGGTGGATAATCGCGCTCCTCAATTTTGAATCGCCCGATCCGGAAAGAGGCGAAGAGTTTGACGGTGATCTTCATGCTGCGGACTCCCCGTGGTTGAATGAAAAAATCCCGGTGTGGCTGGAACGGACCACACCGGGTATGGAGAGAAATGGACAGAAGTTGTTAGAAATTCCAGAATTCGTCGATTTCTTCGTCGCTGAAATCCCAGACCACATTGTGCGGCGGCACGGGCTCGGTGTTGAAGAATTCCGGCAGGCGGTCGTGACTGCTGTTGAAACCGGCTTCGGTGTTGAACTTGCGCTCGATTTTCAGGATGCTCTTGCCAAGCTCGGTGACATCGTCGCCGGTAAGATTGATACCGAAGCGCGCATTGATCATGTCGATGAGCGCCGGCAGGCATTCGGGGATGTCGAGAGCCGGGAAGGCGACGAAGATACACATGCCGGTGGAATCAACGGCGGCGGTGGCAATCTGCAGGTTGCGCGAGAGTTCCACCTGACCGTCCTTCTTCAACGGGTCGACCTGGCCGCCGACGCCGAGGATATTGGTGGCGATGCAGTAGCCGGCGGTGTGGTCTGCACCCATGGTCGAAGTCGCATAGGTGATGCCGATCCCCTTGATGGAGCGTGGATCGTAAGCGGGGATCGCCTGGTTCTTGACGACCGGAATGCGGGTGAGGCCGTAGGCCTTGCCGACGCTGGCGGTGCCATTGCCGATGATGCGCCCCAAAGGTGTCCCCTTGGCGACTTCCTCGCGCAGGAGGCGTTTGATCCCGGCGGCGTCTCCGAAGGGCAGTACGCCGGCTTCCATGGCGACGCCCATGGCGACCGCCGTTTCAATGGAATCCACGCCGATATCGTCCATAATGTTGTCGATCTCGGCCATGG
>NPID01001054.1_pt1 | contig 33891 bp, 32 predicted proteins | sample 8637491 | NCBI WGS metagenome assembly NPID01 (sample SAMN07420843, study PRJNA396082) | bioreactor metagenome | isolation source: sample BA6 brine-fed electro-methanogenic bioreactor BA | place: Japan: Kochi | collected 2016-06-14 | reverse complement strand
AGCCGACCCGCTCCCTGTCCCGGGTCCCGGTGCTGGTCGACGATCATTTCGAGGGGCGCCACGTCGATCTGCGGCCCTACATCCTGTACGGCGAGGATACCTATGTCCTGCCCGGGGGGCTGACCCGGGTGGCGCTGAAAAAGGGGTCCCTGGTGGTCAACTCCTCCCAGGGCGGCGGCAGCAAGGACACCTGGGTCATCGACTCAAGCTGCCCGGTGAACCTCTGATGCGGGGCCATCGTCCATGCGCTGCCGAAGGGATGGGGTGAGCACTATGCTGAGCCGGGTCGCCGACTCCATTTATTGGATGAACCGATATATCGAACGGGCGGAGAACGTCGCCCGTTTCATCGACGCCAATTTTCACATGATTCTCGACCTGCCCCTCGGGGCCACCGAGCAGTGGCAGCCGCTGGTCAACACCACCGGGGATCACGAGCTGTTCGACGAGTTGTACGGCAAGGCGAACCGGGATAACGTCATCCAGTTTCTGACCTTCGACCGCAACAATCCCAATTCGATCCTTTCCTGCCTGCGGGCGGCCCGCGAAAGCGCCCGCTCGGTGCGCGAATACATCTCTTCGGAGATGTGGCAGCAGGTCAACACCTTTTACCTGACCGTCAGCGAGGCCGCCCAGCCGGGGCTGGGCATGGATCTGCCCCACCAGTTCTTCGTCGATATCATGACCGCCAGCCACCTGTTCGTCGGGGTCACCGAAAGCACCATGTCCCACGGCGAAGGATGGCACTTCGGCCGGCTGGGGCGGATGCTGGAGCGGGCGGACAAGACCTCGCGCATCCTCGACGTCAAGTATTTCGTGCTGCTCCCCTCGGTCGATTATGTCGGGTCCCCCTTCGACAACATCCTCTGGGCCGCGCTGCTGCGTTCGGCGAGCGCCTTCGAGATGTACCGCAAACGCTACGGGCGCATCGAACCGGAAAAAATCGTCGATTTTCTGGTCCTCGATCAGAAGTTCCCCCGCGCCATCCATCACTGCCTGGTCACCGCGGAAATCTCCATGCGCAACATTACCGGCTCGCCGCGGGGCTCGTTCTCCAACCGCGCGGACCAGGCCCTGGGGAAGCTGCTGGCGGACATGGACTACATGACCGTCGGCGAGATTCTCGCCCAAGGCCTGCACGAGTACCTGGACGCCACCCAGACCCGGCTCAACCATGTCGGAAATGCGATTTTCGATACCTTTTTCGCCCTTCGCCCGGTCGGCGAAACGGCCAGAACCCAAGACGTGGAGTAGACAGCGATGACCTTCTGTTTGGGAATGCGGGTCCGCACCGGCCTGGTGGCAATCGCCGATACGCGGATCACCTCGGGCTACGAGGCGATTACCGCCAAGAAAATTTCCATTTTTCAGGGTGAACATTCCGCCATGTTTCTCATGACCTCGGGACTGCGGTCGGCCAGGGACAAGGCCCTGACCTACTTCGAGGAGTTTGTCGAAACGCAAGAGGAACCCTTTGACCGGCTCTACAAGGCGGTCAACGCCTTTGCCAGCCAGATCCGGCGGGTTGCGGAAGAGGACCGGGTGGCCCTGGGAAAAAGCGGCCTGCACTTCAACATGCACTGCATTATCGGCGGCCAGATGGCCCGGGACAAGGAGCCCAAGCTGTACCTGCTCTATCCCGAGGGGAATTGGGTGGAAGTCGCCAAGGGCACCCCCTACCAGATCGTCGGGGCCAGCGGCTACGGCAAGCCGATCCTCGACCGGACCTTCACCTTTGAGGATCCGCTCAGTTTTGCCCTGAAGGTGGGGATTCTGGCCTTCGATTCGACCCGCATCAGCGCCACCGACGTGGATTGGCCGGTGGACGTGGTGCTCTACGAAAAGGACTCGTTTCACATCGTCGAGCATCGCTATTTCAAGGAAGACCTCCAGCAAATCTCCGACTGGTGGATGGATCGTCTGCGCCACTCGATTCTCGAACTCCCGTCGGAGTGGATCGACAGGGTCCTGGCGCAGCTCTCGGAGCCGGACGAGAATCCGAGGTGCCAACTGGAAGACCAATGAAGAGGGTGATCTGAGGGGTGCGCTTCAAGGTCCGTCATCGAACCCGCTATACCTACAATCGCCGGGTATTTCTCGAACCGCAGACCATCCGTCTGCGGCCGCGAGGCGAGGCCAGCCAGCGAATCGTCCGTTTTGACCTCGCCATTGAGCCGGCGCCGGCCGGTCAGGTCACCTGTCTGGACCCCGAAGGCAACGACGTGGTCTGTGCCTGGTTTAACGATTTGACCCGGACATTGACGATCACGACCTGCTTCGAGGTGAAAACCTTGCGGAGCAACCCGTACGACTTCATCCTGACCGAACCGGGCACCCAGGTGCTGCCCGCCGCCTATTCCCCCGATCTTGCCGCCCGGCTGACAGGGTGCCTCACCGCCTCCGCGGGGGATTCCGTGGCGGCTTTCGCCCGGGAAGCAGCCGTCGAGGCCGGTGGCCGGACCATGGAGTTTCTCGGCCTGCTCTGCGACCGGATCTACCGGCGCTGTGCGGCGGCGGTCCGGCTCGATGGGCCACCGCTGCCCGCGGAACAGACCCTGAACGACGCGCGGGGATCCTGCCGGGATCTGGCGGTTCTGTTTATCGAAGCCTGCCGATGTCAGGGGCTGGCCGCCCGGTTCGTCAGCGGTTATCAGCAGGGCGACCCGGAGGCTCCCGAGCGTCATCTGCATGCCTGGGCCGAGGTGTATCTGCCGGGCGGCGGCTGGCGCGGCTTCGATCCGACCCATGGGCTGACCGTCAGCGACCGGCACGTGGCGGTGGCGGCCAGCATGACCCCCGCGGGCGCTGCTCCCCTCGCGGGGGCCTTTCGGGGGCACGGCGTGACCACCGCGCTCGATTATTCCCTGCAGATCCAGGTGACCGCGGACTGAGCCGGGGCACCAGATCCTTTGGCCACTATGACGACCCCGCGTTTGTCTCCAGAACCTAACCCTCCGTATCGCCCTTCCGCTTGGAAAAGGATCAACACCTTGGGGCTGGCGGTGGATCGTCGTCTGGAAAAAATGGGGGTGCGCCTGACCATGGGCGGGGAGCCGACCTATGTGGCACGGGATGCGCCCGAGGATCCCCAGTGGCAGACCGAAGCCCTGGGGGAGGATAAGCGCGTGCGGGCCGAACGCCTGCTCTGGCGGCTGAGGCGCAGGTTGGCGCCGGGGGCCCTGGTCCATTTCGGGTTGGGTAAGTGGTATCCGGAAGAAAGCCTGCCCCGGTGGGCCCTGGGGTGTTACTGGCGCCGCGACGGCCGACCGCTCTGGAGGCACCCGGAACTGCTGGCGGCGACCCGCGCGGAACAGGGGGGGCGCGCGGAAGGGGCCGGAGCCTTCCTGGCTTGCCTGGCCGGGCACCTCGGAGTCGGCGATGAGTTCATCCTGCCCGTAGCCGGGAGGGAGGTGGATCAAAGACCTCCGGATGCATCCCGGGAGCCCGGCCGCGGCTATGTGCTTCCCCTGCTGCGGGTGCCGGGCACCGAGGGGCCGGTCTGGGCCAGTTGCCGGTGGCAGGGGCCTGGGAGCGTCATGAAGCCGCTGCCCGGTGAGGCTCCCCTGGGGATGCGGCTTCCCCTGGCCAGCATCGACTGGGTGGCGGATGAAGAACTGGCCCCCGAGTTCGATCCCGAGAGGTTCCAGGGTCCTCTGTCCCGCCGGGCCAATGGCGGGGTGGCCGACAACTCCATCCGGGTGGCTCTGTGCACCGAGGTTCGCGACGGAATTCTGCATGTTTTTCTCCCCCCCATGGCCGGTGCGGAAAGCTACCCGTCGCTGCTTGCCTGCGTTGAGGCCGCCGCCGTCGAACTGGGTCAGCCGGTGCGGGTCGAGGGGTTTCCCCCGCCGCCGGATCCCGAGCTGGTCTCCTTCCAGATCACCCCCGACCCGGGGGTGATCGAGATCAACACCCACCCCGCCGGCGACTGGCCCGGCATGGTTGCCATCGCCGGGGCCCTCGACGAGGAGGCCCGCGCCTGCGGCCTGACGGCGACGAAGTATCTCCGGGACGGCCGCCGGACCGGCAGCGGCGGCGGCCATCACCTCACCCTGGGCGCCCGGGCCCCGGACCAGAGCCCCTTTTTTCGCCGCCCCGACCTGCTGCGCAGCCTGCTCACCTACTGGCAGAACCATCCCGGGCTCTCTTACGGCTTTGCCGGGCTGTTCATCGGACCGACCTGCCAGGCCCCCCGCATCGACGAGGCCCGCCAGGAGTCCCTCGCCGAGCTGGAGCTGGCCTTTTCGAAAATCCGCCCCTGCGAGCCGCTGGAGCCGCTGGCCCTCGGCCGCCTGCTGCAGCATCTGCTGGTCGATTTGACCGGCAACGGCCATCGCGCCGAGTTCTGCATCGACAAGCTCTGGCCCCCCGGCAACCGGCGCGGCCGCCTCGGGCTGGTCGAACTGCGCGGTTTCGAGATGCAGTGCCACCCGCGCCTCGACCTGGTGCTGGCCCTGCTGGTGCGCGCCCTGGCGGTACGTTTCTGGGAACAGCCCTACCGGGGAGAGCTGGTGCGCTGGGGCAGCGCCCTGCATGACCGGTTTGCCCTGCCCGAATTCATTGCCGCCGATCTCGCTGCGGTGGCGGCTGAATTGCAGGGCGCGGGCATCCCCTTTCAGGCCGGGTGGCTCAAGCCCCATCTCGCGTTCCGCTTTCCGGTCTGCGGCGGGCTGGAGGCAACAGCGGGCGAGGAAGTGGTGGCGCTGGAGCTGCGCCAGGCGCTGGAGCCCTGGCCGGTGCTGGAGGCGGCGGCCGCCAGCGGCGCGTCCTCGCGCCCGGTCGATTCCTCCTGCGAGCGGCTGCAGGTGCTGGTGATGGCCGATGAGCCCGGGCGTTTCGCCGTGCTGTGCAACCGGCGGCGGGTGCCCTTGGCCGAGGCCGGGCCGGGGAGGGCGGCGGGGGGGATCCGTTTCAAGGCCTGGCCCCTGGCAGAGGCGCTGCACCCGGAGATCGCCCCCCACGCCCCTTTGTCGCTGGAACTGGTGGAGATCGACAGCGGCCGGTGCCTGGGCGGCTGCCGCTACCATGTCGGGCCGCCCAGCGGAGGAGACTACCGGGATTTTCCCGCCGATGAGCAGGAGGCGCGGCGCCGGCGGGAGGAGCGTTTTCGCCTCCTGCCCGGCCGGCCGGGGCCGGTTTCTCTGCCGCCGCTACGGCTCCGGGCGGAGGCTCCCTGGACGTTGGATTTGCGCTACGAGGAGGGTTGAGGGGGAGTCTGCGGCTCCCCAACGACAAACCCGGGGGCCGATGTTCAGCCCCCGGGTTTGTCGGGATCAGTCCCGGTCGTTGACGGCGCTGCGCCGCTCGGTCTCGACGGGCCGGGTCGCGTTGAGGTAGGTGTAGCTCTCTCCCAGGTAGTTTTTCAGCACCACCTGGTCGCCGAGGCTCTGCAGGTAGTCGGGGAGGATCGGGATCTTGCCGCCGCCGCCGGGGGCGTCGATGACGTAGGCCGGCACCCCCATCCCCGAGGTGTGGCCGCGCAGGGCGCGGATGATCTCGATCCCCTCCTCGACGCTGGTGCGGAAGTGGTCGGTCCCCTGCACCATGTCGGCCTGGTAGATGTAGTAGGGCTTGACGCGGATGGCGAGCAGCTTCTGCATCAGCCGCTTCATCACCGCCGGGTCGTCGTTGACCCCGCGCAGCAGCACCGACTGGTTGCCGAGCGGAATGCCGGCGTCGGCCAGGCGGCCGCAGGCCTTGGCCGAGGTCTCGGTGATCTCGGCCGGGTGGTTGAAGTGGGTGTTGAGATACAGCGGGTGGAACTTGCGCAGCATTCGCACCAGGGCCGGGGTGATGCGCTGGGGCAGCACCACCGGCACCCGGGTGCCGATGCGGATGATCTCGACGCTGGGGATGGCCCGCAGTCCCTTGAGAATCGACTCCAGGCGCTCATCGGCGAGCAGCAGCGGGTCGCCGCCGGAGAGGATCACGTCGCGGATCTCCGGTTTGCTGCGGATGTAGTCGAGGCCGCGCTCGATGGTCTCGCGGGTGACGACCATGTTCTCGCCGCCGACCTTGCGCTTGCGGGTGCAGAAGCGGCAGTACATGGCGCATTCGGAGCAGACCAGAAACAGCACCCGGTCCGGGTAGCGGTGCACCAGGTTGGGGACCGGGCTCTGGTTCTCCTCCTCGAGGGGGTCGGCCGGGCAGACGCTGTCCTGCAGCTCCTCCTCCGAAGGGACCGCCTGGCGCCAGATCGGGTCGCCGACCTGCTTGATCAGGCTGAGGTAATAGGGGTTGACCCGCATCGGGTAGGCCTCGGCCACCTGCTCGAGGGGGCGGGGGTCGACGCCGAAGCGGCGGGTCAGATCCCCGGGACGGGTGATGCTTGCCTGCAAGAGCTTTTGCCAGGTTTCCATCGACTCAGTTCTCCTTTTGAACTGAAAAGCGTTTGACGTAGGTGATGCGGTCGTCCCCCGGCTTGTAGAAGTCGCGGATGCGCGATTCCTCCACGTAGCCGGCCCGATCGTAGAATTTGCGGGTTTTTTCGTAGCCTCCCTGGGAGGAGGTTTCCAGGCAGATCATCCGCCCGCCCTGGTGGCGCACTTCGGTCTCGACGTGGGCCATCAGCCGCTGGCCGAACCCCTTGCCCTGCACCGCCGGGTCGGTGGCGATCCAGTAGAGGTCGTAGTTCCCCTCGGTCAGCGGAACCGGGCCGTAGAGAGCGTAGCCGGCCACCTTCCCGACGTCCTCGGCGACCGCGACCAGGTAGTCCCTCTGCTTGGGGTCGTCGAGGACGATGTTGAGCAGCTCCGCCGCGCAGTCGATCTCCACGCTGGTGAAGGCGCCGGTGGCGTGCAGAATGCGGGTCAGTTCCGGCAGGTCGCTGCGCCTAAGGCTTCGCATGGGCGGCCTCCTGGCGTTTGATGGCCATGGTCAGGATGCGGTCGATGAGCTTGGGATAGGTCAGCCCGCCGGCCCGCGCCGAGCGGGCGAGCCCGGCGCCCGGCGAGATGTCCGGGTTGGCGTTGACCTCGAGAATGTAGGGGGTGCCGTCGCGCAGCCGGATGTCGACCCGGGCGTAATCGCGGGTCTCGAGAATCTTGCAGGCGCGCAGGGCGACGTCGCGCACCAGCAGTTCTTCCTTGGCCTTGAGCGGGGCGGGGCAGACCGGTTCGGTGTGGGCGTACTCCAGGGAGTCTTCCTGCCACTTGCCGTCGTAGCTGACGATGGCGTGCGTCATCCCGGGGCTGAAGCGGATTTCCGACAGGGGCAGGACCTCGAAAGGGGCCGAGCCGAGCACCGAGGCGTTGAGTTCTCGCCCCTCGATAAACTCCTCGACCAGCGCGCCCTGCCGGTAGGTGGCGTGCACGTAGTCGACCCGTTTTTTCAGGTCGCGCTCGTTGCTGACGATGCTCTCGCCGGAAATCCCCAGCGAGGCGTCCTCGAAGCGGGGTTTGACGATCAGCGGGTAGGCCAGGTCGCGGGTCTTGGGGTAGTGCTCGCCCATTTTGACCAGGATGTATTTGGGGGTGGGGAGGCTGTGGCGCGTCAGCAGGTCTTTGGTGCGGGCCTTGTCCTGGGTCAGCCCCAGGCAAAGCGCGGCGGCCCCGGTGTAGGCGTGGCCGAGCAGGTCGAACAGGGCGGCGACGTGCATCTCCTTGCGGCTGTCGCCCCAGAATCCTTCGCACAGGTTGAACACCACCTGGGGAGCGGCCTTGCGCAGGTCGTCGATGAGCTTGCCGACATCGCTGCCGGCCGCCACCAGGGTCGCGGTGTGGCCCAGTTCGCGCAGCGCCTTGCGCACCGCCTTGGCTTCGGCTTCGGCCCCTTCTTCGGAAATGCGGTCGCCGGCCTCGCCCTTGTAGAGTTTAGGGGGGACCCGGTTAAAGCATACCGCGACGTTCATCGATACCCCCCTGGCGCAGATTGTGACGCTCGCACGCGGCATCCACCACGGAAAGAATCATCTGGTCGTAGGAAAATCCGGCCGCCCGCGCCGCCTTGGGGAAGCAGCTGTTCTGCTCGGGGCGCGGCAAAATGCCGGGAAGGGGATTGAGTTCGATGATGTTGGGGAGGCCGCCTGCGTCGAGGCGCACGTCGATGCGGCACCAGTCGCGGCAACCCAGGGCGGTGAAGGCCCGCTTGCAGGTCTCTTCGATCTGTTTCTGCAGCAGCGGTTCGAGCCGGGCCGGGCAGGTGAAGATCTCCAGGGGGTTCTCCTCCTGGTCCCAGATCCACTTGGCTTCGTAGGAATAGATGGGGTTGACCCCTTCGGGGAGGGTGTGGAGGTTGATCTCGACGATCGGCAGCGCTCGCAGGCAGGCGCCGTTGCCCAGCAGGGCCACGGTGAATTCGCGGCCCGGGAGAAACTCCTCGACGATCGCCGGCTGGCGGTAGGTGTCGAGGACCCACTCCACCTGGCGCACCAAGGCGCGGCGGTCAGCGACCAGGGCCTTGTCGGTGACGCCCTTGCTGGAGCCCTCGAGGGTCGGCTTGACCATCAGCGGGTAGCGCAGGCGGGCGGGGATCTCCGCCATGGAGCCGACCACCGCGAAGCGCGGGGTGGGGATGCGGTAGTAGGCCAGGATCTCCTTGGCGCGCCGCTTGTCGAGGCACATGCCGAGGGTGACCGGGTCGCTGCCGGTGTAGGGGATGCCGAGCATGTCGAGCATGGCCGGAATCTGCGCCTCGCGGCTGCTGCCCAGCAGACCCTCGGCGATGTTGAAGACGAGGTCCGGGCGCAGTTCGCGGAAAGTCGCAAAGGCGCCGAGGTCGGCATTGACCAGGGAAACCCGGTGACGGGTGGCGAGGGCCGATTCCACCGCCTTGATGGTGTGGATATCGTCCCACTCGGCGTACAGGTCGTCGGATTGGGCGGCGGATCCGGAAGGAGGTTCCGAGGGAGGCTGATCGTCCTCCTGAACGGACTCCTCCCGCAGATTGAAGGCGAGAGCGATGTGCATGTTGAACCCCTTTAAAAGCCGTGATTGAACAAAATCTCCCCGCTTGGGAGCAACGGCGCATTCTTTAGGTCCGGGTAGCCTGGCGGCTGAGGGCTATAAAAAGGGGTCGCTTTTTATGCTTGGGTCGTCTTACGCGTTCCCGGACCGGAATGCCTCTCGTTCAAACAGCATATACTCCCCTTTGGAATTCTTGTCAACGGGAAAAAAAGCCATAGAAAAACTCCTTAAAGCGTAAGTAGTTATACAACGATCTGGAACGGTTTCAAGCTGCCGAGAGAGATTTTTTGAGGCCCGGGGGTTGATGGCGGTTCCGGTCCCGTTTTCGGGTCCGGAACCGCTGTTTGGAAGCTGCTCAGGGGGCGGTGATCTTTCCGGACCACAGGCCGGTCAGGAAATGCCGGGCGTTGACGCCGAGGACCCGGTTCCTGTAGCCCCCTTCCTGGACCACCAGGGTGGGAAGTTGGATCTGGCCGATGCGTTTACCGACCGCGGTGAAGTCTTTGGCCGACAGGCTCCAGGTGCCGGTCGGGTCTCCCTTGGCCGTATCCAGGCCCAGGCAGACGAGGAGATAACGGGGGCCGAAGGCGGTAACCCTCTTCAAGGCCCGCTCGAGGGTCTTCAGGTACTGTTCGCCGTTTACCTGCTCGGGCAGGGGGTAGTTGCGGTTGAAGCCGAGCCCCGCCCCTTCGCCGGTTTCGTCTTCGAAGCCGCTGAAATAGGGATAGGCGAATTTGGGGTGGCCGTGGATCGAGACCGTCAGCACGTCGCTGCGGCCGTAGAAGATCACCTGCTGGCCGTTTCCGTGGTGGTAGTCGATGTCGAGGATGGCCACCTTGCCGTAGCCGCTCAGGTAGTGGGCGGCGGCCGCGGCGTTGTTGAAATAGCAGAATCCGCCGAAGGTGCGGTATTCGGCGTGATGTCCCGGGGGGCGCACCAGGGCGTAGGCCAGGCGGTAGCCCTCGAGCAGGCGGTCGGCGCAGGTCAGCGCGCAGTCGACGGCCCGCCGGGCGGCCTTCCAGGCGTTCTGGTTGAGGGGGGTGAAGGTGTCGATGCAGTAATAGCCGGCCCGCACGGCCATCTCCCTGGGCCGGCGGGCGGCGTTGCGGATCGGGAAGACGTAGGGGTAGACCGATTTGCCCGGCTCGAGGGTTTGGCACATCCGCCGGAAATACTCGATGTACTCAGAGTCGTGGACCGCCCGGATATGCTTCTCGGAGTATTCGCCGATTTCGACCCGCTCGAAGATCGGCAGCTTTTCCAGTTCTTTGAGAATCGAGCGGATTCTGACCGGCGACTCCACGTAACCCCGTTCCCGCACGTGGTGAATGTCGTGGCGGTCGTTGACCGCCAGGGCGATGCGGCGGAAGCGGCCGGTGGCGGTGGGCACTTCGGCCGGCTCTTCCTTTTTCCCATAGCGCGGCGGGCGCGTCCGGATCGGATCGTCGCGGAAAGAGGCCACCACCTGGTCGATGTATTCCTCGGGGCAAAGGTGGCCGTAGCGCCGCTCGAGGATCGCCCGCACGATGGCCTGGGCCTGGGCGGGCCGCAGGGGGGGCGGCTGGCCGAGATCGTCGAACACCAGGTAGGGCGGGTTGTCGTCGCCGGGCTTGACCGGGGTTTCGTAGGCGGTGTTGACGAGCGGGAAGGCGCCGTATTTTTCATAAAACCGCAACCTGGCCCGGTTCTGTTTGAGGATTTCCGGATCGCGGCACAGGGCCGGGTCGTCCGGCAGGCACTCGAAGAAAATCCCCGCGACGCCGAGGAACAGGGCTTCTTCCCGCAGGTGCTCGTAGAGGGCTCCGCCGATCCCGCCGCCGGTGGTCTGGCGGGCCGCGGAAATGTAGTCGAGGTAGCAGAACTTGAGATTCGGTTCGTGGGAAAGCAGGGCGAAGCCGCGGACCGCGCCTTTCTGGTCCTCGGCGACGTAGAGAATGGAGCGGAAGCGGTGTTTCAGCGGATTGCGCAGCAGATCGGGGATCTTGTCGATATCTGTGGCGGCCAGCAGCGGGAACTGTTCCTTGAGAATCACCTGCACCTGGGCCACCGCATCGTGGTTGGCCGGAAGAACGTCATCGAAAATACGGCGGATCCTGAACATGTCGGCCCTCGGCGGCTTATCGGGGGGAGTCGCGGAGCGCAAAGCCCGCTCCGGAAAGAATGGCGCAATAACCCACATATATACACCTGATCGGGAATATTTCCAGTGAAATACATGAGCCGGACAGGGGGCGGGGAGAAAACGACGGGGCCGCGCTTGCAGCCCCGTCGCTCAGGTTTGATCACAAACTAACAAGTTCCCTTTGGGGTTACGCCTGGATCCGCCCAGGCACCGGGCGGGAGAAGATGGTCTTCTTCATCAGTTGCAGAGAGAACGGTTGACTTCGGTTCCAAGGCATGAGGGCGGTGATGCGGGCCAACAGGCAGTAGTCGCAAACCACCATCGCCGAGGTGCCGATCAACTGCACCCAGAGCAGAAACCGTAACGGCTCCCAGAGCGCCAGTGCCAACAGGCCGGCATAGGCGAGGCGAACCTGAACCGGAAACGCTGTCAAGGACCTGTCCAGAATCGCGAAATGGATCGACTGCACTCCGCACAGCCCCAGAGCCAGAGGGTGCCCGGGCGGCCACCCCGCCAGGGACATGGCAAGCAGGATGACCGTCAGTTGCCAGTAGCAGCGAATAATCTGTTCTTTTTCCATGTTTCCTCTTGCGGGAACAACTGCAAAGCGAAAAATTGCCGCAATTGTTTCGTTTCCGGGATCCTTGGAGCCCTGGTATTTACTCTCTGGTCTACCCGATGAGGGGCCGAATTACCGGCAATCCGACGGCCGGTTGCCGATGGAGCACATCTGGTCGTGATGCCCATCGCTTCGATCCCCATTTTCGTATTCGCGGTGACCGCCTCCTTATAGACTTCCGGGCTAACAGGCTCCGGAGCCCGAATGGCTTCCATAGCCGGAACCGTGGCGGACGCAGCCCGTCGTCGCCAGCAGGGAAACCGTGAGCAGAACCAGAGCCAGGATAGTTGCCAATCGTTTCATGGTTTTCCAACTCCTTTTGTGAGGTGTTTGCCGTTTGCGGCCGGTCGTTCAGGGGGCTCCAAAACAGGAGCCGCGAGGGGTTGCCACCGGATTTGGCAGGTGATAAGCTACATCATTCCCCAGCCGCCGCCCATGGTCCAGGAGCCGCTCTGCGACCAGTCGCCCATCATGCTGCCGCCATCCAGGTCCCGAAGGACGTCATCCATGGTAAAGCTCTGGCCGGAGGAAACCGCCGGCAGGGAGGGGTCCTGGGTGCGTTGCTCCTGGTAAAATCGGGAAAACGCCGAGTTGCCCATATTCCGCTCGGCATAGTGGCGCATCACCAGTTCCTCAAATGTGCCGGGTTCTACCAGGGTCGACACGTCCTCGGAGAGGGTCCCGTCCTGAAGATCGACCGCAGCCCGGTCGGCCAGGTAATCGCAGGTGGCCACTGCCGAGCGGATCATGTCCTCGACGCTGACCGGGTAGCCTTCGGGCAGTCCCTGCTGCAGGGCCAACCGGGTCGGCTCCAGGTTCTCCTCGCCGAGGTAGGTTTTCATGGCGGTAGACATGTTCGCGAGAAGTTGCCCACGCGCTTGCAGGTGGCTGAGGTAAAGATCCGGATCGGTCATGTCGAAGCCGTCCTCGCCACCGTTGGTCATGGCCCGCAGCCAGCCGTTGACCGCCATCGCCCCTTGCAGGCGCTCCAGTCCGCCTGTTTCACCGATCCCGGCCATCGGGTCGCTGGTCAGATCCTCGGCCCTGAGGAGATGGCCGGCATCGTTCAGCATGGCCAGCAGCACCTCTTTCGCCTCCTCCTCGGTCAGCCCGGATGCAATCAGGTTGGCCAGCACCGTGGTAAAGGGCGAAACGACCAGATCCCCATCGACCAGTTCGGCGCAGCTCTTGAGGTCGCCATCGTAGGCCACGCCGTTGTGGAATCCGGAGGCGACCATCACCACCCGCGACCCTTCGGCGAGCATCTCAGGGAAAGAGAACCTTCCTTGGTCGTCGGAGACGGTCGACAGTTGCCCCGGAGTACCGTCGCTCAAAATTTCCTGAAACCGGGCGCCGGAGATGTAGGGATCAACGGCAATGCCGCCGACAGCGGGAGCGTCCGCTGATCCTCCGCCGCAGCCGGCAAGAAAAGTCGTAACCAGAACCAGAAATCCACCTGCCAATGCCCAGCGTTTCATGTTGATCTCCTTTGGTTGGTTCTACTTACGGAGTGCACAAAGCGGTAAGTAGAGAAATGGCGCGAGGGGGCAGGGCTCGACCCCATGCAAAAAGTGGCCTCTCCCCGATAAGTATGCGGGTCTAGAGGATCGGAACGAGGCCGTAGCCCTTGTTCTGGTAACCGATCAGGGAATTGAAGCCGTTGGCGACGAGATTGAGTTCCGGCAATAGCTTGTTGTTGGGAACCTTGAAGAAGTCGGTGGCGATGGCGCAGATCTCCAGGGCGACTCCCAGATCTCCGAGCGCCTTAACCGAGGCGGTGATGGCGGTGAGTGCCTCCTTGTGGGCGGCCAGTTCAGCACCGGGTTCGGTGGTCAAAAATCGAACCGTGGGACCGATGAAGACCACGATGAAGTCCGGCTTGACCTGCTGTTGCGCCATGCTCAGATAGGTGCCTTTGATGATCTCCAGGTAGAGGGCTGTCTTCTCAGGATTGTCGCTGTTCACCAGGAAGACCCCCTTGCCCTCCTGCAGACCGCCCAGGGCCGGGGCATCGTTGATCTCCATGCCCCAGGATCCGGTGGTCAGCAGCAACAGCATAAAGACAACGGAGACGAGGCATCGCAATTGACCTTTCACCCGCATAATTGAATAACCCTCCTTTTGGTTTATGGCTCGCCAGAGCCAGCTTTGATGGATGCCGGACCTTGCGGCCGGCCAGTTTGCGCAAGGGACATTCCCAGCAGGCTGCGCAGGGAATCGAAGCAGTCCTGCAAGGGCCGCCCGTTCTTTTTCAGTCTGGAAAGCATGATTCCGCCCTCGGTCGCGGCCACGACATGCCGCGCCAGGGCCGCGGCCGGAAGTTCAGAGCGGACTTCTCCAGAGGCCTGGGCCCCAGAGAGCGCTTCGCCAATCCGGGCAATCCAGTCGGTGAAAACCTGGTCGACGAAGATGGCAAAACGCGCGTCGGAATCGCCCATCTCCAGCGCGATATTCCCAAAGATGCAGCCACCGGCGAAATTCAGCTGCCGCTGCCAGTCGAGAATGCTGAGGAAAAAGTTCTCGAGGCAGGCCCCCGGGGTGGCGCCGGCCAAGGCTTGATCCAGAAAGATCTCCAGCTCTGCTCGCGCCCTCTCCAGAACCGCCAGCCCGATCTCGTCCTTGCTCGAGAAGTGGAAATAGAGGGCTCCCTTTTTCAGTCCTGTCGCCACCAGCAAATCGTTGAGACTGGTGGCCTGAAAGCCCTGCAGTTCAAAGAGGCGACGGGCTTCGGCAATGATTTTTTGCCGCGTTTGCTCTCCTTTGGTCATCATGAATAACCCCTGTTTAAAAATAACGACCGGTCGGTCTTTTTTTGTTTATATAGAAAACCGCTATATGTTGTCAAGCCGATATGGATAGATTTGATGCCCTCCATCACGTTGTGATGGTTTCGGTTCGCACCTCCAGCAAATCCGGCAATCCCTAGTTGGCGGTTACTCTTTTTCTTCCTTTTTTCGCTTTCTTGACGAACGCATCATCCGATGGGACCTGGTCGCCACCCGCCGGGACCTCGTTGAAAAACCCAAGGAAGACTGGAACGCCGGCCGCTTTCCCAAGCGCCCCGGTGAAACGGAGTTCACTCCATTGGCCAACGAGTGAACCGCTGGCTTAACGGAAAAGCGCGAAAAATTCATTCAACCTGCCAGAGCGGCCATGTCCAGGGTAAAATTGTGTTAAACGGCCGAACCGGTTAGCCGAGTCGAATAGCGAAAGGAGGTAAGTCATGACCCTGCAGGAAAAACTCGATGCGTATCAAGCGGGTTTCAAAGAGAAGGTCCCTGCTGAAACCGCCGCGCTCATGCACCGCGCCACCGAGGAGCTGCGGAGCTCGGGCCTCGTGGAGGGCGCGCTGAAGGTCGGCGACAAACTGCCGGACTTTGCGCTGCCCGACACCGAGGGGGAGATCGTCAGGTCGCAGGCCCTGCTCGCCAAGGGCCCCCTGGTCGTGAGCATCTACCGGGGCGTCTGGTGACCGTACTGCAATCTGGAGCTGGAAGCTCTGCAAGCCGTTGCATCGAAAATCACCGCGGCCGGCGCCACCTTGGTGGCCATCTCGCCGCAGCGGGAGGAATTCAGCCGCCAGTTGATCAAAAAACACCACCTGACCTTCCCGGTTCTGCGGGATGAGGGAAATGCCTATGCCGAGCGGCTCGGGTTGAAATACCCATTTCCCGACTATCTGCGGGAGGTCTACCTGACGTTTCCCATCGACCTGGAGCGGTACAACGGCGATGCCTCCTGGACTTTGCCCATGCCGGGCAGGTTTGTCGTCGATCCAAAGGGCACGGTCCGCGCCGCGGAGGTCAATCCGGATTACACCGTACGGCCCGAGCCGAGCGAGACGCTGGAGGCAGTGAAGAAGCTCCGCGGCGGCTGAGCGACATCGATCGCGTGCTGCGGTGAAAAAAACCGGCACCGCGAGGCCCCGAGGGCTTCGCGGTGTGTTCCCCTTTTGGCCGGAAAAATGGCAATGGCCCGGTCGTCGCTCCCACGCGCTTCCCCCTTGTGTGTGCGTTACAACAACGGCAGATCCGCCGGGTCGATAGAGTGCCGGGTGATCCGCGACCACTTGAAAAAGGAGGGCGGCCATGAACGGGAAACGCAAAAGTGGCCTGTTTTTGCTCAGCCTGGCGATCGGGCTGGTTTTGGCCCTGGCCCGCGGTCCCCTGGCCGAGACCCTCGACCAGACCTGGTCGCCGTGATGGAGCGATTAAATCAGTTTTTTTCTCGCTATGCCAAAGAAGGGCGATTTATGGCTCTTGTTCTGGCTGTTGTCGATGTTCGTGCGCGGCTGCTCCAGTGGTACGGTTTGAGCTCTATGGGTCCAATTCCTCGTAACTTGCCGCAGGGTCGTTCATTGCCAGGCAGCGGGAGCCGTTATGTTTCCCGGCCATTGCGAGTCGGCGCCGGATAAAGGTCAGGAAGTTTGTTGCCGGCGTTTGGTTGCCGGCGTTGCACGTCCCACTGTTGGATGGCTTCGCTCAGTTCCTTGCCGGACCAGCTTTCGCTGTTGCGGGCATAGAGCACCCGGTTGAGGCGGTTGATCTCGATCCTCAGCTCCGGGGTGAACCGCCCCAACCGTTCCAGGCCGTCGGCGCCGGAATCGGGCCAGAGGGTTCGGCTCCAATCGGCCAGAGCCTGGCGGGTGGCGCGAGCGTCGTTACGGCGGGCGGCCTGCAGCACGGTCTGACGGGCGGCCTTTTGCCGCTGCTGCGGGGTGTCCTGACCAGAGTCCTTGACCAGGCGGGAGCGCTTGGTCTTCTGTCGCGCCAGCAGGAGCAGCGTCGCCAGCCAGCCGAGACCGAGGGCGAGGCTGAACCAGGGCCAGAAGCCGGGCTGTCCGGCCTTTGCGGCCGGCGGAAGCCCGGCGGCGGGGGCCGCAGGTGCCGGGGCAGAGGGTGCAGGGTCTGCCAGCGGCGGCGGTTGCTGTGCGGCGGGCGGTGCAACCACAGTCGCCCCGGGGGCCGGGCCGACCTCGATGGTCACCGGATCGAGCTGGGCCTGCCGCCACTGTTGCGTGCTGACGTCCCACCAGTCCAAGCTGATCTGCGGCAACAGGTAGCGGCCCGGTCGGGTCGGGACCAGGGCAATCTTCTGCTGCAGGACCCCGGTGATGCCGCTGGCCCCCGTGTGGTCCTTGCGGGCCGGTTGGTCCGGGTAGTTCTTGAAGTCAGCCGGAACGCCGAAGTGCAGCTCGGGCAATTGGGCGGCCTGCAGCCCGGCGGCGGTCAGGGTGAGGGTGCGGGTGGCCGGTTCACCGACCGTGAGCTGCGGCACCTTGCCCTGCCAGTCGTCCTCCAAGCTCAGGGTCTGGGCGGGAAGCCAGGGGCGGCCGTCGCGATCGGCGGGAGGGGAGAGGACTTCGACCGATAGGGCCTGGGTCTGCTTCCGGACCCGCTCGCCATGCCGGCCGAAGGGATCGAAACGGGCGGCGTCCCGGCTGATTTCGCCATCGAAGCGCAGGGGAGGTATTTCCAACGAACCGCTGGCTTGGGGATAGATCGCATAGGCGCGCTCGATGACCCGGTAGAGGCGGCCGCCGCGGCGGGTCTCAAAGCTGCGGTCGTCGCCGAGTTTCTGCACCACGGCATCGACGCCGCTCGGCTGAGGTTCGCTCAAAGACCCCTGCCCCAGGTCGACCCGGTGCAGCAGGCGCACCTTGAACAGCAGCTGCTGCTGGGTGAAGAGCCGGGAGGGGGTGGCCTCGGTCTCCAGCAGCAGCTCGGCACTGTCGGCCCCGGCCGGCGTCTGCCCGGCGGCGCTGACGCGGATGGGCAACGGCGCGCTGCAGTCGGAGCCGAAACAGATGGCCGGGATGGTCAGATCCCCTTCCCGGCGCGCCAGCAGGGTCAGGGCATAGACCAGGGAACGGCTGAAATCACCGTTGACGATCTGGATCTGACTGCTCTGCGACCGGCCGAGGACCTCCCAGTCCTGGTCCAGCGGCGTCAGGTCGGGGTCGCCATCAGAACTCCCTTGGACGCGCAGTTGCAGAAGCAAACTCTCGCCCAGGGCCAGCTGGTTGCGGTCGGCTATCGCCTGAACCCGGGCGGCGTCGGCCAGTTGCGGCCAGAGCCCGAGAAACAGGAACAGAAGAAAGAAGAGGCGTCTTTTCACCATGGTCGATCCGTTTCCTGCTGCCGGCCGCGCTGCCGGTATTGGTAGAGGAACTTGCGCCGCAGCAGGCCGCCCGGGTCGTCGGGGATGCGTTGCAGCCACTGCTGAACCGCCCGTTCCTGTTCATCGCTCGGCGTGTTGTCGTTGATGGCCGCGGTAGCGTCGGCTGGCGGCGGGGCATTCTGCTCTTCCTCGGAGCGGGCAGCCTGTGCCTGTTGCTCGGCCGGGTTGGACCGCTCGGGTTGCTGGGCCGCTTGCTCCTGGTCGATCTTGGCCTGAGCCGCCCGGTTTTGCCGGGGCTGCGCCGAGTTCTGATCCGAGTCCTGTTGCGGCTGGTTCTGCGTCTGGTCGGACGATGGCTGCTGATTCTGCGCCCCGGACTGGAACTGGGACGGGTCCGTGTTCTGCCGTTGCTTGGTTTTTTGCTGCGAGCCGGAGTCGTCCCGATTCTGCTGCTGAGCGGCCTGTTGATCTTCGGAATGCTGCGGGTCCTTCTGCTGCTGTGGCTGCTGTTGGCGCAAGGCGTCTTCCACCAGCTTCTTGTTGGCCTCGGCGTCGGCATGGTCGGGATCCAGTTCGAGGGCCTGCCCATAGGCCTGCAGGGCCTGCGGCAGTTGCCCGCTGCGCGCCAGGGCAGTCCCCTTATTGTACCAGTCATCGGCACTTTCCGGGTGCTCCAGCGCCTCGGCCGCCTCGGCGTATTGCCCGGCCCGATACAGGGAGCTGGCTTTCCAGAGAGGGTCCTGGAACAGCTGCTGGGCCCGGTCGTATTGCCCGGTCGCAAAGGCGCCGGCCGCCTGCTGGTCCGGTCGTTGCCAGAGGTCCTGCCAGGACAGGGCCCGGGCCGGCAGGGGCGGAAGAAGCATCAGCACCACCAGGGTCAGCCAGCCCCGGCGAAACGCCAGGGCGGCGAGCAGAGCCAGCGGCCAGAGCAGCCATACCCCCTCCTCGCGCCAGCGCTCGCCGGTCTTGGCGGCGGTTTTTTCCGCCCGGTCGAGGCGGCGGCGATCTCCTTCCGGCAACAATTCGCGCAGGTCGCGCTCGTCGATACTGAGGCGGCGGTAGTCGCCGCCCCCGGCCGCCGCCAGCTGCCGCAGGCCGGCCTCGTCGAGTTTCGGCAGCACCAGGTTCCCCTGGCTGTCCTTGAAGAAGCCCCCACCGCTCAGCGGGATCGGCGCTCCGGCGCGGGTGCCGACGCCGAGCACCGCCAGCTCGAAACCCGCCTCTTGCAACTCCCCGGCCGCCGTCAACGCCCGTTCGGGACGATCCTCGTCGGTGATCAGCAGCAGCCGGCCCCGTTTCGGGCCGGCCTGCTGCAGCAGCTCCATACCGAGCCCGAGCGCCCGCTGCGGCTCGCTCCCCTGCACCGGCATCAGCTCCGGCGTGAGGCTTTTGAGGAGCGAATGGATGGTCTGCACGTCATCGGTGAGCGGGGTTACGACAAAGGCATCGCCGGCGAAGGCGATCAGGGCGGTCTGCCCCTCGCGGCGCTGGCGCAGCAGATCCTCGATCTTCAGCCGGGCCCGTTCCAGGCGGCTCGGCTTGAGATCGGCGGCGGCCATGGAGCGGGACAGGTCGAGCAGGATCACCAGCGCCGACTGCTGGCGGAACAGCGGCTGCGGCTGCTGGCGCCAGGTCGGTCCGGCCAGGGCCAGCACGGCCAGCAGCAGACCGCTCAGCAGCAGCCACAGGGGCCAACGGGTGCGGCGCCGGGAGCGTCCCAGCAGCAGGTGCGGCAGCAGCTGTGGGTCGCACACCGCCTGCCAGCTGCGGCTGCGCAGCTGCCGGCGCCACAGCCAGATCAGCAGGGCCAGCAGCGGCGGCAGGGCCAGCAGCCAGCCGGGGCGGAGAAAATGGAAGGAACTCATGCGGGCCTCCGCAGCGGCAGGGCCGGCTCCAGCAGAGGCAGCAGGCTGCAGGCCAGGGCCAGTCCCAGGGGCCAGACATAGAGCTCGGTCACCGGCCGAAAGAGATCCTTTTCCCGTTCCACCGGTTCCAACCGGTCGAGCAGGGCGTAGATTTCGGCCAGTTGCTCGGTGTCCCGGGCGCGGAAGTAACGGCCGCCGGTCTTTTCGGCGATGGCGGTCAAGGTTTTCTCATCCAGGTCGGCCGAGGGGTTGAGGGTCTGGGAAAAGAAGAAACTGCGCACCTCCATGGCCTCGGCGCCGATGCCGATGGTGTAGATCTTCAGCCCCCGCTCGGCCGCCAGTTCGGCCGCCTTGAGCGGGGGGACCCGGCCCGCCGTGTTGGCGCCGTCGGTGAGCAGGATCAGCACCCGCTGGCGCTCCTGGTCGGGCTTGAAACGCTTGACCGCCAGGCCGATGGCGTCGCCGATGGCGGTCTTGTCCCCGGCCAGGCCGATCACCGCCTCGTCGAGCAGCCGTTTAACGGTCTGGCGGTCGAGGGTGAGCGGGGTTTGCACATAGGCCTGCTCGCCGAACAGGATCAGGCCGAGACGGTCGCCGAGGCGCTGCTCGATAAAATCTTCGGCAACCACTTTGAGAGCGGTCAGCCGATCGACGCTCCGGCGGCCGATGCGGAAGTCTTCGGTCTGCATGGAGCCGGAGAGATCGACCGCCAGCAGCAGGTCGCGGCCGCTGCGAGGCAGTTCCACCGCCTCACCGAGCCATTGCGGCCGGCCGCAGGCCAGCACCAGCAGCAGCCAGCAGAGGATCGCCAGCAGCAGCGACCAGCGGCTGGCGCGCCGGTGGCAGCGTTCGTGGCGCACCGCGGCGAACGGCTCCAGGGTCGGCACCCACAGGGCGGCTTCCTCGGCAGCCAGCGCCGGTGGTAAGAGCCGTTGGATCAGCCAGGGGAGGGGGAGAAGGGCCAAGGCCCAGGGCCAGGCGAAATGGATCATCGGTCCCTCCGTGGCGCGGTGCGGCGGGTCGGCAGCTGCTTGAGCCAGCGGCGGCAGAGGGCGAGCAGCGCCTGGCTGTCGAACGCCGGTTCCGGTCGATAGGGGGCGTCGAGCAGGCAACGGCCGACCCCCTGGGAAAAGGGCCGGTCGCCGAAAGGGCGGTCGAGAAATTCGAGCCAGGCTTCCCCGCTCAGTCCGGCGCAGTCACGGCGCGGAAAATGACAGAGCGCGGCGCGGCGCAGCAGTTGCGCCAGCGCGGCGGCCAGTTCGGCCGGCGGCAGCTGCTCCAGCTGGTCGATTTCGCGCAGGGCCAGGCGGCGATAGCGGCTGCCCACCCGGTGTCGCCAGAGAAAGACCAGTGCCGCCAGCAGCGCAAGGGCCAGCCCCAGCAGCAGCCACCACCCCGTAGCGGGGGGCCACCAGCTGACCGGGGCAGGGAGGTGAATGTCGAGCAGCGGCAGGGCCTGCGGATCGATGGGGGCGGCGGTCGGCATCCTAGCTCCCTCTCCGGACGGCCGGCTGCAGGCCGGTCAGGGGGTCGTCGTCCGTCTGCAAACGGAGATAGCGACAGCGATGCTGCCGGGCGAAGTTTTCCAGACGTTGGCAGTGCTCGGCAAAGGACTGCCGGTAGCGCTGCTGGGCAGCCGGTCGGTCGGTGGCGATGGTCAGGTCCGCGGCGCCGTTGCTGACCCGGTACATGCCGGCGGCCGGCAGTTCCTTTTCCAGTGGATCGTAGCAGTGCATCAGCCCCAGTTCGCAGTGCCGGCCGAGCAGCGTCAGCTGTTTTTCCACCGCCTGATCCCATCGGGCGAAATCGCTCAACAGCAGGATCAGGCTGCCGGGGCGGGCGACGCGGTGCAGCCGCTGCAGGGTCGCGGCCAGGCTCTGACGCGGCTCGAAGGGGCGGTGGGGGGGGCGTTGCCAGGCCGGGTCCTCGACCAGCTGTCGCAGCAGCTGCAGGACCGCGGCTTTGCCCGATTTCGGTCGCAGCTCCTGGTGGCGCTGTTCGGAAAAGATAAAGGCGCCGATCCGGTCGCCGCGATCCAGGGCCTGCCAGGCCAGCAGGGCGGCCAGCCGCGAGACCTGCACCGCCTTGAAACAGCCCCGGGTGGCGAAAAACATCGGGCGCCGATAATCGATGGCCAGCAGCACCGGCCGTTCCTGTTCTTCGTGAAAGAGCTTGGTGTGCACTTTGCCGCGCCGGGCGGTGACCCGCCAGTCGATGCTGCGTACGTCGTCTCCCGCCTGGTAGGCGCGCACCTCGGCGAACTCCATCCCCCGGCCGCGAAAGCGGCTGCGATACGGCCCCTCGCCGGCGGCCAAGCGCGCCGGCGGCGGCACGACGCTGCCGGTCAGGCGGTGGCGCAGGGCGATCAGGCCGGGTAGGTCGATGCTGACGGGGGTATCGGTTGGGGGTGACATATCAACGGTTTTCATGCAGCGCGGCTACGGGACGGGAACCCGGGCGACCAGTTCGCTGATCAGCCGGTCGACGGTCATGCCGGCCGCTTCGGCTTCGTAACTGAGCAGCACCCGATGGCGCAGCACGTCGAAAACCAGATCCTGAATATCCTCGGGGCTGACGTAGTCCCGGCCATGCAGCCAGGCGCGGGCTCGGGCGCAGCGATCCAGAGCGATGCTGGCGCGGGGGCTGGCTCCGTACTGGATGGCGCCGGTCAGGTCTGCGCCGTAGGGCTGGGAGTAGCGGGTGGCGAGGACCAACTGCAACAGATAATCCTCAAGATTCTTCGCCAGGTGCAGGTTCAGCACCTGTTGGCGTGCCTGCTGCAGCTCGACGACGGACAGCCGCTGCACCTCGAGGCTCTGGCCGCCTTCGGGCGGTGGGTTGAGAAGGGCGGCCGCTTCTTCACGGGCCAGGGCAAGAATCTTCCGTTCGGTAGCCGGGGCCGGATAATCGATGTGGACGTGGAGCAGAAAGCGATCGAGCTGGGCTTCGGGGAGCGGATAGGTCCCTTCCTGCTCGATCGGATTCTGGGTCGCCATGACCAGGAACGGATCGGCCAGCCGGTAGGTCTTCTGGCCGACGGTGATCTGCCGCTCGGCCATGGCTTCGAGCAGGGCCGACTGAACCTTGGCCGGCGCCCGGTTGATTTCGTCGGCCAGGATCAGGTTGTGAAACAGCGGCCCCGGCTGAAAGGCAAAGGAGCCGTCCTGGGGGCGATAGATGTCGGTTCCGGTCAGGTCCGCCGGCAGCAGGTCGGGGGTGAACTGGATACGCTGAAACCGCCCCTCGAGATGCCGGCCGAGCTGGCGGATGGCCCGGGTCTTGGCCAGGCCCGGCGCTCCTTCCACCAGCAGGTGGCCGTCGGCCAGCAGGGCAATCAGCAGGCGTTCGATCAATGCTTCCTGGCCGATGATCTGCTGGCCGAGGGCCGCGTTCAGCTGAAAAAAACGTTCCTGTATCGAATTCATGAAAAAAAAGTCCTCTGATCGGTCGTCACCAATTTTCGCAGGCCGGCCGGAGCAAAAGGGAATTCCCGCCCCGGCTTCCAGGCCGGGGCGGGGGATGATGTCAGCTCGAGGGGGTGTCGGTGGTGGCCGCGTCCCGGTCTGCCTCCGGTCGCTCGGGCTCCGGCATGACCTGCACCAGCTTCGCTCGGGTCGTTTCCTGCATGTCTTTTAGCAGACCGGGGCTGACTTTGTAAAGGTAGGGGGGATCGGAAACCTGCAGCAGGGCATAGCTTGCCTCCCTCCCTTGGGCGAAGTCGTATTGTCGGGATTGGCCGTCCTGCAACTCGAGCTTGATGCTCAGTTCCACCGGCGTGGGTGGGGGCCCTCCGGCCTTGGCGTAGACATCCAGAACGCTCAAGCCGGCCAGGCGTTCGAACAGTTTCCGGACCTGTTCTTTGTCGGTCTGTTTATTTTCGGTCAGATTCGCCACCTGCAGTTGGCCGTTGTCCCGAACCAGCCGACAGTCGGGCAGCTCGATGGCGCTGATCTGCTCGGGCTTGAGCTGCAGGACGTTCTTGTCCACCCAGTCGACCGCCTTGATGCTGGCCTGGTAGGTGCTGAAGGGGATGTCGAACACCTGCTGCTCCCCGCTCAGGCGGGCGTGGACCTTGCGAAACCCCGGCGAGCTGCCGAGCAGCAGGGTGGCCAGCTCCCTGTCGCCGGCCTTGAATCGAAGCCGGCGCTCAAAGCCGTCATCGGCCACCTTGAAACGCTTAAAGGCCTCGTCGGTTTTGGCCACCGGCCAGGAGCGCTCGATGGCGAGCAGGGTCGAAAGCAGGCTGTCGATCTTCTGGGCATCGGCTGCAGCATCAAAGTGTCCGGGAAGTGTCCATTGGCCGTCGGCTTTGCGCAGCTCCAGGCCCCCATCGCCGCCGTCGATCTGCAGCTGATCGATCTGCTCCGGGGTAAAGGCCAGCAGCTTGCCGCCGCCCTCGAAGGTGCCGGGTTCGTCGCCGGCCAGCTGCAGCCCCAGGGCCAGGGCGATCTGCGCCGCCAGCATCAGACTCAACAGTACGATAGCGCGTTTCATGACCTACCCCCTCCCTTCGAGCAGCAATTGATAGCGGATGCGGGTGCGACGCCCTTTGAGCCTGGCCAGAAGAAAGACCACCAGCACCCCACCGAGAACCAGCGCGTAGTTCAGATACTCGCAAAGGACCTGGCTGTCGCGGTCGAGGGGGGCCAGAGTGCGCGAATAATGTCCGCGGCTGCGGATGCTTAGCAGCCCGGCATCCTCAAGCGACCAGTCGATGGCGTTTTCCACCAGCTGCAGGGCGCCGAAATCCTGCTGTCCGCCGACGTTGGCAGCCAGCTCCAGGGTCTGGTCGCTGAGGAAATCGGCGGACCCGAACAGGATCAGGCGGGCCGAGTCCGAGGATTTGTCGATCACCCCGGCAATTTGCGGCTGCTTGGCGGTCTCTTCGCTGCCGTCGGGCTCGTTTTTCGCCCCTTCCTCTTCGGCGAGCAGAGGCGACGGCTTGTCCGAATAGTAGCTGCTGAAACGCCCCTGCAGGGCCACCGCCAACAGTTTTTCGCTCTGCTCCTCCCCCGGCGCAAAGCCCGACCTTCCGTTGCGGTCGATCCGTGGTACCAGGTTCAGGCTGTCCGAACTCCAGGCCTGCGGCGAACTCTTCGCCAGCCAGCTCTGCCGCCCATCTTCGACCCGATCGAGGTCGACCTCGATCGGCGAGGCCCAGTTGACCATCAGGTGGCCGAGACCGGCGGTGGCCGGAACATCGGGGTTGAGCCCGCTGTCGCGCACATCGATGAAGTAGGGGTAGGGGACCAGGCGCAGCTCCTGCAGGGTGAAGCCGCCGACATTGCGCGTGACCGGCACCGGAAAGGGCTGATTGCGCGGATCGAGAACCATCTGCGGCTTCAGCTGCAAGCCCTGGTGCTCGAGCCATTCGTGCAGTTTGCCTTGCTGCGCTGTGGCACTGAGACCATCGCGGGCCAGCTGCACGTCAAAGGCGGAGGTGGCGACCAGCACGGTCCCCCCCTTCATCAGGAACTGATCGAGGGCGAACACCCCTTTTTCATCCAGGTCCTTCGGCGCCGCAACCACCAGAATGTCGGCGGCCTCGGGGACCGTTCCCTGGTTCAGATCGATAGAGCGGACGTTGTGGTTGGCCTCCAGGTGCTGGCGCAGGATGGAGAACTGCTTGCCCGGGTCCATGCCGAACTGGGCCATGTAGGGGGTGGGCGGCGGTCCCGGCAGGGCCAGGGCGACGGTTTTGAGGTAGCCGCTGGAGAAGCGTTTGAGGCCCGCCTCCAGATTCTGGCGCAGCGCCTCCTTGGTGAAATCCTCCGGCAGGGCCACCAGAACCGTCTGCTCGCCGTCCGCCAGGGTGAGGTAGAAATAGAAGCGCTGCGGATCGAACAGACCCGCCTGCATCGGCCGGAAGCCGAAGTCCTTCTCGATGTTTCGGGCGATCTCACCGCCGCCGGCTTCGGGCTCCTGCAGGTCGAGGCGGAACTTCCCGGCCGCCTCCTTTTCCAATTCCCCGGCCAGCTGAAGCAGCTGCCCCTTGAACTGCTGCAGAAACGGCGGCAGCTTGGGGTCGGCGGAGATGTACCCGGTCAGGGTTACCGGTTTGTTCAGCGACGCCAGCAGGTCGCCACCGCCCTGGAAGCCGTACATCACCTTTTTGATGGCGCGGGTCAGTTCGTACTCGGGATTGCGCAGTTCGACCTCGATGCCGGTCTCCAGCTGCTGCTTCACCTCGATCAGGTCGCGGAAATCGAGCACCTCGTACCGGTCGCCGTACTGGACCATCAGGTGGAAATAGGAGTTGACCAGCGCGGCCTGGTAGCGATCCGCCACCTGGAAGGGGACCGGCCTGATGTTGTACTTCTGGTTGGCTTCGGCTTCCAGCTCCGGGTTCTGCTGCGGGTCGATGAATTCGGAGCGGACCCGGCCCTCGCCGGCCAGCTGGTACTCCTCGATCAAATCGCGCAGCCGCGGCACCAGCGGGGCCAGCAGCGGATGGGTCTTGGCGCTGAAGTACCCCCGGATCAGCAGCGGCTCCTGCAGCTGCTGCAGGTACTGGCGGCTGGCCTCGGAGAGCGAGTAGATCTTCCCTTCGGTCAGATCGATCCGTGCCCCACCGAGGCTTTGCAGCCAGAGGTTGCCGACCAGCAGGTTGGCGACCAGCAGCAGGGTCAGCCCGCCCCAGAGGCGATGGCGGTTGCCGGCGGCGTCCCTGGCCCAGCGCAGCCGCTCCAGGCTGTAGAGGTTGAGGGTAAAAAAGACCCCCGTCAGGCTCAGGTAATAGTAGATATCCCGCAGGTCAATAACGCCGCGGGTGATCGAGGCAAAGCGCGAGCCGCTGCCAAGCAGCTTGAGAAACTCGCCGGCGCGGTTGCCGAAAAAACCGGTCAGCAGGTCGCTGCCCAGCAGATAGAAGCAGCCGCAGACCAGCACGGTGGCGATCAGACTGACGATCTGGTTGTCGCTGCGGGCGCTCAGGTAGAGACCGATGGCGAGATAGGCCGCCCCCAAAAACAGGGTGGCGAGGTACCCGCCCCAGACCGGGCCCCAGTCGAGCGGACCGATGAGGCTGACGGTGATCGGCAGCGGCAACGTCAGCAGCAGCGCCAGCGCCAGCAGGGCCAGACCGGCCAGAAACTTGCCGACCAGCAGCTGCATGGGGCTCACCGGCAGGGTCAGGAGAAACTCGATGGTCCCCATGCGCCGCTCCTCGCTCCACATGCGCATGGTCAGCGCCGCGACCAGAAAGATCAGCAATAGCGGCATCCACTCGAACAGCGGGCGCACATCGGCGATGTTGCGGGCGAAAAAGGCCTCGGCCCAGAAAAAGACGAAGAGGGCGGCCAGCAGAAAGGTGCCGAGAAAGATGTAGGCCACCGGCGAGGAGAAGAAGCCGAACAACTCCTTGCGGGTCACGCGAAACGACTCATGCAGCATCGGCGCTCACCTCCCCGGCAGTAATGTCATGGAAGACCTTCTCCAGCGACCGCTCTTCGGGCTGCAGGGCGAACAGGCTCCAGCCGGCATCGACCACGGCCCTGGCGACATCGGCGGCGGTACGGGCCAGGTCCTTCTGGCCCTGCAGGCGGTAGGTGAAACGGCCGTCGGCGCTCTCCAGCAGCTCGACATCGGCAATCCCCTCAAGGCTCCCAAGCCGCCCGATGGCCGGATCGGCAGCGGCATCGCAGCTCAGCAGCAGGCCGCGGCCCCGGGTCAGCTCCTCCAAGCGGGCGTCCAGGGCGAGCCGGCCCTGGCGAAGGATCAGCACGCGGTCGCAGACCGCCTCGACCTCCTGCAGGATATGGGTCGAGACGATGATCGTGGCGTTCTTTCCCAGATCGTGGATCAGCTCGCGCATGTGCTCGATCTGCCCCGGATCGAGGCCGTTGGTCGGCTCGTCGAGGATCAGGATCTCCGGCTGGTGCAGCAGCGCCTGGGCCACCCCGACCCGCTGCCGGTAGCCGCGCGACAGGGTGGCGATGGGCGCGGTGGCCTTGGCCGCAAGCTCGGTCTGGGCAATCGCCCGGCGGATCGCCTCCGGCCGCTCCTTCTCCGGGATGCCGCGCAGGGTGGCGGTGTAGTCGAGAAAGTCGACCACGCTCATCTCCGGGTAGACCGGGCAGTTCTCCGGCAGGTAGCCGATGCGGGTCTGGGCCCGGCTGCGATCGGCCTGCAGCGCCTCGCCGGCGATGCGGATTTCGCCGGCGCTCGGCTCGAGAAAGCCGGTCAGCATCTTCATGATGGTCGACTTGCCGGCGCCGTTGTGGCCGAGCAGGCCGACGATCTCACCGCGACCGATCTGAAAAGAAACCCGATCGACCGCGGTGACGTTCCCGTAGCGACGTGACAGATTCGTAACGTCGATCATGTTGCCTGTCCTCCTTATCAAGAGAACTCCCGGGCCGGCGCCCGGGAGCATCGGTTGTGCCTTCCGTGGCGGATATTCATCATCACTCTTCGATTTTCAGGGTCAGGTACTGGCTGGCCGGTCCCTTCCGGATCAGCAGCAGGTGGGTTTTCCCGCGCCCCTGTTGCAGAAGCTTGCGGGCTCGCTCGGGGGTGGTGACGGCTTTTCGGTCGATCTCCTGGAGCAGGCTGCCCCTCTCGATTCCGGCCCTCTGCCCGACCGAACCCGGTTCGACCGAGGTCACCAGCACCCCCGTCTCCCCTTCGTAGCCGAAGCGTTCGGCCAACTCGGGGGTCAGCTCCTGCAGGCTCAGGCCGAGCTTCGGCAAGCTGCCGCTGCCGAGCAGCCGTCCCCGCTCGTCGGTCTCCAACCTGCCGACGGTGACAACCACATCCTTTCGTTTGCCGTCGCGAAGGATACCGAACGTCACCCTGGTGCCCGGAGCGGTCAGGGCGATCCGGTTGCGGAAGGTCCCGACCTTCCCAACCTTTTTGCCGTCGGCTTCCAGGATCACATCCCCCTGCCTGAGGCCGGCCTTTTCCGCCGGGGAGTCTTCGATCACCTGGGAGATCAGAACGCCTTCGGCTTCTTCGAGCCCGAAGGATTCGGCCAGCTCCTGAGTCATGTCCTGAATATAGGCGCCGATCTGCCCGCGGGTGACCTGTCCCTTCTCGACCAGTTGCTCGCGAACCCGTTTGGCCATGTTGATCGGGATCGCGAAACCGATCCCCATGTAGCCGCCGCTGCGGCTGAAGATGGCGGTGTTGATGCCGACCACCTCGCCATCGAGGTTGACCAGCGGCCCCCCGGAGTTGCCGGGGTTGATGGCGGCGTCGGTCTGGATGAAGTCCTCGTAGTCGTTCAGGCCGATGCCGCTGCGGCCCTTGGCGCTGACGATGCCGGCGGTCAGGGAGTGCGAGAGACCGAAGGGGTTGCCGACCGCCAGGACCCAGTCGCCGACCTCGAGCCGGCTCGAGTCGCCAAGGCGCAGAAACGGCAGGTCCGATTCATCGATCCGGATCACCGCCAGGTCGGTCGGCGGGTCGGTGCCGACGATCTTCGCCCGGTATTCGCGACCGTCCTGCAGCTGAACCTGCACCCGGTCCGCATCGCCGACCACGTGGTTGTTGGTCAGGATGTAGCCGTCGGGGGAGATGATGAATCCCGACCCCTGGCCCACCGACCGGCGCTTCTGCCTGGGATGCGCGGGGGCCTGGAAGTGCGGCGGCTGTCCAAAGAAACGGCGGAAGAAATCATCGTCGAAGGGGGAAAATTCGCTCATCTGCTGATCGGAAACGTCCTTCTCCACCTTGATGAAGACCACCGCGGGGGAGACCTTCTTGGCCACGCTGCGAAAGGCCTGTCCGGTCTGGCGCAGACTCTCGAGCCCCTGTTCCTGGGCCAGGGAGGGCGATGGGCCGAGCAGACCGCTCGCCGCCACCGCGATCAGCAGAACGAGAAGAGGGATGAGACGCTTGGTTTTGCGGTTCATTGATGGGCTCCTTTTCAAGAGAGTATCTGAGGGTTGTCCCTGCAGCACGAGGCGACCAGATCGACCATCTGATCGAGATCGAAGGGCTTGTCGATGGTCCGTACCGCCCCGAGTTCTCTGGCCGCCTCGTGGGTGGCTCTGTCACCGAAGGCGGTCATGCAGATAAACGGGGGACGCTGGGGCAGGTCGTGGAGCGCCTCGAGCACTTCGAGGCCGGTCAAAGCCGGCATGCGCACATCGGTCAGGACCAGGTCGAACCGTTCCTGATCCTGACCCGGCGCGGTCTCCAGCCTCTCGAGCAGTTCCAGGCCGTTGTCGCAGCTGGTTACCGAGAAGCCGGCGCGAAACAGGGAGAAGGCCAGCAGCTCTCTTAGGTCGCGGTCGTCTTCGGCAAGCAGTATCTTCGGGTAGGGGGACGCTTCTTTGTTCATCGGGATCACTCCAGCACGGGGTTCTCGTTGCTATTACGCAACCAGCATGCCAAAGAAAATCCCTTTTAGAACAAGAGGTTATGTGTTTCTGGGGGTGGGGCATCATGCCCCTGTCGGGGCAAAATGCCCCAGCCAGGCGGGGAGTGAGAGGGAGCAGCCGGTGCAGCAGGAAGGTGTCAGCCGTCTTTCAATTTGCGGTAGAGGGTCTTGCGGTCGATCCCGAGAATACGGGCGGCCAGGGTCTGGTTGCCGCCGACCTGGTCGAGGACCTGGTCGATATAGCGCCGCTCCATCTCCGCCAGGGTCGGCAGGGCGGCCGGATCGGCGCTTCCGGCGAGGGGGGGAGCTTCAGAGCGGGGGTGGCGGATGTGATCGGGCAGGTCCTCCACGGTGATGCGGTCGTGGCGGGTGAGGGCCAGAGCCCGCTCGATGACGTTGCGCAGCTCGCGCACGTTGCCGGGCCAGTGGTAGGCCAGCAGGCGGGCGGCGGCCGGCTCGGCCAGGCCGGTCACCGATTTGCCGAGGCGTCCGGCCAGCTCGCGGATGAAGCCCTGGGCCAGCAGCAGGATGTCGTTGCCGCGGGCGCGCAGCGGCGGCAGTTCGAGCTGGATGACGTTGAGGCGGTAGTAGAGGTCTGCCCGGAAGCTCCCCGCGCACACGGCTTCGGCCAGGTCGCGGTGGCTGGCGGCCACGATGCGCACGTCGCAGTCGATTTCCCGGCTCCCCCCCAGGGGGCGCACCTTGCGCTCCTCCAGCACCCGCAGCAGTTTCGGCTGCAGCGCCAGCGGCAGCTCGCCGATCTCGTCGAGAAAGAGGGTGCCGCCGGCGGCTTCGAGGAAAAGGCCGCGACGGCTCTCCCGCGCGTCGGTAAAGGCACCGCGCAGGTGGCCGAACAGCTCGCTCTCGAGCAGGGTTTCGGGAAGGGCGGCGCAGTTGATGGCGACGAAGGGGCCTTCGCGGCGCCGGCTCTGGCGGTGCAGGGCGCGGGCCACCAGTTCTTTGCCGGTGCCGCTTTCGCCGCTGATCAGAATCGAGGTCTCCAGGTCGGCGATGCGGCTGATCTGCTCCCTGATCGTCTGGAGGGCCGGGCTGTCGCCGCTCAGCTCGTCTTCAGTCCCGCGGCGGCGAACCTGGGCCTTGAGCAGGCGGATTCTCTCCTGCATCTGGCGGTGCTGCAGAGCCCGCTCCAGGGTGAAGCCGAGCAGGTCGCAGTCGACCGGCTTGGTGACGAAGTCGTAGGCTCCGGCGCGCAGGGCGGCGATGGCCGTCTCCAACGAGCCGAAGGCGGTCATGATCACCACCGGCAGGTCCGGGCGGTTGGCGTGGAGTTCGGCACAGAACTCGATGCCGCTCGGTCCCGGCATGTTGAGGTCGGTCAGAACCACATCGATCTCCTCCCGGAGCAGTATCTCTGTGGCTTCCCGGGCGCAGAGCGCGCTCCAGACCCGGTGTCCGCGCCGGGCGAGAGTCTCCTCGAGCAGTTCGCACAGGGCCCGGTCGTCGTCGATCACCAGGATACGCCCCACCACTCCAGTCTCGCTCATGCGGTCTCTCCTCCGGTTGTCTGCGGCAGGTAGACGCTGAAACAGCTCCCCTCGCCGAGGGTGCTGACGGCCTCGATCCAGCCGCCGTGCTCCTCGACGATCCCGTAGGCGATGGAGAGGCCGAGGCCGGTCCCCTGGCCGACCTCCTTGGTGGTGAAGAAGGGGTCGAAGATATTGGGCAGGTCTTCCGGGGCGATCCCCACCCCCTGGTCCTCGACCCGGATGCGGCACCAGGGACCCGTCCGCGCCCTCTGGCCGGAGGGGTGGGTGGCTCCACAGTCGTTTTCGAGTACCAGGTTGAGCGCGCCGCCTCGGGGCATGGCCTGGATGCCGTTCATGGCGAGATTGATCAGCACCTGCTGCACCTGACCGGGGTCGGCGCTGACCGTCACCGCACCGGCCTGCGGGTGCAGCCTGACCCCCTGTTTGCGGGCGGTCGGCGCCAGCAGGTCGACGACCCCCTGGATGAGGCGGCTCAATTCCACCGCCTGCTTGCGCGCCTCGCCGCGGCGGGCGAAATCGAGCAGCTGACGCATGATGTTGGTCATCCGCTCGGCCTGTTCGCCGATGATGCCGGCCGAACGGGCCGTCTCCTCGGGGGAAAGGTCCCGGCCGGCAATGAGCTTGGCGCGGCCGGCGATGACGTTGAGAGGGGTGCCGAGTTCGTGTGCCATGCCGGCCGAAAGGCGCCCCAAGGTAGCCAGGCGCTCGGTATGGCGCAGCTTTTCGAGGGCCTGGAGTTTGGCTTCGTTGGCCGCCTGTTCCGCCTCCCGGGCTTCGGCCAGCTGGCTGCGCATGCGGTCAATGGTGACGGCCAGACCGGCCAGTTCATCCCGACCCGAAACGGTCAGGGCCGTGGAAAAGTCCCCGGTGCCGATCCGTTCCGCCTGCTCGGTCAGCTTGCGAACCGGGCGATTGATCCAGAAGCTGCCCAACAGTGCCATCAGCAGAAGACCCGATCCGATGGTTGTGACCACCAGCACGGCCGAGCGGTGCAGGCTTTCCTGAATATAGCCGTGCATTTCGTCCAGCGATTCGCTCAGTTCGATGGCACCGAGCCGCCCCCGCTCGGTCTCGAGGGGGAGATAGGTCACCAGGAAATCCTGGCCGTCCGGCGATTCGAGCAGCAGCGACAGGGACCGCCCCTGGTGGAGCGCGACGAGTTTTTTCCCTGCGACCTGGGGCCGGTAGCGCCCGGCGGTCTGGCCATCAATCCACACCCAGCGCACTTTGAACGAACCGCTGACCAGGTTGCTGCGATCCAGGAAACTGACCGCAGCCCGTTCTCCGCCGATTTGCCAGATGTCGCTCAACATGACGCGAAGACTCTGTCCCAGTTGGAGCGCTTCGCGACTCAGCCTCTGTTTGAGCTGGGTTCTTTCACGCTGAATGGAAAGATAGCTGTGAAGCGAAAAGAGCAGTACCACGCCGAGCAGGGTGGCGGTGGTGATTTTCAGGGTAAGACGCATCGATCGTTTTCTCGGTTGGCCTGGGGAACCTCCTATACTGCTACGCAGGAAAAGGGCTGTCAAGGTGTCAGCAAGGTTCGGGCGGAAAGACGCCGTCGGTAGCGCTCGATTTATGGGCGGAGCATGGCGTCCAGGCTAAATTGGGGAGTGTGCGCGGGTCTGTCGGAGAACGCGGCGAAGATGGGGGGGCTGAGTTGAGGGGGGATTGCCGATGGCCCTGCTAATTCAACTTGGCGAGGAGTCTTTGCAGGTCCTGCGCAACGATAGGCAGATCCTGTTCCACGGTAGCCCAGACAGCGTCGAGGTCGACGCCGAAATATTGATGGATCAGGACATCCCGCATGCCTGACATACCCTTCCAAGGTACCTCAGGGGCCTTTCCGCGGGTTTCGCCGGAAAGGTTTTTCGTGGCCTCCCTGAGGATTTCCAATTGGCGGATGACCCCATCCTGGACTAGTCGAGACGCCTTGAAGCTGTTGCCGTCCAGGCCTTGGGTGTAATCCCGGATCTGCCCGATGGCTTCTAGAATATGGAGCAGATAGACGCGATCGTCCTTTTTCATTGATAGATAATCCGAAGTTCCGCCTTGATCCGGTCAATCAGGTGGGGGCTGATGGCGTTTGCCGTCAGCAGGTCAACCTTGATGCCGAGGGCTTCGGAAAGTTCCCGCCGTATCCGCACCAGAGTCAAAAGACTTTTGCAGTCCTTGAAGTCCAACAGAACATCCAGGTCACTCTTCGGACCCGCTTCCCCGCGGGCATGTGATCCAAAAATGCCGATCTGGGCAGCATCGTATTTTTGCAGGATGGAAATGAGCGTAGATTCAATGACCTGATCATCCATGGCGGCCTCCTCCGCTTAATCCCTTCTTTAAGGCTAAACGAAAAGACTTAATTTTAAAAGAACGTTCTTCTCCTGCTAGGTCGTCCGTCGATCCAGCGACCGGTACTGAATCGCCTCGGCC
>NPID01000256.1_pt3 | contig 34009 bp, 32 predicted proteins | sample 8637491 | NCBI WGS metagenome assembly NPID01 (sample SAMN07420843, study PRJNA396082) | bioreactor metagenome | isolation source: sample BA6 brine-fed electro-methanogenic bioreactor BA | place: Japan: Kochi | collected 2016-06-14 | reverse complement strand
AAAAATTGCAAAAAAACAACAAAAACAAAAACACAACAAAAAACAAATGAAAAACAAAATTTTATAATAGAATTTCCCAATAGTAAATTACATTATATCAAATTCTTTATAGTAAATTCCTTATACTATTTAAACATATAATATATAACAATTATTAGACTAATAAGATAATAGTGAAAAAATATTAATAATTTTTAGTAAATAATTTTTAATAAGGAAGAAAAAAATGAAAATTAAAATAACAAAGGACGGTCCTTACATAGTGACTGGAAATATTCCATTATATAACGAAATAATAGCTTGTGATGAAGAAGGAAATACAACTGGCTTTAAAGAAAAAGAAAAAATAGATTCTAGTGAAACATATACTCTTTGTAGATGTGGGGAAAGTGAAAATAAGCCATTTTGCGATGGGTCTCATTTGAAAATCAACTTCGATGGAACTGAAGTTGTTAGTAAAAAAATATATGAAGAAAGCTTAACTACATTTGAAACAGATAAAATACGTTTAGACGATGCAATAGAACTTTGTGATCATTCTAGGTTCTGTCAAAAAAATGAAGGAATTAGAAAATTAATAGAAAAAGGAGATCCTGAATCAATAAAAATTGCAAAAGAACAAGCTTCTAACTGTCCATCTGGAAGACTCTTAATTTTGGATAAAGAAAGTGGGGAATCTACAGAAAAAGAATATGAAAAAGAAATTGTAATACTATATGATCAAGGTAAAGATTGTGAAGGACCTATATGGGTTAAAGGTAAAATTCCTATAGAAAGTGAAGATGGTGATTTTTATGAAAACAGAAATCGAATAACACTTTGTAGATGTGGAAAATCAAAACACAAACCTTTTTGTGATGGTAAGCATTGGATGTCTCCAGAAATGGAATATAAATTCAGAAAAAAATGGAACTTAAAAGACCTTGATTAAAATTTTTCATAAATGTGAATTCTTAAATATGAATTCTTAATATAAAGTCAAATTCTTAAAATCAATAAATCAATACCTATATAAAATCCATATTACTATTTTATATTAATATTCTATTATAAATTATATTCCTTATTATATAAATGATATAACTTATAAAATGTATAATTATTTGATTATATTTATAAATTATATAACCATATTCTATTTTATATAAATCATATTCTATTTCTTTTTCAAACTAAAATCAGATTATATTATTATAAACTCCATAAAAATACTTAAAATGATTCATTAATAAAAATAAATAATAAACAAACAAAAATAACATTGAAAAACAACAATATCAAATATTATCTGATATTACATATTTAAAGTTTTCTATTATAATCAAATATAAAATACTTTATATATAGAAGCACTTAAAAATTAATTGGTGATAAAATATGAAGTTCGGTATCGAATTTGTTCCAAATGAACCAATTGATAAAATTGCAAAGCTTGTTAAATTGGCAGAAGACGTAGGATTTGAATATGTCTGGATTACTGACCATTACAACAACAAGAACGTATATGAAGCATTAGCTTTATTAGCTGAAGCAACAGAGACTATTAAATTAGGACCTGGTGTAACCAATCCTTATGTAAGAAGTCCTGCTGTAACAGCTGCAGCAATTGCTACTTTAGATGAATTATCCAATGGTAGAGCTACTTTAGGTATTGGACCTGGAGACAAAGCTACTTTCGATGCTCTCGGAATTGAATGGACAAAACCAGTAAGTACCATCAAAAGTGCTATAGAAATGATGGAAACTTTAATGTCCGGTGGAAAAACAGAGTCTGGAGCTCAACTCGGAGGAGTAAAAGCAGTCCAAGATAAAATCCCTATTTATATGGGTGCACAAGGACCGATGATGTTAAAAACCGCAGGAGAATGCTCTGACGGTGCTTTAATTAACGCATCAAATCCTAAAGACTTTGAAGCTGCAGTACCTTTAATTGAAGAAGGAGCTAAAGCTGGTGGAAAATCTATGTCTGATGTTGACGTAGCTGCATACACTTGCTGTTCTATTGCTGCTGATTCTGCTGCTGCTGTAAATGCTGCAAAAATTGTTGTAGCTTTCATTGCTGCTGGTTCCCCACCTCCTGTATTACAAAGACATGGATTACCTGAAGGAATCAACGAAAAACTCGGAGGATTAATTGGTAAAGGTGACTTTGGTGGAGCTATTGGTGCAGTAAGTGACGATTTAATGGAAGCTTTCTCTGTATGTGGTACACCTGATGAGTTTATACCAAAAATCGAAGCTCTCGGAGAAATGGGTGTTACACAATACGTAGCAGGTTCCCCAATCGGACCAGATAAAGAAGAATCTATTAAATTATTAGGAGACGTTATAAGCAGCTTTTAAGCTGAATAACTTCTTTTTATTTCTTTTTTATTTTTTATACATTATTCCTATTTTTTATAATATCAAATCATTATAGTTTATTATACATTTATTGTTTATTTTACTGTGATTCATTCTATTTTTGCAATTTATTACATTAGATTCTAAATAGAATTCTAAATAATTGAATTTTTAATATTATATTTTCTACAAACATTCTCTAGATTTTTATAAATATTATTTTGATAGCTAATATTAGGATATTCTTTTTCTTTAAAAATATTTTTAGTAGGTTCAACAAATTTAGGAAAGTTTTCATTAAGTATTTTATAATACTTTGTTTTAGAATCATTATCCCTCTCACCAAATAATGTAAGAGATCCTCCAAAAACATAGTCAACTTCAATATCACTGAAAATAGAAATAATTTTATCAATAGATTCATATGAATCTGAAATAAAAGGAAGAAGAGGCATTAATGATACTCCTACTAAAAATTCTTCATCTTTTAATTTTTTAATAGCCTTTAACCTTCTATTTATATTTGGAGCATTTGGTTCAAAAATTTTAGCTACTTTTTCATCCAATGTTGAAAATGAAAATGTTATAATTACTTTTGAATCAAGTTTTTCTATATCTTTTGGCAATATTCCATTTTCATTAATTTTTTTAAACAAATCAATATCTCTTAAAACCAGATCAGATTTAGTTACTAAGTGTATAGGAAATCTAAATCTATTAGTTATTTTTAGTAAATCTCTAGTAAGAAATAGCTCTTTTTCAATGTCAATATAAGGATCAGTGGCAGATCCAAATAGAATAATCCCTCGCTCACCTATCTTTGATTTTCTTTTTAATTGATTTTTAAGAATATTTAAAGCATTAGATTTTATATAAAAAGACTTAGTAGAACCAGCATATTTGCTTCCATTAATATAACAATATTTACAATCAAAAGAACAGCCCAAGTAAGGGTTTAAAGAATAATCTCCTAAAAATACTCCCCTATTTTCTTTACTTTTATTAAGAATTGTTTTAACATTTTTTTCTTTAAAACCATGTTTTTTAGCTAATTCATGAAAATTAAAATTATTAATAATACTATTATTAATGTCAAAATTATTAGAATTATGATTTTCATTATTTTCCAAAGAATCTTGATTTTTTTCTTTATCATTAAAATAATCTAATGGTATATCAGAGATTGTTTCACTTCCATATAAATTATAATCTTCTATATAACTTATAAACCTAAAACTTACTAATTTGTTAATCTATTTATATTTTTTATTTCTTAATTTTACTTTTAATCTTAATCCTATAAAACATGTTATTATATTAAAATAATAATATTAATAATTAATAATTTATAACTTAAAGATTTTATTAATATTATAGATCTTAAAGATTTAAAAATTAAAAATAAATATAAATATAAAAAAGAATATTAGAATAATATTATATATAATCATATATAAGTAATCACAGATAAAACAATATCTCATATAAAACAAATAAATAAAGTAAGAGTTAAAAATAATGGAAATTCAAAAACTTAATAAAGAAATAAGAGATAATTACCTTGAAAGAATGAAAACAAGACCTCCAGAAAGGTTATCTACAAGTTGGTATCAAGATGATTTACTTTATAGAGGATCTGGAAAAAGTTTATTTGTAATAGTTCCAACTCCAGGCTGTTCATGGGCATTAGGAGATTCTGGAGGATGTACTATGTGTAGTTATATTTCAGACTGTACATTAGAACCAATTGATGATGAACTGATAATTCAATTATTTAAAAAAGAATTAGATAGACATATAGATGATATAAAAGCTGATGGTAAAACTATGCCAATAGCTATTAAGATATTTGTTTCAGGAAGCTTTCTAAATCTTCAAGAAATTTCTAAAGAAGTTCGATATGAAATACTTGAAACTATTTCAAAAATAGATGAAATAAAAGAAGTTATTGTTGAATCTCGTCCAGAATATGTAAAAAAAGAAAATATTGAGGAAATATTTTCAATTATTGGAGATAGGTTATTTGAAGTAAGCATTGGATTAGAATCTCAAAATGACTTTATAAGAGAAGAAAAGATTAACAAAGGATTTTCAAAAGAAGACTTTGAAAAAGCTGTAAATATAATAGCAAAAATAGATAATGATGAAGATAATAATTATAAAGCTAAATCTAAAGCATATATTTTCATAAAACCAATTTTAACATCAGAAAAAGAAGCAATAGATGAAGCTATTCAAACATCATACTATGCAGAAAGTGTTGGAGTAAGTAGAGTTTCTTTTTGTCCAGCAACAATACACAAAGGAACAATAATAGAAAGATTTTGGAGAAAAGGATCTTACCAACCCCCTTGGATATGGAGTGTAATTAAGATCATAAATGAAGCTAGAAAAAATTTAAATATTCCTTCATTTATGGATACATCAGGTTTTGGATCTCGTAGAGGACCATATAATTGTAAAAAATGTAATAAAGATCTTAAACACGCCATTATTGATTCAAATATTAAACAAAGTATTATAGATGATTATGAATGCCAATGTAAAAATGAATGGCTAGCTGAAATAAATTCTAAAAATTTTAACAAATCTAAAACAAAAATTAAACATCTACCCCTTATATAATTAAATTAAAAATGTATGCAATTAAACCAATTAAAAAGTACAAAAAATACAAAAAATATATAAATAAAATTACATAAAGTATTATTAGTATTCTTATGTATTATTATATATTATTTATAAAATATAAATTATATTTACAGAAATTATATTTATAGAATATAAATTAATGATAATATATTGAAATATGGTTTGTAGTATGGAGGTTTAAATATGAAAAAATCAATGCTTAGTATTTTAGCAATAGTATTAGGTTTAATTATAATAGCGTTTCCAATGTTAGGGTTAATTGGTGCTCAAGCTATTATTGGTGTGGCCGTTCTTTTAATGGGTGTATTTTTATTAATTAGTGGAATTTCAGAAGTAGATTATAGTCCTAGCAGAGGCATAGCTACAGTAATTATTGGTATTTTAATATTAATTTTAGGTTTAATCTTATTATTTAGTCCAAATACCTTTGCATTTTTAGCTGCTCTGACAATATACTTAGCTGGAATATTACTTATTATTGCAGGACTAGTAACATTAATTGGAAATAAAGATAGTGGTTTTTCATTTTGGAGTGGAGTTCTTGGAATAATATTAGGTGTTATATACATAATTTTAGGAACTTATGCTAGAGATCCTATGGTTTTAGGAGCATTAATAGGTATCTGGTTAGTATTAACTGGAATAATTAGACTTCTTGATAATTAAAGCTATACTTAAATAACTTTAAAATAAATTTATTATTTATAATCAGATTAATCTAACTGATTATTTTATTTTCTATTTTTTAATATTTCAATATCTTGTAGTTTATTTACTAAAAATTTTATTAAAAAACTTTATTAAAATTTTTATTAAATTAAAATTAATTTTTAGCTCTAATAATAAATACTTGTATACTTAATTCATTTTTATATTTAATTCTTTTATATTTACATTATAAATCTTATTGAATAAAATAACGCTGTGAAAATATGATTGGAATAAGTGCAGATTTTGACCCAGTACATTTAGGACATGTAAAGCTAATAGAAAAGGGAAAAGAAATAGCTGAAAAAACTGGAGATGAAGTAGTAATATACCTAAATAAAGGCTATAGTGCAAATCATGCACCATTTTTCACTCCTTTTGAAGCAAGAAGAGACATGGCATTAGCTGCAGGAGCAGATAAAGTAGTAGGTATTGAAGGACTTCACCATAGACTAACTTTAGCATATAGTGTACCAATCAGAATAGCTATGATGATAGAAGATGGAGTAGTGGATTATGTAGATGCTGCCAATGTATCAACTCCAGAAATTGTTAAATATGCACAAAAATTTGTAAAACAAGGAATATTTGTAGGAATCCCTAGAAGTCTTCCCAATCGTAACGTTATAAGATGGTTTGCTGTTAATGAATTTCTAAAAGAGAAATATGGGAGAAACATGGATTTTCATATCATTCCAGAATTAGAAATTAATGATAAAGAAGCTAATGGTAAAGAATCTATTGGTAAAATATCTGGAAGAGAAATTAGAAAATCCATTATTGAGAATGATATGGAAATACCAGAAGAAACAAAAGAATTACTTCCAAAAACAACGATAAAAATTCTTCAAAAAGAGATAAAAAAAGGAACAATACCTGGAAGAAGAAATTGGGATATTATAAAAAAAAGAATGAATACTTGTTCTAGACCTAATTTAATGAATATATCTTATCTAAATGGAAATGCTATTAATGAAATAATAAAAGGAAGAGTTTATAGAGATGAAGAGTCTATATGGGCAACATTTAGAAGAGCAGGTTATGGTCCAGTCCTTACTCGTTTAGCTATTAGTTCAATTGAAGAAGGAGTAACAAGACAAGAAGTAGTAAACCTAATGAAAAGTTATGAAGAAAAAGGAGTTATACCAATAGAACAAAGTGTTGATAAGGTAATTGAAAGATCATTTTATGTTGCAGATAAATGTGAAAAAGGAGAATCTGCTAGTGTAGCTAATAGAGAATTTAGAAGTAATCCCAATATTAAAATAGATAATGTTCCATTATTTATTAATGCAGGATTATACCTTACAAAATTTGAAACAAAAGTATTGAAAAGAAATCTAAATAATGATTTAAAGGAAGAAACTTCAGAAAATAAATTAAATCCTCAAATTTATATTAATAAAGATGGAAAACTTTCTTGTGAAATTAGAGTTGAGAATAAAAAAATAAAAACCAATTTAAGATTACATAGTAGAGATGTTACTTATATAAGGTATATACTTGATTCACAATTTATACCAGTATCGACTAAAATAATAAAGAAAAAAGAAGGGTTTAGAATAAGGATTTTTATACATAACCAATGAAATACATAGTCAATGAAGATAATTTTATTAATAATACTATCTTATTAACCATAAAAAGTTATTTTATATCTTTAAACTTGTTTTTTGTGGCTTTAATCATATTATTAGCTCTAAAATCATTTGAAGATTGAATACTTTCTAAAAATTTTAAAATTTCGATCATTTCTTCATATTTTCTTTCATGTGAATTTTTTAAACTTTTAATTCTTGATCTAGCTTGAATTTCAAAATCTTTACCTTCAGTAATAGATAAAACTTCAAAAAACTCATCCTCCATATTTAAACTTTCTGAAATTTTAAAAGCCTCATAAGTTACAGCTGTAAGTGATTTTGAATAAATACTTCTAATCATTTTTATATATGAAGAATCTGTAATATTACTTCCTATAACTTTAATATTAAGCCCATAATCTTTTAAAAGAATTAAATCATTAGAATTTTCCCCAGAAAGATAAATAATCTGATTTTTAGAAGATATTTTCCCAATGACAGATCCTTTTATAAAATTTGAGGATTTTTTTTCATTTATACCCTTAAAAAAGTCAAATATTTCTAAAGTTGTTTTAGGAGAAATATTATTTAAATCTAAAAAAATTCCATTAGTTAATATCCCATATTTTTTAGATATTTCTAAAGCTTCAAAAGGAGAAACAGTAGATATCAAAATATCAGAAGATAAAGCAACATCTTCAAAGCTATTAACCAAATCTATTCCAGAACTTTTAGCCAATTTCTTTGTTTTATCACTTCGACCATTTATAGAGCTTAAAACATCAACATTATTATCTAAAAGTTTTTTTGAGATCGTTGAAGCAACTTCTCCAAAACCAATGAACCCTATTTTCAAATTAACACCATAATATTGATTTTTTAACTATATTAATTTCTTATTAATTATGCTTATGCTTAATTCTGCTTAATTATACTTAATTATATCATATTTATTAATTTTTATAGATTATAACTTTAAAAGCACATTATCTTTCTCTTTAAGATCAATATCTTTAGCTATGGCACTACATTTTACACATAAAAGACAAAAAACATCTTTATTTTCAAGGTCAATTTCAGTTAAACCTTCATAGTTCCCTAGTCCCTTAGATATTATAAAATCATGAGAATCAAAAATTTTCCTAAATTCTTCAGAAGCTTCTTCATATATTATACCAACAGAATCAGTACCAATAGTTGTTAAATTAGCAATTTCATTAAGACCAATATCTAAGGCATCTTCTAAACAAGCATCATTAATAATAGGTTTTTCTTTAAGAGCAACAGTAATCTCTAATCCAAAATCTCTTAATTTCTCAATAAGGAGTTTATCAAAAACAATCTCGCCAGTATTATCTGCAAGATAAAGTAAGCGATTATGATTAGAAATAGATTCTTTGAGTTTATCAATATCATTTATAGCTAGTTTCTTTTTTAAATTAGAAAGTATAAAATTTTGAGGGTCAAAGTCAAGCCCTAAAGCTCCAAAATCTAGTATATTGCCTACAATACCTATTTTAATATAATTTTCAAGAGTGTTATCTTTTTCTAAAAGTTTTTGAATTTTAGGAAGGAATTCAAGAGCTATTTTATTTCCAATGATTTTTTCTTTATAGTAAGGATCATCACAATTAGTTTTCTCTTTTATGATTCTATGTACAGCTGAACCTAATTTATTAGAAGATGCATCTTCATTAAAATTTTTAGCTAAAAAATCCAATATTTCTTCCATTAATTCAAGTTTTAATGCATCATCATCAGTTGCTAAATCCATTGCATCTTTAGATTGACGAAGAAAACAAGCACCACATTCATAATAAACTTTCATAAAAGTTGCTCACCTTAAAACTAATTTTGACATACCTTTTTCAACAAATGTATTACTAAAATTAATACTAAATATCATATTAATTATATATAAATTTTATAATATAAAAAATTAAACTATAATAAAAATTACTTAAAATATTCAGTTTCGCAACTCTAAGACTAACAATTTCAAATAAAAAAAAAGGAAAATTAAGAAAATAGAAATTAAATTTTAGTTGGAATAAATTTTTCCCCACCGAACATAAAATCTTTCTTAATAAAAAACTTATCACCATCTAATAAGCCCATACAGTCCAAAACAAACGGAATATTATTAGGATGCCAAATAATATTATAATCCACATCAAAAGGCAACTCATCAACTCTATCATATAAACCAAGCCCCAAAAATTCTTCTGTCACGTGAAGGTTAATATGATCAATTAATGGCCACAATTTACGTACTTCCGGCTCCCAAAGATGTAAACCATTTGTGAGAGCGTTAGTTCTTAAACCAAGATCTTTAGTACGTTGTAAAATATTATGAATATTAGTTAGATCCTGAGCAAACGGTTCCCCTCCTACGATCGTAGTACTATCGATATTGTCTTTATGATTATCAATATCACTTAAATGAAAAGGAGTACAACCACCGCTTCCAGATAATAATAAACGATTACAACATGTTACACAGTTAAGTGAGCAATAATTAAAGAATATAGCTAAGCTAATGTATGGAGGATCGTCTATAAGTGATTTGTGCCACATATAAACATTATCTATATAATCTCCTCCACTATTATTAACTTTAGATAATTCTTTCGCATGTGAATTAATATATAACTTATCAAAATAATTAAAATCCAATTATTCATATTCTCCTATTTTTTGATTTAATGCATGACAAGAAGACAGCTGTTCTGACACCCATGCATTAAAGCAAAAAATAAAAAAATAATAATTAAATAGCAAATATTATCATTCATCTCTATCACTCCTATAAAAAAAGGATCAAAAGATTCTTATCCTCTAAATACTCTTCAATATCAAAAGATAAGTAACAAATATACTTCCCAATATTATAATCCTAAAAATAATAAAAAAGAGTGAGATTTCCAAATCATCAATAAAAAAAAATAAGTTCATGCCAATATTAATTATTTATAGATACTATAATTATGTAGTTCATTATATATAAATATTACTATTTTTAATAATTATCTATTCAACTAAATCAAAGATTGTAAATACACATTTTATTCAATATAATAATAAAAAAAACATCTCAAATAGCTTAATCCATGAACATATCCTAATCTTATAGATCGAGTTCAAATCCCACCAAGTTCGTTTTTGAATATTTGATAATTTAGTCTTATTTCTTGAATATAGAATCATTAATTGTTTATTTAGAGTATAAGGTTGGTAAATTATTTATTTATAGTTATTGTCTTTAAATAATATGAATAAATATTAAAACTCCTCACTTTTAAGTTAAAATAGATTTTTTTGATTTTTTGAGTTTTATAATAAATTTTCATTATTAAACACCAAAAATATAGATTTCAATTTCATTCTCAAACTATCCACCATAAATAATCTTTATTAGTTGAATTTCATCTCCTTCTTCAATTATTTCATCTTCAATAACAATATCTCCATTTTTTTTAGCTACTACTGTTTCAGATAAGAGTTCCATATCATTTAAAATATCTTTTATAGAAGTATCATTTTTAATAGTTTTAGTTTCATTTTTATTGTTGAATATAAGTTTAAAATTCATATTTTATCTCCTTATAACTTAATAATATACGGATTAAATAATTATTATTAATTAATCTAGTATTATATAGCCAATTTTTGGTCATTGGCTAATTTAATCGTGTTTTTAGTTATAATATTAGATAATATCAGATATTATTACTTATTATTTATATTATTATTTATTATTTTATTGATAATTATATTTATTATTGTTTATTCTAATCTTTTTACCAATTTATCTATTAATAGATCATTTTAACTCATTTAAAAAAGTACATGCCCTACATATTTCATTTGAAGAGGGTTCACCACAAATAGCACAACTCTCAAAATTAAATTCACTTTTATATTCTTTATTTAAAGCTTTTTTGATTTTATCAAAACCTCTAAGCGTAGAATACATAATAGTAGGATGATCTTTAGACAAATTTTTAATTATTTGTCCAATTTCACCTCTAAAAGATTCTTCTGAATAAGGACAGCCTGCAAAATGGACTTCTAAGTCCTTTGCTAAAACATATAATCCAATTTCTTTTTCAGGAATCTCTCTAAGAGGTTTTATTTTTGGAGTAAAAAGTGGACTTTTTGAATCTGTTTTAGGACCTATTTTAGTTAAATTGTCAACATTTCCTTCAAGATAATTCATCAATATTGCTTGAGTTTCATCATCAAGGTTGTGACCAGTAGCAATTTTAGTAGCAGAAAAATCTCTTGCAGCTCGATTTATTATCCAACGACGAAATACTCCACAATAAGTACATGACCCTCTATGATTAGGGATTTTCATCATCTCATCAAGAGTAATATTGAAAGAGTCTTTGAATGAAACTACTTTATGTTCTATTCCAAGTCTTTTTGCATGACGAATAGCTATTTCAACACCATCTTGGCGATATCCACTTATCCCTTCATCAACAGTTACAGCACAAATATCTATTATATTACGCTTTCTAAAAGTATCAAGAATATCAAGAAGAGTTACACTATCTTTACCTCCTGAAAGAGCTACAAGAACCTTGTCTCCTTTTTCAAGAAGTTCTTCTTTTTTTATAGTCTTTATTACTTTTTTCTGAATACTTTCAATAAAGCATTCTTTACATAAAACCTGTCCTGATTGTTTTCTCTTTATTATTATCTTGGGATTTCCACATTTTGTACAATTTTCCATAATATGCCACTATAATTTTTATAAGATTATTTAAAATATTACTAATATATCTTATTATAAACTATATTTTAGATTAAATTTATAATAAATATATCTATCAAAAATAATCTATCAATAATATATTCATTAAGAATATATCTATTAAAATTATATTTTTAAAAATTGATATTAAAAATTGTATATTTATACAAAAACATCAACAAGTAAAAGTGGTATAATGAATAAAAAAAATATAATCATTATAGGAATTATAATAATAATCTGTATAATTGGTGCTTATTTTATTTTTAGTAGCTTAAATAATCAAAACAATTCTAATAATAATTCCAATAATGCTAATGATATTATTAATACTAACAATAATATTAATAATATTAGTGATGAATCTTTTGAGCTTAAAGGTGAAAAAACTACTATTAATGGATTAATAACTATGATCCCTAGTAAATATTCTAATGGAACTATTAAAGCTAGTTCGGGTATTGAAACTTATGGAAAGTATGATGATGATAGTATTTATATTACAGTTTATGATGATTCTTCCCAAGGAGAGAAAGTTTATCATGGAGATATAGATTATTTCGCTTATGGAATAGCTAATAACGATAACAATCCCAAAAGAGAAAACATAACAATAGCAAACCACACAATACTCTATGTGACTCAACATTCAGATACAAGAGGAGATTATAGATTAGCTTTCTTTGAAGTGAATGGTAAAAAAGTCCTTATTGAGTGGTTAGGAAATGAAGTTACTCCAGATATTAATAATATAATTCAGGGTTTCTATAAATTAAACTAAAATAAAACTATAAAATTAAAATAAAGCAAAAAAAATTACTGATAATAAAAAATAAGACATAATAATCCCCAATATTTAAAAATTTAGAAGAGAGATTCCTAAAGTAATCACAAAATATATAATTATAATAAATAGTAATACATATATTTATATAATAATCAGTTTAAATCAAGCGATCTTTTAAATAGATCAAAGTCTTGAACATATTCTTTACCTGTAATCATAGCAATTTCTGCTTTTTGAAGCTCAGAACCTAAATAAGCAGCATGTTCCAATCTTGTAACAATTCCTTGTCTTACCAACTCATCATAAATCTCTTTCACATATCTTCCTTCGATAGTCAAGTCAGGGATTGTTTTTTTAAAGTGAGTAACAATAATTTTACTGTTTCTAGGGTCGATAGCATGCTCAACCCTAATCTTAAAACTTCCTGCAGGATCAAGAATAAACCGAACAGATTCTGTTGCTTTTTCTAATGGAACATCAAAATCAGAATTCTCGTAATCTTCATAAATATCTTTTCTTTTCTTTTTATCTTTATATAAAATAAGATTAATACCAAGATCTTTAGGAATAGATCCTCTTTGCTTAGCTAAAAACATCATTTTACTAGAAATAGCTAATTCATAAACGCTTCCAAGAGTTTTTCCACTTTCTTCAGGAGTGAAAAGAATACTAGCTCCAAGTTCCATAGCTATTCCAGAAAGTAGAGCATTTACGCCAACAGAATCAGTGTCCACAAGTTCATTAACATTTCCAACTCCAAAAAACATTGGTTCTTTCATTTTTTCATGATATTTCCTACAAGCTAAAATTGAATCAACAATACTACTACTATTAACAGGATCTAAAATCAAATCAGCTATTATTTGAACATCTGCATCAATACATATTTTAGCTAACTCTATCATAGAATTTACTCTTTCATCAACTGTGTGTGGAACTTTTTCCTCACTAAAGTTAGTTGGTAATGCTACAGCAGGAACATTATATTTTTTTAAAAGAGGCAGAACTTCTTTATAGTTTCCTAAATCAATACTAAGAACCAAATCAATTCCATTTTCAATAGCCACAGAAATTTCTTTTGGATTCAATGTATCAATACTAAGAGCTTTATTTCCAACAATAGGGCGTAGTGTGGTTATCATATCAGGGATCTTATCTGAAAAATCTTCTCCAGCTACCATCCCAATATCAATCATGTCTGCACCATTTATCAAAAAGTACTCACATTTTCTGATAAGTTCTTCTTTAGTTAAAATAGGTGCATTAGCTATTTCAGCTAAAATTCTCATTGGAAAATCTTCGCCAACCGTTAAATTTCCAACTAATATATTATTAGGCTTTTCAAGCAACTTTTTTCTGTTTTGAATATCTGATTCAAATTCATTTATTAATTTAATAGCTTTTTTTCTTTTTTCTTCTTCAATTAATTTATCTGCAGGTTTAGAAGTTGAAAGTTTTAAGTCGTCAATCAGATCTAATACCATCCCAATATCTGCCCCATCGGTTGGTCCTTTAAATGTTGGAATGTTTAAAGATTCAGATATTTCATCAGTAGATTTCCTCATAAGTCCTGGAGTGATAATAAGATCAATAGAACCATTATTTAACTCTTCTTCATAGTTATTTTTCAATTCTTTAATTATCATTCTTGGAGTCAAAAACGCAGCTATTTGTGAATCGGCTAAATGGACAATAACTTCCCTATCAGACTCTGAAGCAACTTTTTCAACTGAAGAATATGCTAAATTTCCAGTTACAATAAGTATTGTCATAAAATCTCAACTTTTATTTTCATAATTATTCTTATAATTTTTTATAATTGTTTTTATTTTTTATAATTCTTTTTTATAATAATTATCTTTTATAGATTATTATGATTATATAGGATTATTTTTATAATTATATATTTAATAATGGATAATATATATTTAATAATTGATAAATTATTTTATTAAATAAACTGTTTCATTATGTTGTTTTATTATATTGTTAATTATAATTAATTCATTAAATTGATTTTATTAAAATTTATATTTTATTAAGTTAATTTATTAAATTAATTTATTAAATTATATCTCTAAATTCATATTTTTAATTAATAATAAATAATAATAGTAATAATAGTGATAATAATAGTAATATTTATTTTTTAATAATAATGAATAATTTTATAACATTGTAAAAGTTTATATATCTTGTAATTTATAATGATTATACATGATGAATGGAGGAAATTTGAATGATTGAAATTCGTTTTCACGGCCGTGGAGGACAAGGTGCCGTTACCGCAGCAGAGATATTAGCAAAGGCTGCATTCGAAGATGGGAAATTTTCACAAGCATTTCCGTTCTTTGGAGTAGAAAGACGGGGCGCTCCTGTTATGGCTTTCACAAGAATTGATGATAAACCTATACAAATAAGATATCAAGTTCAAAATCCTGATTATGTGGTTGTCCTTGACGATGGATTGTTAGATGTTGTAAATGTCTTTTCTGGAATAAAAAATGACAGTTCTATAATTATAAACACAAATAAAGAAGAAAACCTAGAAAAAAATAAGGACAAAGAAATTTATAATATTGATGCAACAGGAATTGCTTTAGAAAATCTAGGAGTTCCTATTGTAAATACTATTATGTTAGGATCATTTGCAAAAAAAAGTGGCGAAGTGTCTCTTGAGTCTATTATTAAAGTTATAAAAGAAACTTTTCCTGGAAAACTTGGAGATAAAAATTCAAAGGCCGCTGAAATTGCTTATAATCAAATTTAATAGACTAAATTAATTTTTGAAGATTTCAAATATTTTTATAATATTCTAAAATATTTTAAAATATTTTTAAATTTATAATAAATTTTTAAAGTTATGCTAATAATCTTAAAGTTATAGTATAACTTTTAATACAAAATATAACTCTATAATAAAAGAATAATTCAATAATAGAATAATTTTATAATTAATTTTATAATATAAATAATTCTATAATAAAATAATTTTATAATAAAGATTTAATTTTAAACATAAGGTGATTAAATGGATTCTGTTGGAGGAGCTGTAAAAACCCCTGGAAGTACTAGAAATAATAAAACAGGAAGTTGGAGAACATTTAAACCTATTCTTGATAAAGAAAAGTGTATTGATTGTGATAACTGTATTATGTTCTGTCCAGAAGGATGTATAAATAAAGATCATGATATAGATTATGATTATTGTAAAGGTTGCGGGATATGTGAAGTAGAATGCCCAGTGAAAGCGATCAAGATGGAAAGAGAATAATCAATCAAAGAAAATAATCAATCATACTAATTAGAAAGCATTAATTTAAATGGAAAACATCAAATGAAAAATTTAAGATTTAAAAATTAAAAAACATAGGAGAATTATAAATGACAAAAAAAGTTATGACAGCTAACAGAGCAGTTTCTGAAGCTGTAAAATTAGCTAAACCAAAAGTTATTCCTGTTTATCCTATCACTCCACAAACATCAATTTCAGAATATCTTGCACAATTTGTAGCTGATGGAGATATTGATGCAGAATATATTAGAGTTGAATCAGAACATAGTGCTATAAGTGCTGCTGTTGGAGCATGTGGAGCAGGAGTAAGAGTCTTTACAGCCACTTCATCCCAAGGATTAATGTTAATGCATGAAATATTGTTTGCTGCTGCAGGAATGAGGATGCCAATAGTGATGGCTGATGCAAACAGAGCAATATCTGCACCATTAAGTATTTGGAATGACCAACAAGATTCCATAGCACAAAGAGATTCTGGATGGATGCAAATCTATGTTGAAAATGGACAAGATGCTCTTGACTCTATACTTATGGCATATAAAACATCAGAAAATAATAAAGTATTATTACCATCTATGGTATGCTTAGATGGGTTTATATTAACCCATACAGTAGAACCTGTAGAAATCCCTAGCCAAGAACAAGTAGATAAATTCCTTCCAGAATATAAACCAGAACATGCATTTTTAAATCCAGAAGCACCAATGTCACTTGGAACATTAACAGATCCAGATTATTATATGGAAGCAAGATATCAAATTGAAGAAGCCATGGAAAACTCTTTAAAAGTAATTGAAAAAACAAACCAAGAGTTTGAAGAAATATTTGGAAGAAAATATGATCTTGTTGAAGAATACAAATGTGAAGATGCTGAAATCATTATAGTTGCTATGGGATCAATTTGTAGTACAGTAAGAGTTTGTGTTGATGAAATGAGGGATCGTGGCGAAAAAGTTGGACTTTTAAAAATAAGAGTTTATAGACCATTCCCACAAGAACAAATACAAAAAGCAGTGCAAAATGCTAAAAAAGTTGCAGTACTTGATAAAAATATTTCTTTCGGTGTTGGTGGAGCATTGTACAATGATATCAAAGCAAAAATTGATATTGAAGCATATGATTTCATCATAGGGCTTGGAGGAAGAGATATAACACCGAATTATATTGAAGAAGTAGTTGAAAAAACTAAAAACCCTGAAAAAGATGTTACTTGGATTGGTTTAAAAGAATAAAAGCAGACTATATAAAATTAACATAGGAGAGAAATTATATGAAATTACCTGAAGAAGAACTTTTAGCACCAGGACACAGAGGTTGTGCTGGTTGTGGAGCTACCATAGGAGTAAGGTTAGCATTAAAAGCATTAGGTAGGAATACTGTAGCTATTTCAGCTACTGGTTGTTTAGAAGTTATTACAACTCCTTTCCCTGAAACTGCATGGGAAATACCTTGGATACATGTAGCTTTTGAAAATGCTGGTGCTGTTGCATCTGGTGTTGAAAGTGCACTTAAAGCTCAAGGAAAAACAGATGTTAATGTAGTAGCTTTTGGTGGTGATGGAGGAACTGCAGACATAGGTATGCAATCATTATCAGGAGCCATGGAGAGAGGACATAACATGATATATATCTGTTATGATAATGAAGCTTATATGAATACTGGAATTCAAAGAAGTGCTTCTACACCTTATGGTGCATCTACTACAACTTCCCCACATGGAAAAGATAGTTTTGGAGAAGATAAACCTAAAAAAAATGTTCCTCTTATTATGGCAGCACATGGCGTACCATATGTAGCTACAGCTTCAATTGCATACCCTGAAGATTTTATGAGAAAGGTTAAAAAAGCATCTGAAGTTGATGGTCCGGCTTACATACATTTAAATCAACCATGTACCACTGGTTGGGGATATAGTCCTTCAAAAACTATTGAACTTGGAAGGTTAGCTGTTGAAACAGGTTCTTGGGCATTGTACGAAATTGAAAATGGTGACTTCAAGTTAACATATAAACCACAGGACAGAAAACCTGTAAATGAATTTTTAAATGCTCAAAAAAGGTTTAAACATCTTTCAGATGAAGAAAAAGAAAGAATACAAGATTATGTTGATAATCAATGTGCAGAATTAGGAATAAAATAAATATATACTGGAGGGCTGAAGTTGGAAAAAATATTAGTACAGCCAGATTTATGTAATGGTTGTTTAGACTGTGAAAGTGCTTGTTGCGGACTTTATGGAACTTCCAGAATAAACATTAGAGAAATTGAAGGTACATACTATCCAATAATATGTCAACAGTGCGAAGATGCTCCTTGTAAAGCAATATGTCCAACAGAAGCTATTATAGGAAAAGGAGTTGAAGAAAATAAGTGTATAGCTTGTGGACTTTGTATGATGGTTTGTCCATTTGGAGCTGTAAGTGTAGAAGATAAGAAAGCTCAAAAATGTAATCAATGTGAAGATAGAGATGGTGGTCCTGCTTGTATTAAAGCATGTTCTAAAAGAGCTATTTCACTAATTGATATTGATAAAATTAAACTTCAAAAACAAAAAGAACATTTATCAAAATTAGCTGGAACATCAAAACCTAAAGCTAAAGGCATTGTAAGTATATTAACTAGTAATTCAAGATCTAGTAGGTCTTTTAAGGATTAAATAGTTTAATAAAAAATTAATTAATGATTGATAAGAAGGTACAAAAATGAGTGAATTAGTTTCAAATCCAGAACTCTGTGTAAGTTGTGCAAAATGTGAAAGAAATTGTCCAATGAATGCAATCAGAGTAAATGAAGGAGTACCTCTATTTTGCATGCATTGTACACCAGAAAAAGCACCTTGTTTAAATATATGCCCTGAAGGAGCTATTGAAGAACTTGGTGGGGCAATAGTTATTAATGGTGATAAATGTATTGGATGTGGAATGTGTAGAGATGTTTGTCCAATTGGGGCAATTTCTATGGATGAGATTGGTCTAGCAAAAAAATGTGATCTTTGCACAAATGAAGAAACCCAAAAATGTGTAGAATCTTGTCCAACAAATGCACTTAGTAATAATTCCATAGATATGGTTTCTAAAAAACAAAATAAAATAGCTAATGAACTTAAAAGATTAAAAGGAGTTATGAAGTAATAACTTCTTACTAATTTTACTAATTTTACTAATTTTACTAATTTTACTAATTTTACTTAAAAATCATTTTATAATATTTTAATATTTCTATTTAATCCTAAACTGAAATATTATATAAATTAAAACAAACTATTATAAATTAATTATACAAAATATAATCGATTCAATTTTTATATTATAAAATTATTAATTATAATCTCATAATTACCTCATATTCAATATTAAAATATGATAAATTTAATATACTAAATTTTACAAATAAAGTTTATAGATACTCACTATTTTTAGAAATTCAATATAACAATTAAAGGGGAATAAGAGATGATTACAGAAAAAAAAGTTGAAGATACAATTTGTCAACTTTACAAAAAAGCAGCAATAAGTTTACCAGAAGATGTTAAAATATCGTTAGAATCTGCTCTTAAAGTAGAGAATGATGAATTACCCCAGCTAAATATTGAAGCTATTTTAAAAAATATTGAAGTTGCAGAAAAAAAAGCAATTCCAATGTGTCAAGATACAGGATTGCCTATAATTTTTGTAAAAATTGGGAAAGTTGAATTTGAAGATAACAATATTTATGAAACAATATACAATGGGATAATAAAAGGAGTTCAAAAAGCAACAAAAAAAACACCCCTTCGACCAAATATAGTGGATCCTATAACAAGAGAAAATAGTGGTAACAATAGTGGAACAATGATTCCTCAAATTGACATAGAATTAATAAATGAAAATTATATTGAATTTACAATACTCCCCAAAGGATTTGGATCTGAGAATAATAATGCTTTGAAAATGGCTTTACCAGGAGAAGGTATAGAAGGAGTAAAAAATTTTGTAGTCGAAACTGTTTTAAAAGCTGGCGGAAAACCATGCCCCCCAATTGTAGTTGGAGTTGGAATAGGTGGAACCTCAGACCTTGCTTTGAAAACCGCTAAAAAAGCACTTCTTGAAAAATTAGGAGATAAAAATCCAGACCCTCTACTTAATAAACTAGAAGATTCAATATTAAAAGAAATAAATAATAGTGGAATTGGTCCAATGGGATTGGGCGGTAAAACAACTGCATTAGGTGTTAAAGTCAAAAAAGTTTCTACACATACTGCAGGACTTCCTATTGGAGTATGTATTCAATGTTGGGCACATAGACACGCTACAGCAAGGTTAAAATAAATTAATTAAAAATTATGGAATATTTATTAGAATATTATTTATTATAGAAGTTATTATAAAAAATATTAATTAAAAATATTAATTATCTTATTTAAAAGTATTAGAAATATATAAAAATATTGAGAATATTAAAAATATTAGGAATGTTAATAATATTAGAATATAAAAAATTAAAAATTAGTTTAATAATTAGTTTAATAGTTAATTTAATATTTAGTCTAATTATTAGCCTAATTATTAGTTTTATGATTAGTTTTTAGGTTTTTTAAAAGTCATCATAAATATTGTTCTCCTACCAATATCTACAGCCCTGTCAGCAATCCTTTCAAGGAATCTAGCTATAAATATTAGATTAATAGTTTGATTAATATTTTCTTTATCTTCAAACATATTATCTGTGACTTGTTCTAATATTGAATCAAATAAATCATCGACTTTATCATCATCATTTCTAAGCTCTTTTGCAGTATCTAAATTTTGATTTAAGAAAGCATAAAATCCTTTACTTAACATCATTTGGACATAATCTGCCATATATTGTAAATCTTCCATTAATTTATCTGGGACAGACACATCCTTAATTAAAACAGATAAATCAGCTATATTAGCAGCTAAATAACCAATTCTTTTCATATGACTACTTACTCTTATAGTAGATTCAATAAACATTAAATCTCCAGCAACTGGTTGTTCAACAGCTATAAACTTAATACATCTTCTCTCTAAGTCAAAAGCAGCTTGATCAATTTCTTTACTTTTCTCAACTACTTCATCAGCTATTTTTTCATCATAATCATTAAGTAAGGTAATAGCACTACGATGAGTTTCCATTACCATTTGTCCCATCTTTTCTGCTTCATCTTTCACATTGTTTATTCTATTTTTAAATGATATTCTTGGATATTCTTTATCCATCAAGCACATCCCCTTGTTAAATTTGTTTAAAGTATCAAATTATCAACTTTTTTAAATTAAAAATTATTAAGATTTAAAATGGATTTTTAAATTAAATCTTAATTCCAAATAATCTAATTATTATAAATTATCTTTATTTTACAATAAATAGTTATCGAATCAATAGATAGCTAAATAACTGATTAAAAAATGAATTTCAATCATTATATAATTTATTAAATTAATAGTTTTAATTTAATAGCTCTATTTTAATATTTTTATTTTAATAGTTTTATTTTAATAGTTTTATTTTAATAGTTTTATTTTAATATATTTATTTTAATAGAAATATTTCAATAATTTATTTTAATAATTTTATAAAATTTTCATGTCTTTTTGTTTACAAAGATTGTATTAACCAAATCTACCAGTAATATAATCCTCAGTCTTCTTATTTTTAGGATCAACAAAAAGTTTATCAGTTAAGTTACTTTCAATAATCTCTCCATTTAAAAAGAATGATGTATATTTAGAAACTCTTGTAGCTTGTTGCATATTATGAGTTACAATAAGAATTGTATAGTCTCTCTTAAGTTTATGAATCAAATCCTCCACTTTAGTGGTTGAAATGGGATCCAAAGCAGAACAAGGTTCATCCATTAGTATAACTTCAGGATTATTAGCTATTGTTCTAGCAATACATAATCTTTGTTGTTGACCTCCAGATAATCCCATAGCAGAGTTATCAAGTTTATCTTCAACTTCATCCCACAATGCAGCAGCTCTTAAACTTTCTTCTACTCTTGCAGAAATAGCATCATCATCACTTATTCCATGAATTCTAAGACCATAAGCAACATTTTCAAATATTGACTTAGGAAATGGGTTTGGTTTCTGAAAAACCATTCCTACTTTTTTTCTAAGGTCTACAACATCCATTTTAGGATCATAAACATCTTTACCATCAAGATATACATTACCAGTATGTGAAAAGCTAGGAATTAAATCATTCATTCTATTAATAGTCCTAATAAATGTAGATTTACCACAACCAGAAGGACCTATAAGTGCAGTAACAGTATTTTTTGGAATACCTGTATTAATATCTTTAAGAATATGAGCATCCCCAAAATATACATTTAAGTTTTCTACTTCCATTCTATTCATTATTAACCCCTTTGTTAAGTTAATTATATGTATAAATTAATTATAGTGTAATTATATGTTTAATATAAATTTATGTAATAAACTAAATATTATATAATGTAAATTTAATTTCAAGTTCTTTGATACATTCCCAGAGTCTATCTAAAATTTATTTAATATATCTTTAAATATATCTAAATATATGTAAAATATATTTAAAATAATTATCTTTATAGCTAATTATCTCCCCATAATTTTCCTTTGATATCTATCCACTAAATAGTTTGTAGTTATAGTTAATACCAATACGATTATAACAAGAACTGCAGCTGTTCCAAAAGCATTTTCAAGAGAAATACCTTCAGTAGCTAATATATACAAATGAAGTGGTAATGGTCTTCCAGGGTCAAATATTGATAAAGGCATTGAAAGAGAAGCTCCAACTGCAAACATTACTGCAGCTGCTTCTGAAATAGCCCTAGTCATTCCAAGAATTACACCAGTTACAATACCAGGTATTGCAGCTGGAAGCACTACTCTATAAATTGTTTGCCATTTTGTTGCACCCAAACCGTAGCTACCCTCACGATAAGAACTAGGTATTGAAGAAATTGTAACTTCTGAAACCTGAAATATTGTTGGAAGTGCCATTATAGCTAATACTAATCCACCAGATATGATTGACCATCCTAGCCCCACGGCAATAACAAAAAATGCTAAACCAAATAAACCATAAACAATAGAAGGGATTGAAGCAAGAGTTTCTGCACCAAATCTAATAAGTTTAGTGATTTTACTTTCACCAGCAAATTCAACAAGGTATACTGCGGCACCAACACCAAGAGGTGTTGCAACTATACCTGCAATAAGAGTAACATATAAACTAGAAACAATCATTGGAAAGATTCCACCAGATGCTCCTGAATCAATTGGATTTGAAAATATAAATCCAAGATTTACAACTGGAAGTCCTCTTATCAGAATATAACCTAATATAATTATTAAGATTAATATTGTTACGAGTCCTGAAATTACAAAGATTGAATTCATTATTTTTTGAGAAGTCTTTGGAGATAATATTTTTTGAAAATTTAATCCACTCATAAATATCCTCCTCCAACATCAACCTTATATTTATGTTGTATATAGTTTGCAATTAATAGTAGTATCATGATTATTAAGAAAAGAACTATTGCTGTTCCAAATAATGCATTATAATGAAGACCTGTTGCATAACCCATTTCTAAAGCAATATTAGCAGTTAAAGTTCTTACAGGATCAAATATAGATCCTGGTATTTGAACAACATTACCTGCAATCATAATAACAGCTAATGTCTCTCCAATTGCTCTACCCATTCCTAAAATTATTGCAGTTATAATTCCTGGAAGTGCTGCGGGAAATATGATGTGTCGTATTGTCTGCCAGTTAGTTGCTCCAAGCCCAAAAGATGCTTCCCTATATTCTTGAGGAACTGCTCTTAATGAATCTTGAGATATTGTTATAATTGTAGGTAAAACCATGACTGTTAGAATAATAGCAGCAGTAAACATGCTGAAACCAGTACCTCCAAAGTAAGTCCTTATGAGTGGAACTAAAACAATTAAACCAAAAAATCCATAAACAACTGAAGGAATTCCTGATAAAGTTTCAATAACTGGTTTTAAAATACGTCTAACATTGTTTGGAGCTACTTCAGCCATGAATATAGCACAAAGAAGTGATAATGGCACAGCCATTAATAAAGACAACATTGTCACATAAATTGATCCTATAATCATAGCAAAAACTCCGAAATCACCATCATTCGGAGCCCACGTCATTCCAAATAAAAAACGAAAGAAACCATAATCTTCAAAAGCTGGAAGTCCTTCAATTAATATAAATGAAACAATTAGAAGAATTATAATAATAGAAAAAATAGCTGTTATAAATAACCCCTTTTCTATTAAGAATTCAGAAAATCTATTTCTTTCCATAATAATCCCTTAAGTATTATTTTGATTTTTAATAATAATATTTGATAATATTTTAATAATAATGTTCAATAGTATTTTAATATCATTTTTAACATCTTTAATAGTATTAATAATAGTTTTTAGTTAATAATTTTTAGTAATATTTTAATAATGATCATTGATAATAACTTTTAATAATAATTTTAATAATAGTCTTAATAGATAATCTTAATAATAATCTTAATAATAATAATTCTTTAATTATTACTTTTTGATTTAAATAATTTTTGAAATTAACAAATATTCATAATTCGTGAACATATCACATCAAATAGGAATTATCTTATCTTCCTTAATAATTTCAATTCCAGCTGGAGATTTAATCCATTCAATAAAATTTTTTACTTCACCAGTAGGAGTTCCTTTAATAAGAAACAAGAAAGGCCTTTGTAAAGGATAATCCCCATTATAAATTGTTTCTTCAGAAGGTGAAGTACCATTTACAGAGATTGCTTTAACATCATCACTCATATGTGCAAAAGAAACAAACCCAATGGCATTAGGATCACTTGCAACAGATTGTTTTACAGATTCAGTAGAACTTTGAACAACAGCAGAATTTTTTATCTTTGTATCATCCATGACAATAGATTCAAAGGCAGATCTTGTACCAGATCCCTCTTCACGAGTTATAACATTAATTTCTCCTGGTTTTCCACCTAATTCTTTCCAATTAGTTATTTTTCCATTGAAAATATCTCTTATTTGTTCTATAGACAGTTTTGAAATATTATTCTGATTACTTACAGCTATTACAATACCTTCTTTTCCAATTGGGACTTCAGTAATGTTCTTTTTTTCTTCAAGGGAAAGTTCTTTTGAACTCATACCAATATCTGCAAGATCTTGGTCTGTACTTCTTATACCCATTCCAGAGCCACCACCTTGAACGTAAATTCTTACTCCCTCATGAGATTTCATATAGTTTTCTGCTAATTTTTCTGCTAAAGGTTGTACAGAAGTAGAACCTACAATATCAATTCTTTCGTAGTCTGTGCCAGGATTAATCAATAAAAAAGCCAAGATAACAATTATGGCAAGAATGATTATTCCCTTATATTTTGAGTTCATAACATCACCTTAATTTTTAGTTCAACTTGGAACTATTTAAAAATTAAGGTTCAGCTATAATCGAAAAATATAAATGAAAAGATAAAAATCCTTACTATTATTATTAAGCAAATTTATCAATAATTAATGTTCATTTTGAGAAAATATAATGATTCATAGATTTATTTATATTTTATAAGTAATAATCAGCACTAATCTGATTATAAAATAATAATTTAAGATTTTAATTGAAATATAGAAATTATTATTAGTTATTTTAATTATTAAAATTTATTAAAAGCATTAGAATTTAATTAAAATTTATTAGTCATTAGAATTTATTTAAACAAATTTAAAAAGTTCTAATGAATCTAATACTTTTAATTAAAAGACTTTAAAGTTTTAAATAAAGATTTAACTGGAATAGGATTGATTAGAAGATTTTACAATCTTTTCATCATTTAAAACTTTTGTTCCTTCAGAACTCATTACCCAATCGATAAACTCTTTTACATCACCAGTAGGAGTTCCTTTAACAAGAAAAATGAATGGTCTTTGTAATTCATAAGAACCATCACCTATTGTAACATCACTAGGAGCAACACCACCAATAGTTAATGCTTTAACATCATCACTCATATGTGCATATGATACAAAACCAATAGCATCAGGATCTTGTTTAACAGATTGTTTAACAGCTTCAGTAGAACTTTGAACAATTGCATCAGATTTTATCTTTGTATCTTTACCCATTACAATAGCTTCAAATGCATCTAATGTGCCAGAACCATCTTCACGAGTTATTAAATGAATCGGAGCATCTGAACCTCCAACTTCATTCCAATTGGTTATTTTACCAGAATAAATATCTTTAAGTTGTTCAGTTGTAAGACCAGAAACAGAATTATTATTATTTACAGCTATAACAATACCATCTTGACCAAGAGTATATTCAGTTAAACCTTTCTTTTCATCAGCTTTTAACTCTTTAGAACTTGTACCAATATCAGCAGTTCCATCTTGAGCACTTTTAATACCTACACTTGAACCTCCACCTTGAACATTGATTTTAACATCAGCGTGAGATGATTGATAAGTTTCAGCAAGTTTTTCTGCAACAGGCTGGACAGATGTTGATCCAACAACATCAATAGTAGTAGCACTACCACCACTTGCAAATATCATCGCAACTACAGCTATTATAGCAACAACGACTATTATTAGGATTATATTATTTTTTTTCATATTTTTTACACCTCAAAAATAAGTTACAATTTTTAGTATATAAAATTTACTACTATGTGAACAATAGTACACATAATAGGAACAATCATATAAAAAAAATAAAAAAGTATGAAAAAATTATTAAAAAAATAAAAAAAGAAAAAACATAGTTCATAAAAAGTGAAATAAAATTCATCAAATTATTATCTAACTACAATATCACTAAAAAGCCAAAAAAGAATTAATACTCATAAATAAAAAAAAACTCTAAAAATGCAATTTATAAAAAACATATCTATAAAAGATTAATAAAATCTTAATTAAAGAGCTTAAAATAGAAAATAAACAATAAAATCAAAGCATAAACATATTTATAAAAAAAATAATGAATATAAAAAAGTGAATATGAAAATATTGAATAAGAAATTGAATATAAAAAATTTATATAAAATTAATAATATATATAAGTATACCAATATGCATTAAATATATATTAAGCATATAAATATGTATTAAATAGATAAATGTATTAAATATGCAATTCTATCATATAAGCCTATATTTTTAGGTGATGATATAGAAGAGGAGATTGTATGGAAAATTATGATAAAAAAAGCTATTATAATGCTAAAAAAAGAGTAAAAGAAGTTAAAATTTTCTATAGAAGCTTAATTTCATATATTATAATAAATATCTTTTTATTCATAATAAATTTAATTTTTTCACCAGGATTTTGGTGGTTTTTATTTGTAGTTGTTATATGGGGAATATTCATAGTATTACAATTTTTAAGAATATTTGTTTTTAAAAATAAAATATTTGGAGAAGATTGGGAAGATAAAAAGATAAAAGAATATATGGATAAGGATAAAAAACAATGAAACAGTATTCTATTTTTATCAGATCAACTTCTTAACTATTTTTCATGAAAACTATTAAAAATTTTTTATTAAAAGTTTTTTATAAAAATCTTTTATTTAGAATATTTTATATTTAAGATTTGTCTAAATTTTTTATTTTTTAATAATATTATTTTCTAAAGCTCCTTGGAACAGTAGGACGAGGAATATTCTTGTGGAATTCAGTTGCAGCATCTAATATTTCAACACAAATATCTCCAATCCTTTCAAAGGATTTAACAAGCCGAGATAGATAAATATAATAAGTAGACTCAGTTTTATCTTCAAATGAGGTTTCAGCCATCTCAATAGCTATACAATTAAGAGCTTTTTTCTGTAAACTATGAATTTTCTCTTCAAGATCCATAATATCTCCTTTAAGAGATAATTCTCCATTTAAAAAAGCTTTCATAGAATTTTGTATCATTTTATTTATAGATTTATACATAGATTTTAATAAATCTAAAATAGCCTCATTAACTTCCTCAGTATTTTCATTTATAGTAAACTTTGAAAAATGATCAGAATAATCACCAATACGTTCTAAATCATAAGCAATCTCATTAAAAATAAGTGTTTTTGAAAATTGAGTAGAAGGATCAATACTGACAACAGTATCAACTGAAGATCGTATTTTTTCAAACATATTATTAGTTGTATAATCCATTTCCATTGCTAATTCTGCTTTATCAATATTATTTTCTATTAAAGCAGTGAAAGCTGTTTTTAATTGTTTTAAAACATGTTCTTCCATAGTTTGTAACATTCCTTTAATTAAAAATGTGGCAGAATGGTCTTTTGATGAAAAATCTTCCCCAATCGGTTCAGCAAATTCTTCATATTTCTTTAAATCAAGAATATATGCTCTTTTTACAATTTTTTTATCTATTAAAGGTTTAAGTAATTGAGTGACATAACGCCTACTTACACCTAGCTTTTGAGCAATTTCATCCTGAGTAGCAGGATTATCATATAAAATAATATCCAATATATCTTTAAGAGTTTTATTATTTTTTTTCATTTTATAAACCATTATCATAAAGTTTTTTCCTATAACTTACAAAAAAATAATCTAAAGAATCAATGCTTGAAATATTTTCTATTTTTAGACATAGTACTAGTTTTATCAGATTTAATAGTTTTATTAGAATTTTTAACTTTATTAGATTTTATAACTTCATTAGAAGATATAATTTTGTTATTTACATTATTATTGTATTGATCTTTATTTGATTGAGTAGAATCTTTTTTATCAATTTTTCCTTTATTATTAGGTTGATTAATTTTACTATCAAAATCCTTATTCAAATCCTTATTTAAATCCTTATTCAAATCCTTATTTAAATCCTTATTTAGATTTTTATCCAGATATTTATTTGGATTCTCATTTAAATTATTATTCAGATCCTTATCCAAATTATTATCCAAATCATTAGTTATATTGTTTAAATCATCATAATCCATATTATCATAATTCATATATTTATATTCTATACTTCTATAATCAATAGTTCCATCATCATCCTGATCATTAGTATTATTTATATTTCCTGATTTAGAATTAAATATATTCAAACTACTATTCCTTCTCATATACAACAACACTGATTCTAAGAATATCTTAATTATTACAAATATTAAGATTAAAAAGATAACTATGACTAAAAACACATCAAAAAAGTTTAATAAATTAGTGTACAAGTAAAATAGTTCTGAATCAAGATCTAAAAGACCCCTAATCAATAAAACAATTCCTAAAATAAGAATTATAAAACCATATTCTCTTTTAATCACTTTAGGTTGAATTAGCGGATAAATACCCATTAAAATTAAGCCAATACCCATAAATCTAACAAGATTATTATTAGTAAGCTGTTCTAATTGAATAAAAAAATTTAAAAAGTCAGGGTAGTATATTAAATAGGAATGGAGCAAAGCTATTATAAAAATTACTAAAAAAATAGCTATTAACACTAATGGTATGATAAATACCAGCCCATTTTCAACTTTACGTATAGTAGAATTTTCAAGAGGTTCTTTTATGAATATAGAGAGCACTTGATATAATATAGCTCCTAAAACTGCCCCTATAACAGTTCCAGCAAGACCTAAAAAAGAGGTTGTTAAAGCAACTATACCAGATATTAATCCTGCCATTATTATATCAAAAGATTTAGACATATTATTCCTTCATTTAAATACTATAAAATAATTTAATAAACCAATATTTTAAGATACACTATTTTAATAATACAATATTTTAATAATAAACTATTTTAATAATATATTATTTTAAGAAAATAGTATTAAATAATTTAAAGTATTACTAATATTTTAATAAAGTAATATCAATCAATTAAAATGATAGTTAAAACATGAATATTTATATTTACACTAATTATTATCTTTATTAAAAATCTTTATATTACTATCTTTTATATTTCTAGTTTTTATATTATTGATTTTTATATTTATTACTAATAATATAATAAATTTTATCATCATAGATAGTATAATAATAAAGTTAATATCTTAGTCAATCAAAGATGATAAAAATAACATATCATGAAAATAGCTAAAATTCATATATTTAAAAAAAAATATTTTTATTTAATGAAATAACGTTACTTAACTTATTATTTGATTAGATTATTACTTAAATCTAATAATTAATGTAACTAATGATATTATTAAAAACAATCATTCAAAAAAGCCTTAGGGGGGATTCGAACCCCCGGCCTATACCTTACCAAGGTATCGCTCTACCGGCTGAGCCACTAAGGCAATTTTGATTTATATTAGTTTAAAGTGCAGGGGAAGGGATTCGAACCCTCGAAGGCCTGCGCCAGAGGATCTTAAGTCCTCCCCCTTTGGCCGCTCGGGCACCCCTGCATATAAATATACAACAACATTAGTTGTTCATCATAATATATAAAATTAATGTTTTTATTCTAAATTTTTTATTTTAAATTAATTATTTTAAATTATATTATCTAAATTTAGATTATGGCTCTAAATTTAAATCATACTATTTCAGATTATAAAACAATTATATAATAAATAATATTATCATATTAAATAAGATATACAATCATATCGTAAGAATCTAAAAACTGATAAACATTTATATTTTGAAATATAAATTATTTATAATAATAATTTTAAATAAATATCTGCAATTGATATTACAGCATTCAAATATTTGAATATTTTAGTATATAAACTTTACCCTAAAAATGTATGGTGGTATAATGAAAATTAACATGTCAGAATGTGGAGTATGTGAAATATGCATTGAATCATGCCCCCTAGGATTAATAAAAAAGAAAGGGTTTAAAATGATTATCCAAGAAGGATGCGAAAATTGTGGAGAATGTCAACAAGTATGTCCTATGGGATGTATCATTGAAGATGAAGAAGTTATAGATTAACATTGGTTTAATTATTTTATAATAATCTTCAATTAAAAAAATAATTTTAGACAGACTAATAAATTAATGATATGAATTTTAATTATTATAAGTATCAAATTAAGAGAAGTTTTATTATTAAAAATAGTATAATTAAAAAATAGATTAATTTTATAATATTATTAAAACATTACAAACTATACTACTAAATTATATACTACTAAATTATACTACTAATCTATTTTTTAATTATAATTTTTAATTATTATAATATTAATTATTAATTAATAAATCTCTTAAAAATAAAAAATTAAAAATATAACTATCCTATAAACAAAAAAAGTATAAAAATTTATTATAAAAAAATTTATTAGTATAAAAATTAAATATTAGTTATAATTTTATTTATAAGATATATAATTTTATTTATAATATATAAAAATTCTATTATCATTTATTATCATATTAAATTATTTTAAAAAAATTACTAATAAAATATAAAATAATCAATTAAAAATAATTAATTAAAAATTTGATAATAACAAGTCACTAATCATTTATAACATAAGGTAGGGTTAAATATGAAAAAACCTAATTTCAAAAGTATCCTAAAAAAAATAACAATAATTGATGCTTTAATAATAATATGTATTATAGGAGCTGTTGTTTTTGCTTTTATGTATACAGGGGGAAATGAAGATAAAACAGAATCAATTTCTTTTGATTCTTCTTCAATGAACAAATTTGCTGAAAAATATTTATCATTTTATCAAGATGGACAAATAGTAAAAACACACATTGGAGGATATAATGCTACATCTGGAGAATATCAGGAATTGTATGGAACTGTAGTATGGGTAGATGATGACTATGGGGCTAATGTACAGATATTAATAGATGTTGATGGAGATCAAAGTGGGAAACCAATACTTGCAAGACTTTATAAAGATGAAAAACCTGCAGATATATATACTGAACATATAACACTAGAAACTAGTGGTGCAAAATATAAAAATGTTACTGAAATTGAAGTAGCTCCTAAAAACATTAGTACATTAAGTGAATTAGCAAGGGAAATAGGAAATGAAACTAATTACACAGTTACAACTAAAATAGCAACTGATGAAAAAGATAGTAAAACTTATCAAGATTTATACAATAAAATGTTCCTAAATGGAAGAAAAGAATCAGTAACTTCAGTATCAGAAAATATTTATGACCAAATCAAAATTATAATGGCAAGCCCTAATGAAATAAATATGGCTTCAAATATTTTTGGAACAATAAATGGAGAAACAGGATTAATAACGATTAGAATATACAATTCAACACCTGAAGACATTAAAACAATAGAAAACAATTTTAATGTTTTAAACATTAGAAAGGTAACTTAGAACATAAGCTATTAAAACTATTTTTATTAGTAATACAACTATTATTAGTTATTAGTACTAAAATTATTAATAACGAAAGTGTTATTAGTTATTAGAATTAAGACTATTGTTAGTTATTAGCACTAAAAATATAGTAATGAAACTTTTAGTACTAAAATAGTTTAATATATAATTAATTAAGCAAATAACTTAAAAAGTGATATAATGAGTGGATTATATTCAATAGCTACATATTTAAGTAGAAAAATTGAAAAAATATTTAGAAAATCACTTTTATTTACTATTATCTTTTCATTTGCAAGATTTATAGAAAATCAATGGGTAAATAGCTATTTTAAAAGTTTATACCCTAATGAAAAATTTTTAAGCTTCTTTAAAAAGAACAATATAGTTAAAAATCATATTTTCCACCCTATCATAATCGTTCTAACCTTTTCAATATTTTTAATATTATCTCTTAGCCCAATATCTTTTGATTTACAGATTAGTATAGCTATTGCTTTTATTTCATTTATTGTTGGTTCGGTTATTATACCAAAATATTTTTTTAAGAATTACACTAAAGACTCATTTATAAAGTTTAATCCAAAAGATGTATATTCAATAGGCTTTTGTCTGATTTTAATAGGAGTTCTATTTTTCTTTCTTAGTATTGCATCAGTTGGAGGAGTTCCACTCCTTAAACCTTCCTTACGTTATGGTTTAAAGCCAATACTAACTATGCCAGTGTTTTTAATGATACCTGGAATAGGGCTTATAGGATCTGTTTATTTAGATAAATTTAAAAGGGGGATTTTAAGTAGAAGCCAAGTGAGATTTAGATTTTTAGTTCTTGTAGCTTTCAGTGGGTTTTTTTTATTTTCTTTAGGATATAGAACCCCAATAATAGCTTCTTTGTTGATGATGATAATCATAGGATATTATGGTAAAATATTAGCTGTATGGGAAGTAGTCATAGGAGCATTGGCAGGAGTTATGCTAATTATTGGAATTGGATACTTCCGTTCAATGGAAGAATTAACAATAACCAGTTATACTAGCCCATTTTACACTTTGCAAAGTAGAGCTGACTTTACACTGAATGTGTTAAATCTATTGAATTATATCTCTGGAAATTTTGGAATTAAACATGGAGCATTAACACTTAGTGCAATTCCTAGTAGTAGTGATTTAGGACCTAGAATGATGATTGGTCAATTAATAGCCTGGAGAACTGAAGTAACAGTGACTCCTACCCTTATAGGTCCAATGCTAGTTGATTTTGGTAAATTTGGAGTTGCTATTGGAATGGGGCTTTTAGGATTTATATTAGGAATTGGATATAAAATATTACAAAAAACCAATGACGCATTTTACATAGCATTATATGGATTACTTCTAACCTATACAATATTAGGAGTTGAAACTGGAATACTTGATATTCAAGTTATTATTTACTTTTTCTTGGGTTTTTTTATATATTTAGCTAACATTTTTAAAAAAACAGTATACAACTAGTGTAAAAATTAAAAATAATAAAAATAATAAATAAAAATAATAA